>Ga0154878_1090_pt6 | contig 31656 bp, 28 predicted proteins | sample Rifle2008BG19ft_FD_105850 | JGI IMG/M metagenome (GOLD analysis project Ga0154878, IMG submission 105850) | Chloroflexi bacterium RBG_19FT_COMBO_62_14
CAGGGCATCCATGGTTTGAGCGTACGGCGAATCCCTCATATCGCGCACGACATCTTCGAGCGGACGGGCCTCCATATCCCGCCAGAACCCGATCACATTCCACGGGAATGGGAAGGGGTATTCGAAGAAGAAACGGTAGGCATAACGCATCGCCAACTCGGTCTGTTCGTCGGCCACCCGCCGCCCAAGGGGTTCACCCAGGAGCTTATCGAGCAGCTCGATGTACGCCTCCCAGGAGGCAGGATCATGTGTGAAGCCCTTTCCCCGGTAGTGGGTTGCCCCGCAGACGATTACCGGCACACCCTGCATCACCATCTCCATCCCAACGGTCGTCGTGTATACCAGACCGAGATGGGCGATCTCGATCAGATCGTAAGTGTTGATGTCCGAGTCGGGCGGAACCACCCGTACTGTGGACGGCATCTCAAGGGTGGCCTGTCGGACGATTTCAGTCGACGGATGGCCGGCCCCAAGCAGCTCACCCGGATGCACGCGGACGACGAGTTGCGCCTCGGTGTGAGCCTCGAAATACTGCACAGTTCGAGCGAGCCAATCGGCCATTCCCTTCGAGAACACTTGCCGGTCCAGAGCCAGGCTGTCGCCCACGACGTTGGTGCACAGGAGTGCCACCGGACGCCTCGGGTCCAAATTCAGCCGGCGCCGGACGGCCTGGGCTCCCTGCCCCTCCGCCGCCTGCCATTTACGGCCGAAGTTTTCCCAAAGCCTGGCGCCGCGACGGGCCAGATAGATCTCCCTGAGAGAGTCGATTTCTTTCTGGCCTATCGGGACATCACCTCGGGCATTCCACAAGTCGGATGTGATCAGACGCATGGCTTCGTCATTCTGGGCCACCCACATCCGCTCTCTTTGCTCACCGAACTCAAAGGTGACCGTCGAGATGCCCGCGTGTCGGCCGGTCCGATAGACCGCGCCGAACTCCAAGATGCTCCCGTTGGGGACGATGATGACATCCGGTCGCCACTTTCCCAGCCTCGACTGGATTGCCCCAGCCACGGCCCGGTTGCGCTCCAGACGCAGCCGATACAGCTGCTCGTCGGGGGTTCCCGGGGTCAGGTCGAGTAGTTCGTGTTGGAGGGTGTATTGCACGTCTATCCGGCTGAGGGCCTCAATCGACTCTTCCAGATCCGGCGGGAGCGGTGCCGCCCGCACGGCCGAGAGGTCGGCGGTCTCGAGACAGCCGGCCGTGGCCGAGAGCAGTCTGCGCAAGTAGAGCCGCTGTCGGCGCAGGTCGAACGAATCGGCCGGATCGCGCCAGTTGCGATAGGGTAGATAGATCAGCCGGATACGGTGACCGCCTGCCGCCAGGAGCAGGCTCACCGCCAGGGAGTATTCGATCCACCATGGGAGCAAGCCCAGTACGAGCACGTCCTTCCGGCTCTCGATCGTGGCCTCAGCCCTCACCTGCCGCGTAGCAGAGCACCACCGGACGAGATGCTCCTCGAGCCGCTCGAGGCGGAAGCCTGAGGCCGGAGGCGCGGCCCGATTGGAGAGCCAGGCGAGAGCCTCGAGCGCAAGTGGGACTTCGCCCAGGAGTTTCCTGGCGAACCTGCGGGCGGGCGAGCCGTTCACCGCATCGCCTCGGCGATCTCCCATGGCAGCGCCGGGCGAAGCGGCCCACGCCGTCTCTCGGCCCAATGGCTGCCAGGCGATCCTGTGCCATCGACGTTGAAGCTCAACGCGTTCTCATCCGTGAAGTAGGAACGGATACGAAAACTGCTGGCATTCACACCAAGTACAAACCGCCCCTCGTTCAGGAGATCGGCCGGGATTGTGCAGCGGCTGACGTAACGGCCAGCTCGGCGGGCCGCGTGCTCCTCGAAAGACAGGGGATCGTCGGTGTCGAAGCTCGTGAAAACAGCCTCACCTCGGCTCGTGAATAGATACAGTCCCACCCGCAGACCGGTGATGTCTTGGGCCAGCTCGTACTCGAAGGCGACCTGGAAGGGAGCCGAGGCCATCACCTGTCCGGTCGTCCGGCCCGTCGCCTCCGTGACCCGCAGCGAGATGGGGCGGAAGGGCGAGGCGGCGACGATCGCCGGCTCGTCGAGCTCCCAGCGCCGCTCGCCCGCCTGGGACATCCCGGAGGTCATATAGAAGTCGATGGCCTCCGGCGTCGGGGCGCGCATAACCAGTTGGCCTCCGCGTATGACCAGCGTCTCCTCGGTCAGCCGCAGGATGGCGGACATGTTGTGACTGACGAAAAGAACCGTCCGCCCCTGCTGGGCCACATCGCTCATCTTCCCCAAGCATTTGCGCTGGAATTCGGCATCGCCAACAGCAAGGACCTCGTCGACCACCAGGACTTCCGGCTCGAGGTGGGCGGCCACGGCGAAGGCCAGGCGGAGGTACATCCCACTCGAATAGCGTTTCACCGGTGTATCAATGAACTTCTCGACCTCGGCAAAAGCGACGATCTCGTCAAACTTGCGCTCGATCTCGATCCGTTTCATCCCGAGGATGGCGCCGTTCAGGTATATGTTCTCCCGACCGGTCAACTCGGGGTGAAACCCTGTCCCCACTTCAAGCAATGAACCGACCCGGCCGTGGACTTCGGCGTAGCCTTCCGTCGGATCGGTCACCCGCGAAAGGAGTTTGAGCAGCGTGCTCTTCCCGGCGCCGTTAGGCCCGATAATCCCCAGCACCTGTCCCTGCTCGACGTGGAACGAGACGTGGCGCAGGGCCCAGATGGCATCGGACGACGGACGGCGGACGGCGGACGATCTTCTCCGAAGAAGACCGCCAACGCCTTCAACCAGCGCATCGCGCAACGTCCGATACCCGCTCGGCAAGGTACCGATGCGATAGAGCTTGCCCAGATCACTTACATGGATCGCGACGTTGCTCATCACACTCCACTATCCACACACACTCCCTCGCCCTCTACTCCCTCCACCGGGACTATCCGGAAGCCAGCGCCTCGAGGATCAAGTCGGCCCGCTTCGGAGCCTAGCTCACTCCTCCCCAGCCGCTGCTATCCACTATTCGCCTGTCAACGCTCCACCGGCATCCGGCAGATAGGCCTCCTCAGGCTCCCTTGCCCACTTTCGGGAAGGATCGAGAGCAGTGCGCATGGCTTGAAGCTTGCGTACAAGGGTGAGGCCCATCTCCTCCATCTTCGCAGTATCCGCCGAGTCAGTGGGGTATCCCCGCCGGGAGACAATTCGCTGGCAGGCCACGACCTCCATCAAGGACCGAATGGCAAGCCCAACAAAGCGCGCCTGTTCGGCATCGGTCTGACCAGTTGACCCTTCAGCGATGTTCAACGCGATAGATGTGGCAGCACGTCTGATCTGTGACTTCAGATTGAAGTCCTCATGTCTCGGTAGCCCGTCGGAGAGCGAATACGCGAGATCAAGATACTCAAGCGAGAGCTGCCAAACCTCCAACTTCTCGAACTTGTACATCTGCTCACCCTCCTCCTTGTCAACCACACTCAGACCCGACGCTACGCGTCCACCGTCCGTCGCCCGTCGTCCATCGTCCATCGTCCATAGTCCCCCGTCCTCCGTCCCCGGTCTCCGGTCCTCAGACAACATCCGCAAACGTCCGCTCCATCCGCCGGAAGTAGACCATCCCGCTGATCAGGAGAATCAGGGCGGCGGCGGTCGAGGTCAGCAACAACCCTAAAGCAGGCTCACCCACCCCCAGGATCGCCCAACGAAAGCCTTGAACGACCCCTGCCATGGGATTGAGCCCATAAAGAACCCGCCACGGTCCCTGCGGGATGAGCGTGGTCGAATAGGCCACGGGCGAGGCGTACAGCCAAGCTTGAACGATGAACGGAGTAACATACCCAACGTCGCGATAGGCGACGTTCATCGCCGAGAGCCACAATCCGACTCCGAGAGAGGTGACTAAGGCCAGAAGCAGGAACAAGGGCAGTGTCCACACCCAACCTGTCAGGTGCACACCGTAAGAGATCATCATCACGACCAGGACCGCAAACGCGACCATGAAGTCAACGACTCCGGCGACCACCGCCGCCAGCGGAATCGCCATCCGGGGGAAGTACACCTTGGTGATCAAGTTGCTGCCCGCGACCAGGCTGGCACCGGCCTTCGTGACGCCGTCTTGGAACAGTACCCAGGGAAGCAGACCGGCGAAATAGAAGACTGGGCCGGGGGCGCCGTCCGTCCCGATCCCCGCCAGCCGACCGAAGATGATGTAGAAGATGATCATGCTGAAGAGGGGTTTCAGCACGGCCCAGGCCGCCCCCAACAGAGTCTGCTTGTAGCGGACCTTCACATCGCGCCAGATCAAGAAGAAGACCAGCTCGCGATATCGCCAGAGTTCTTTGAGATCAAGCGACGCCCAACCCCGCGCCGGCTTCAGGATGGTCACCGGGGCCGGTTCCCGTCCAGCGGCTCCAAGGGTCACCTCCATCACGAACCCCCGCCCGACGGCCCGGCCGCCCGGTGCTGTCTGTACCATTCAATCGTCTCTCGAAGTCCGTCCTCCAGCCTTGTGGCGGCCTTGAATCCAAAGAGGGCCTCGGCTTTGCTCGTGTCGAGTGACCGGCGAGGCTGGCCATTGGGTCTGCTCGGATCCCAGACGAAATCACCCCCGAAACCCGTCAGGCGTGCGATCACGCCCGCCAGATTGCGTACGCTGATCTCCTCCCCCGACCCAAGGTTCACCGGATCACTCAGGTTGTAGCGTTCGGTACCCAGGAGGATCCCTTCGGCGGCATCGTCGGCAAACAGAAACTCTCGTGTCGGCGAGCCGTCACCCCAGACTTCGATGCTCCGCTGGCCTCGCTCCTGCGCCTCGATGCATTTGCGGATCAGGGCCGGAATGACGTGCGACGATTCAAGATCGAAGTTGTCGCGTGGACCGTAGAGGTTGACGGGGATCAAGAAGATCGAGTTGAAACCATACTGCTGACGATAGGATTGCGACTGGACAAGCATCATCTTCTTCGCCACCCCATAGGGGGCATTGGTCTCCTCGGGATACCCGTCCCACAGGCTCTCTTCCCGGAAGGGGACCGGTGTGAATTTCGGGTAGGAGCACACCGTCCCGAGAGCCACGAACTTGTCGACCCCCGCCTTCCACGACTCATGGATCAATTGGATGCCCATCATCGCATTGTCGTAGAAAAACTCCGCCGGATGCTCTCGGTTGGCACCGATGCCTCCGACACGCGCCGCGAGATGGACGACGATGTCCGGCCGGGCGTCCTGCAACATTCGCCGAATGTCGTCAAGCACGACCAGATCGTAGTTCTCTATGCGTGGCACGAAGACCGATTTCGCACCGCGCGCCTCGAGTCGCTTGAGCAGGTACGATCCGAGAAAGCCCGACCCGCCCGTCACACAGACCCTCTTGTCCGTCCAGAAGATGTCCATTGGGCTGTCGCTCATCCTGGCCTTCGAACTCCGTCGAACGCGGATGTCTCAGTAAGCCGAGCCAGCAAGAGGGGTAAGCGTATCATTCGAGCACCGGTTGGGCATTTCGATACTGCCGGGCGAATGGATCCGGGAACTCATCCCGCCGGAGCAGGTCGACGATCTCGGCAATCCCTTTCTCCACCGTCCACTGCGGCTTGAAACCCAGGCCGCGGCGGATCCGGTCGAACGACACTCGGACATCCCGCATGTCGCCGTCGACCATGAGATCGCGATACTCGAGCCTGGTTTCCGGCAGGGCACGGCAGATGAGCCCGGCGATCTCATCCTTGGTGTAGTTTCCGCTCTCGTCGCCCAGATTGAAGATTTCCCCTCGGATGATCTCGAGTGGCACCTGCAATCCGAGGATCACCCCGCTGGCGAGGTCTTGAACGTGCACAAACGAACGCGCCTGTCGAGGCTGGTAGAGGATGAGCTGCCGGCGGGTAAATGCCTCCAGAACGAATTGATTCACGATCAGGTCGAACCGCATCCTGGGGGAGGCGCCGAAGATCGTCGAGAAGCGCAGGATCAGCGGAGCGCAACCGTTGTTAGCGGACACCCCCCTCAGGATTTCCTCTCCGGCGATCTTGCTCTCGCCGTAGAGCGACTGCGGATGCAGTGCTGACGCCTCGTCAACCGGCTCTCCCTGCGCTTTTCCGTAGACACTGTACGTCGAGGCGAACACAAACCTGTGCACGCCGAGCTCATTCGCCTGCTCATATACAAGCTGAAGCGCCTCTACATTGGTCCGCCAGACCGCGGCCCGCCCCGCGGCGCGGCACGCGGGGAAGCCAACGATCGCCGCCAGGTGCACCACATCCGAAATCCTCGGAGCGCCTTCCGCGTGAGAGTGCATGGAAGCGTCGAAGATCGCCCCCGGCTCGCAAATGTCGGCCTGCGCAAAATGGAAGCGTGGATGAAGTCTGTACCCGGCGATCCCATCACCGCCGAAAAGAAGCTTGTCGACGACGGTTACATGATCGGCCTGCCGCAGGAGGGCGCCGGTCAACACGGAGCCAACATAGCCCGCCCCGCCGGTGACCAGGACATGGCGCCCGGACGCTTGCGCTCTGGTCATCATTCCGCTTCCTCGGGCTGGCGAAGGACGACCTGGCTCCCGCGCACTTCGAGCACTCCAACAGCTTCCGCCCGCCCATCCCCCACCACCGGGATCCCTTGCTCGAGACACGTCAGCCGGCAGATCTCAGCAATGTCACCTTTGCCCTCAATCCGGACTGCCCGCAAACCATGATCGCGCGCCTTCTTCAGGGCGCGGCGAGCTTCTGCGCGCGCCTGGCGATACAGCACCATCGAGTTTTCGATGTAGGCCACGGTTAAGCGGGCCCGCAGTGCCAACCCCTCGGGCGTGATGATGTAACGCAGCTTCCTGCGCTCAGCCCGCCTGACTTTGACATACCCCTTGGCGATCAGCCGCTTCAAATGCCAGTTCACGGTCCCGACCGCCACCCCGAGTTGGCTGGCCAGGTTCGCCTGGGTCGTGTCCGGGTCGCGCTCGATACCCTCGAGCAACCCTAGATCGCGCAGTTCCTGTCGGCTCCGCTCCATCCCCAACCCATCCAAAATTCAGTGTCTGAATTATAAACCGGCCCCGGCGGGCGTCAAGCCGGCGACTTCTCGCTCGACCGGAATTCAGAGCCGGCCCAGGGCGCTAGCCCACCGGCCCATCAGCGCCCGCATTGGCGGACATCGTACAACCGCCGGAAGCCGTTGGCCGAATTGTCAGTCTCCTCCCCCAACAGCACCGCACACGACTGAGCGTACGAGGCCCGGGCCTCCTCCCCCATCGCCTGCCACCAGCGTTTGTCCACATAGACGTAAGTGAAGCCTTGTTGGGCCACTCGGCTGCTCAAAGGAGATTCGACCAGAGCCCGCCAGGCTGGCATATCGGTGGTGACGTCCAAGGCCGACCGCGTCAGCCTGCCGGTGACCACGACGGCCCGCCAGCTGCGCGAGTCGAGGATCAGTGCGCTCGGATCCAGCTCATCCCAGAACCTGCGCGTCATGGCCGCATCCACCACGGCGATGTCGTTCGAGAAAACCGGGCGACTCATCGCGGTCAGAAGTGGGCCCAGAACGACCACTCCGGCAAAGCCCGTTGTGGCCGCCCAGATCACGATCCCGGTCTTCATCCATCCGGCCCTCAGCCGCGGCCACAGGAACCACAAGACTGGAACGGAGAGTAACCCCCAGTCCAACAGAGCCGAACCGCTCAGACGAGTGATGTCCCGCTCCACGCTGTAACGCAAGAAGAGCGGTATCCCCAGCCCAAAGACCCCGCTCAAGACAACCGCCACTAGTTCGTATCGCCCGCGCCGGAGCCAGCGGCCCGCGGCCCAGAGGGCTATCGGAGCGGCGAGCAGGATCGGGCCGATCTCGAAGAGACCCACGAGAAGCTGACCTACGCGGTCGAGGCGAAGCTCACCCAGGTGCGAGGAGACGATCGCCGGCGGGAATCGTAGCGCAAACAGGCCGGCCTCCACTGGGGCTGCCCCGGCACCGCCCAAGCGGACCGCCAGCGACCGGGCGACTTCAGTGATCGTCCCGCCCTGGACCAAGCTGAGCAAAACGGCCGGGAGCAGAGACCCGAGTGCCGGCCGGACCTCCTTCCCCCATGGCCGGCCCGGCCCCTGGGCACGGACCAGGAGCGCCATCGTGATGAGTCCGAGGGCGATCAAGACGAACTCCGCTTCTGCCGCGAGAGCCCACACGGAAAACACTCCGGCCAGGACGACCACGGAGCGCCAATCGGTCTTCCTCGGGAAGAGGAGCAGAAACAAGAAGAGGGCAATGAGCGCCAACGACTTGGGGCCCGTGAATACTCCAAGGAGAAACGGAGGGAGAATCCCGTTGGCAAAGGCCAATGGGATGGGCACCGGGGGGCCGCCCTCGATCGCCCAGGGTGCGCTCAGCCCATCGAATAGTGTGGCGGCCGAATCGGCCGCCGACCCCCACAATGTGATGCCTTGTGTGGCAGATCTCAGTACGGAGTACGGGAGGAAGTTCAGCGCCCAGCGTCCACCCGAGGCGAAGGCCAAGAACAGCGCTATGGCGGTCCCACCGATCTTGCTGTGGGTCACGCGCCGGCCCCACAAACCGGCCAGGATGAGAGCCAGGCCGCCGAGGAAACCTCGACTGATATCCAAGGCGCTCCAGGGGAAGAAGCTGCCGATGCGCATCAGGCTCGCCCCGAAGAGCTGGAAGGCGTAGTGATACAGGTAGGGCTCGCCGGCATTCAAGTAGAAATGCGGCGGGATATCCCCGGCGGCAACGGCCGACACTAGAGGCAAGCTGTTGTACTCATCGAAGACGGCCAGGCCTCGGCCGATCAGGGTGAAGCCGCCGGCGATTAGGGCCAACTCCACAAGGAGTTTCCAGTGCCTCCAGTCAGAGAGGACCCAAAGCGGGCCGGCGGAAGGACGCCACGATACAAGGCCGAGGAGAAACACCAGGCCGGCGGCGATCCAGAAAGCCGGGGCCGGTCGAAGCCAGTGCCCGGCCAGGTTCGAGAAGAAGATGAAACCCGTAAGGCCGACCCCCAGGCCGGTAACCAATCTCTCGCGCGGCTCGAGTCGGAAGGCATGTAAGACCACAAGCCACCCACCCGCGCTCCACAAGCCCGTCAAGACGAACAGGCCCAGGAGGTCGACCCAACCTCCGGCCCTTATCCAGTACATCGCATGGGGTTTCCTGAGTCGCGGTTTCGGCAAGGATCCAACATAGGCTCCTCGAGGAGTGACCTCGACCATCGACCGCCCCCGGTAGCCCCCGCCTGGTTACCGGCCCGGCTTCTGCTCATGGACAGCTCCCCGCCGCTGCCCGAGGGGTAAGCATCTGGAGCGAGAGATGGGGTATCACGACCGTCGGCTCATACGAGCACAGGATCGGCTCGGAGACCTCCTCCACCCAGGCGTCGTTCTCCTCACCGAAGCTGTGGCCGCTGCCCTGAAGCGAAGTCTCGAGGTCGTGAACGACGATCATGGAATAGCGTTGCTCACGTAGATCGCGATGGAAGGCGTCCAGGTACGGCCGATTTCGCGACATCGCCATTTCCATGAGGAACACGGTTTCATAACCCGGCACCAGCCGGACGCCTGAGACGTCGCCGAAGGTGAGGAGCTGCCTCTCCGAGACGAAGAGGACGTCTTTGCCGCTTTGCACCGCTGCCGCCGTCCGCGCCTGGATCGTGTCGAGCGCGGTCATTGTTTGGGTAGGATCATGCGATTCAATCGGTGCTCCCGTGCCGAGAATGAAGAGCATCGGTATCAGCCCGATGAGTGCGTTCAGCCAGGCCGGCGAGGTGGTGGGCGACGGGTCGCCATGATCCGCCTCCACTCGTCCGAAGTAGGCGTAGGCCGCAACCAGGAGCAGAAGACTGACGTAGGCGTCCAGGTTGTGGAGGTTGCTGCCCCCGCCGATCTTGACACTGACAACCAGTCCACCACCGAGCAAGACACCGAGGGCAGCCCCGACTCCAAGAATGCGGATAGAGTCGATCGACCCCGGTCTTCGGGCAAGATACCGGTAGATGACAATCGCCAGGGGGAGCGAGGCGAGGATCGTCGCCGGCAGGATGCCCAACGGAAATGTCTGGCTGGGAAACAACCGATACCAGAGCAGCTCTGAGAAGAAACTCGAGCCGAAGTCGGAGGCGGCATTCCCGGAGAGCGCTATGTACCTAGCCTGTGCTGCGAGCCCGACCAGACCTCCCACACAGACCCACAGCGCGGGTCTCAGTCCATAGCGCCACCAGGGCGAAGCATCCGTCGGAGTCTCAAGAAGGTAGAGCGTCACGGCCAGAAGGCCGGGGACAGGGATCCAATTGATCCGGCTGATACCCGCCCAGACCGAGGCAGCCAAGACGACGATCATCGAGCGCCAGAACCGCTTCGGATCGAACCCCCACACGACGAGGATCACGGAGACGAGCAGGTGATAGTAGACCGGGCCCTGGAGCAAGAAGAGACCTGCCCAGGTCACGAAGATCCAGCGCATGTGCCGCCGTGGAATCCCCAAGCGGCGAGCGAGGAGGTAGCCACTACCGGCCGATGTCCCGATCCACAGCACGACCTGCCACAGTCGGTGTAACCAGATCGGCGAATTGGGGATCAGGAAAGGCACTGCTTGCATCAGGTAACGGGACGGGTGAAGGACCGATGGGGCGGCCTGGATGCCATAGATGGACTGGGACAAGAAAAGCGAGGCGTAGTAGTACCGGCTGGCTTCGGACCAACCCAGTGTGAATGGATAAGACGAAATACCGGCAAGATAGGTGGCGAACTGATAGAAGGCGCCAAGCAACACCGCCGCAGTCGGGATCCTTGCGAGGACTCTGCCCCCTGGGCGGACTGCAAGCGACAACCAGGCGCCGATCCATGTCAACACCCAGAACATCCCCAGCCGCATTGTCAGGCCTTCGAAAAACCTGCCGGCCGGGCCCATGATCACGACCGGCAGGATCGCAAGTGAAACTAGCCAGAGTACGAAAGCTGGGACTCGATTTGGCTTGAGCCTTTCCCCAATCGCGGCGATCGTCGCCAGGCTCGCCGCGCCGTTCGAGAAGAAGATGGCCAGAAGCAGGCCGATCCCAACGATCGAGACCCCACCCATTCCAAGCAATGCGATCTGTCGGCGCGTCGAGGCGATCCCCCAGCCTGCCTTGATCGATGGCCAAGCGAATTCTGCAAAGCTGCCGACCCAAAGCACGATCGTGATGAGCAAGATCGCTCGCAGCTCAATGGACCGTTCCCGGTCGCCTAGCGTTCTCGATTCACCCACCGATAACCTGCAATCGTCCCTGTCACACAAGTACCCTGTCGGTTCCTGACCGCGCAGGGCAAGCATCCCCTCAGAGGTCGTGTTTGAATGCAGTTCCCTAAGGCGTGCATTTCACCCAGCCCTGTGGAGGGTGTGCCAGTGTCCATAGGTTCATCGAACCCAGAGTGTCACTTCAGCCGCTGTCAGCGGCGATTTCAGCGGCCAGGCCGTGTACCCGTGCTTGCGCGCGTAGTCTTCGAGCGGATCCTCGAGGCCGCCCTTGTCACCCAGCTCGAACCCTTCGTTTCCGGCCTCGAAGCCGACGAGGATCGCCGCCGGAGGGTCGTTACGCAAGGTGGTCTCCAGGTCGGAGTAAGACAGAACGACGAACTCTCGCCGTTGCCTTTCAGTCAAGAGCGGTGCCACGCGCCAGGAGAATGGACCGGTTGCGAGCTCCCGATACGTCCCCAATCCGCCCTCGATCGGGAAGATGGGAGAGAGCGTAAGGACCTTCCCATGCCCGGCGCGCTGAAGTAGCTCCTCGCCAAGCTGGTGGGCCTGCACCGGGACCCACTTGTCTGGCTCACGCAGGGAACCCCAATCACTCTGGCTGATCAATGACACGCCACTGGCCAAGAAGAGCACAACTGCGCCGCCGGCAAGCGCCCTCCCCCAACTCATTCCTGGCTGCCAGACGAAGGACACGCCGTAGACGGCGGCCAAGATCAGGAACGGGACAGGGGCGTAGAAGTACTGATACCAAGAAGGCGTGGCGGCAAATGCGCTCCCCAGCAGGACGAGAGCCAAACCACCCAGAATGACAGCCTCACTCTCCAGCCATGCCCGCCGTCTCAGAATCATGAACCCGGCGATCAGCGCCACGATGGCAAAGATCAGCAACAACAGGAGGTTGGCGGGTTTGTCGACAAGGACGTGAAAGAAGTACACGCCCTTCCCCAGCAGCGTCTCCCCAACCCGATGTGACAGGAGCTCACGATAGTCCGTGTTGAGGCTCTGATACGTCAGGTTGCCGAACAAGAACTGACGCGGTGCGGCTACGAACAGTGCGATCCAGGGAAGGCTGGCCACGAAGAAGCCCGCCCCAAATGCCAACCATTGCGATGCTCGCTGCTTCCAGACCGAATCTCCCCGCTGGAGGGAGATCGCCAGCAGAAAGGGAATAGCTGTCAGGACATAGGTCAATCGAGCCCCGGCGGCAAGTCCAACGAAGACACCACTCGCCATGATCCACTTGTTCGTGGGCTTGGTCGACTGACGATGAAGGAAGAGCGCCGTGGCGGCAACAACGAACAGTGTCGGGAGATCATGGTTCCACGCGCGGCCGCTGGTGTAGGCGAAGATCGGGTTGGTGATCAGAGTCAGACATCCGGCAGCCGAGATGATGAAACGGAGTGGTCTTGAACTGTCGCGGAAGAAGGACCACGTGAGGTGGAAAACCAGGGTCGCCGTCAGCGCGGCGAAGACCGCCGAGACCGCCCGTGCCGGGAGCATGCTTGTTTGCGTCAGGCTGAACGCCGCGCCGTATAGCAATATGAGGTAGGGCATATGGTTGGTAGGGAAATCGCGATACGGAAGCATTCCGCCCGCCAGCAGGCGGCCAGCCGCCACAAACTGGTGTTCGTCGTGGCTCAGCGGGACCAACATCGCCTGCTTGAAGACTGCCAACCAGACCACGGCCATGAAGACAGCGGATGCGATCAGGATGGGCTGAAAGGCTCCCATCGACGCCGCCTTGCGCCCACCGAGGGATTCAGGATCGGTCACGGCTTAACTGTCTCTGGAGGCAGTCCGCCCGGCTTCAAGCAGCATGATTGGTTCTTGCGGCGGTCCAAAATCGGCTCATTCGGGGGCGGAATGCGGCGCGCTGGGCCGCTCTTCCGCCGTCACCCCTGACAGGGTTTCGGAAATAAACAGAGCTCCCGGCAGGCTGGCAGCCATGCCCAACGTGCGGATGAGCAACCCGAGGGTCAGACTGCTGGCTGCCGAAACACCCCCGAACTGACTGAAGATGAAGGCCGCTGTGAGCTCCTGGATTCCCAGGCCGTTAATGGAAAACGGCACCAAAGTGATGAAGTAGGTAAGGCTCCATAACCCGGCAGTAAGCCAGAAAGAAATCCCCTCGCCCATGCCTCTGAGCAACAACCACATGAGCAAGAAGAGACACAACATGTGGACCCAGGTGTAGCCGTAGGCTTCCAGCAGCGCGGCCGGACGATGAACCCAAAGGTCGAACAGCTCAACCATGCGCCGTACGGCCTTTCGGATCCACTCCGCCAGCCGCCCGCCTCCCTTCAGGCCAGGCAGCCTGGCGAGGGCGCCGCTGGCCAGGACGTTCGTCACGCTTGGGGTCGTTTCCGGGATGAGCCAGCCAACCAACTTCACCAGTCCGATGGGAGCGGCCGTCGCCATGCCGGCCATACCGACGAGACGATCGACGACAATCGAGGCGGCGCAGGTGGCGCGCTCCTGGCTGATCCGCATCACCCCCGCCAGCCGAACGACATCACCCCCGATAGTCGTCGGCAGGAAGTTGGCGGCGAACAGGCCGGCAAAGGTGAGCTTGGTCGCCGTCGGGAAGTTCACCCCGGTTCCCGAAGAACGAAGGAGCGCGTACCAGCGGGCACACACGGCCAGACGCGAAACGAACATGAACCCGCATGCCAGGGCGAAACTCGTCAGGGGAATTTGGCGGATCGCCGCCACGATCTCGGTCCATCCCTGCCGGCTCAACAGGTACACCAACAAGGAAACGCCGATCAATGTGCCGATGAGCCGGGCAAGAGAGCCGCGCGATCGTCCGTCCCGGGACGAATTCATGGTCATCTGGGCCGGAGGTTGATGACCCTTCGGACGGAGTAAGTCGGCTTGGACTGGGATTCGTGATACGTGCGCGCCAGTTGCTCGGCGATCAGCCCCATCAGAATCGATTGAAAACCGAGGATGATCACCATCCCGCTGATCGGAAACAGGGGCGAGCCGAGAACCGAGATCTCCAGCACCAAACGACGCACCATCAAGAAGAGGAGGACCATTATGCCGGGGAGGATCAGCAGCAGGCCGGTCCCGCCGAACAAGTAGATCGGCTTGTTGGCATAGCTCATCAAGAACTTCACTGTGAAGAGATCGAGGATCACCTTAACCAACCGTTCGAGACCGTACTTCGCTTTCCCGTACTGCCGGGCATGGTGCCGGACGGGCATCTCGACGATGCTCGCCCCCACCCCAACCGCATAGGCCGGGATGAAGCGGTGCATCTCGCCGTACAATCGGAACCCCTCCAGGACCTCACGCCGATAGGCCTTGAGCGTACAACCGTAATCGTGGAGGGGAACCCCGGTGACTTTCGAGATGAGCCAGTTCGCCGCCATCGAGGGCAGGCGACGCGTTAGAAAGGTGTCCTTGCGATTAACCCGCCAACCGGAGACAACGTCATAGCCTTCTTGGACTTTCGCCAGAAGCGCCGGAATGTCCGCTGGATCGTTCTGGAGATCGGCATCGAGAGTGACAATCACTTCGCCCACAGAGTGATCGATCCCGGCCGCGATCGCCGCCGTCTGCCCGAAGTTACGCCTCAGTTCGACCACGCGCGTGTGCCCTCGATCCTGAGCGGCGAGCCGCTCCAGCACCATGCGACCACCGTCGACTGATCCGTCGTCGACGAACACCAACTCGTAGGCCAGCCCGCGCAGGGACTCATCCAGGGCACGATGGAGGGTCTCCAGACTCTCTTCCTCATTGAACACGGGGATAACAACCGAAAGATCGATCTTTCTGACCGGCGCAGGCCGAGCCCGGGTGGATGAGCCGACCTTGTTCGTCGGTCCGGCTTTCGTTGCGCGGGCCACTTCGTCAGTCGACTCCGTTCCCGGCGCTCTTGAGGACCGCCGTCACTCCCGACTCCCAGCGATGCCAGTCGCCGAATTTCCGCTTGAGGATCTCATCCCCCTCGCCAATGGGCTCCAGCCCGATCCCTTCCAGGTCGGCATCCACCATGATCCGCGCCAGCTCCTTGTAGGTCACTTTGGGCGACCAATCGAGCATCCGATGGGCCTTCGCTGCATCGGCCCGCAGGTCATCCACCTCTGTCGGCCGGAAATAACGCGGGTCGATCTCGACGTACTTCTTCCAGTCCAAACCGGCGTATTCGAAGGCTTCTTGAGTGAACTCGCGCATGGTCGGAGAGACGCCGGTCCCGAGGACGAAGTCCGCCGGTGCCTCGAGCTGAAGCATCCGCCACATCGCTTCGACATATTCCGGCGCGTAGCCGTAGTCCCGACGAGCCTCCAGGTTGCCTAGGTAGAGTTTGGACTGCAACTCGCCTTTGATCCGTGCCACAGCCCGCGTCACTTTTCGGGAGAGGAACGTCTCGCCACGCCTGGGGCTCTCGTGGTTGAACAAGACGCCGTTCACGGCGAACATCCCGTAAGCCTCGCGGTAGTTCCTGGTCATCCAATATGCGTATACCTTGGCGATGGCATATGGGCTTCTCGGTTGGAAGGGTGTTTCTTCATTCTGCGGAGCCGGTGCACTCCCGAACATCTCGCTCGATGACGCCTGATAGAAGCGGGCAGAAATTCCGCTCCGCTGGATGGCCTCGAGCAGGCGGGTGGTACCAAGGCCGGTCACCGCGCCGGTGTACTCGGGGATGTCGAAACTCACCTTGACGTGCGACAGCGCCCCCAGGTGATAGACTTCGTCTGGCCTTACGTTGTAAACCAGGTTGGTCAACTGCTCCCCGTTTGACAGATCCCCGTAATGGAGGAAAAGCCGGGCGTTGGGGTCATGCGGGTCCTGGTAGATGTGATCGATGCGATCCGTATTGAAGGTGCTGGCCTTGCGGATCAGTCCGTGGACCTCATACCCGTTCTTCAGCAAGAGCTCGGCCAGGAAAGAGCCATCCTGGCCGGTGATTCCTGTGACCAGAGCCTTGCGCATGCAATCCCTCCAGGGCCGTCGCGGAGAAGACCGCTCCAAAATTCAACTTGTGAATTATACCTGTCGCCCTCTCATCGTCAAGCGCCGATCGGCGACGGGTGGACCTTGATCATCGATTCATGCGTTCCCTTCCCCCTCGCTCGGTGAGCCCATTCTTGCAGCCCCACGGCTCCTGCGCTCCACCATCAGCCACCAGGCCGTCAAGCCAGCGTCGAGGACCGCCGAAATCGCCATGGCTGGGATCAGGTCAAGTGCAACCAGGCCGTAGTAACGCCCGAGGTACCACAAGAGTAGACCAGCCGTCGGCATGCCCAGAAGGATCGCGCTGCGCGCCAACCAGCGGCTCTTTGCCTGAGTAGCATAAACCCAGGCCCAGGCGGCGAGCGCGGCTTGTGCGGTCAGAAACACCGCCCGATAACGTGGGCTGTCCCATTGATAGCTCGTCGCCCGGTATGCGGCGACCATCGCCCCCACCCAGATCAGCAAGACCAGATACGCCTGGAGGCTTCGTCGACCCGCCTTACGAAACGCCGGGAATGGGGCGTACATCAGGAACGGAAGGAGGGCATACCATCCCACGCTTCGCCATATGGCGATCGCCCGCCAGATTGCCACCCCGGGGTAGGCTATGGCCGCGGGTAGGAGCGGCTGAACCAGTCCGTAGAACACGACGAACGGGAGCTGTGACCATGACGGCAAGATATCGAAAAGCGTGCTCATCCAACGCGACTGGTCTTCGAGCAAGTTCAAGCGCCATTGAGCGCCGGCATTCTCCCACCATCTGAGCAGGGCTTCGACCGGGGCGCCTGTGATCTCCCGCAAGCCGGTCCAGGCCTGAACCACGAGGTAAACCCCGAACACCGCCAGCCCGAGGATGGCCAGCGCCGCTGACCCACTCCGGCGCCATCCAATGCGCCCTTCCCACAACCCGGCCAGGACCGCCGTCATCAGTGTCAAGAGCGCGTAGGGCGGTGAGATCAACAAGACCAACGCGCCGGCGAACAGAACTGTTAGCGAACCCGCCCGCCGCCTTCCTTCCCGCACGAGCGCATACCCATAGAGAGCGGCGGCAATTGAGGCCATGACGAAAGGCTCCCGCATCTGGGAACTGGCCAACAGTACGCCCTCGGGGTAGACCGCGACCACCCACGCGGTGAAGCCTCCGGCTTTTTCCCCAAAGGTCTTCTCGGCGAAGGCCCAGCTGAAGAGGATCCCCAGTGTCGAAGCGATCGCCGTGAAAAGCGTGATCAGCAGCGGACGATGCACATCCGGCGTCAGCGTCCGGTAAACCGCGGCACTCAAGAAGAGCATCCCCCCGTACTGGTCGGTGGATCTTGGCTCCGTGAGTTCCAGCCAGAGCGAGCGGTCCGTCCGGGATACAGCCCAAGCGTCGTTGTCGCGCTTGTATGCGTCAAAGAACACGTAGCCGGCGCGCTGGACCTTCTCGTCGTAACCGTAGATCGGCAATCCCCGGGCCAGTGCGACGGCGATCCCGGCCCGCAGCGCCAGTCCGAAGAGTACGCATGTGATGAGCCAGCGCGGTCCCGTGTCTCGAGTGAGCCAAGACCAGGCAAGCCACAGGGCCAGTGCACCCACGGCGCTGACGAGTGCGTACGCCAGCCAGCCCCGGAATGACGCCCCGGCCGGATCGCCCAGAATCAGTGCGCCACTGAAAACCATCACGCCCGCCAAACCGAACCCGAGGACTTTGCGTTGGGTCATCGGGCCGCCATGTTGTTCGAACTAGACGATGGCTTGAAGTTGCTGGCCGCCCACGCCACAAAGAGAAAGACCAACATCTGTAGCGGCACGAGGAAGCGGGGATTGTCGCCATGGTCGGCCAGAGTCTGGACGATCGAAGTCAGCCAGATCAGGCCGGCTACAGCCACTGCTGGCTTTGTCGGTTTCAGACGCCGCCGGGCTGCCGGCCAGATGACCAGGCTCAGACTGATCACCAGGAAGGCCGCGTTAGCCGATAGCTCGATCGCGCGCCCAACCAGCACACCGCCGCGCAAGAAGACTTGAGCAACGCCGGGAAAGGCTTCCGGCCTCCAGTAGGCCGGCGCTTTCCAAAACCAGATCCAGCCTTCGATCACACTCCGCAAGTAGAGTAGCGGTTGCTGACGGATGAGCGAGAAAGATAGGCGCGCCAATTCGCCGGACAACCCGTAGAAGCTGAGCCCGCTGACCTGAGTCATTTCAGGGATGGCGTCCCAAATGGCATTGGTCTGGACACCCGACTCGGCGATCTTCGCCGCACGGTATTTCAAATAGGTGTCTCGGATCCCGGCCGAATCCTCGGGCAAGTATTCGAAAAAGGCGCCGGTGTGTTGAACAAGCTGGTAGCCGCCCATCGTCGTCGGTGAGAGCATATCGTACGAGCGATAGATGAAGAGCAACCAGCCGCCGAGCATGACGACGGGGGCGAGAGAGAAGACCGCCACGCGCAGTAACCGGCGCGGAAGCGTATCTTGTCCAGCCAGGTATACAAACGGAAGGAACCAGACCGGCAGGATGTAAAAGAGAGGCCGCGTCAGGCCGGCCAGGCTGACGGCCACGCCCAGGAGAAAGGCTACCCCCAGCGAAGAGAGACTCCGCCTCCCGCCCATGAGCGCGACCAAGAGCGCCAGCGAGAGAACGACCCAGAATGTGGTGAACGATTCTGCGATGAGATTCGCTTCGAAAAGCAGCATGGCCGGAATGAGATCATACGCCAATGCCACCAGGCCGGCCATTCGGGCGCTTCCGGTCATGTGCCATGCGATCCAGAGGAGGAGGATCGAAACGAGCCAACCCAGGACCAACTGCGCCAGCATGACCCGCCGGGGGTCTCCGCCGAGGATCGCCAGGAAGACCGGGTAGCCCGGAGTGCGCGTGCCGTCGTATCCGCTGAAGCGCAATCCGGAGATCTGGCCCGCCAGGCGCAAGTACGAGGGGGTGTCGCCGTAGGCGATCGGCTCGTAGAACAGCCAGAGTAGCAATCGCTCCAGGCCGCCGACGAGCATGACGGCCGCTGCCCAGCCTGCTAAGGGATGGCGGCGGACGTAGCCCCGGCCGGCCTCAGACATCGGTGCGCTCATCGAATGTCTCTAGCCCAGCCAGTGATGCGCGCGCCCGCTCGACCCAGCTATATAGGCGGGCGTCCGTTCGCGCCCGCGCTGCCAGACGCCCGGCGCGGTCAGGCGCGGCCCTCACTTCCTCTAACGCCGCCCGCCATGCCGCCGGATCCTCGGGTGGAAGCAAGATGGCGTTCCCCTCGTTCAGCACCTCGCGTAGGACCGGCAGATCCGAAGAAAGGATGACACGCCCCGCGGCCAGGTACTCGAACATCTTCATCGGGCTGGCGAAAGCCGTCGTGTCGCCCCCGCCACTGACCGTTATCGCTCGGCCGTAAGGCATGAGCAGGACCTCTCCGGCCGCCTGCACCAACGGCAGGCGGGCGTTTGAGACAAACCCGAGCAGTCGAACGTTCTCGAGTTTTCGGCCCATGACGGCGTTCCGCCAGTATTCGATCGCCTTAGGCTCGCCGCCGGCCAATACAAAATTAACGGAGGGATTCCCGCGCGCCAGGTCGAGGATCAACTCCACCCCTCGTCCTGGGTAAAGGTGGCCGGTGTAGACGGCGGTAAAGCCCTCCGGGATCCCCAAACGTCGGCGCGCTTCGCGTGCTTCCGGCAGGTCGTCGTATCGTTGCAGATCGATCCCGTCTGGCGCGACAACGGATAAGGGCGGCATGAGGTCCGCCGAATAGATGGATGAAAGGCAGGCCTGCAACGCATGGCTGATGGGGAGGATCCGGCGGGGCGTTCGGCTACTCAGGTATGTTTTGAACAGCCACGGTCCGAGCCGGCCGCGCGGCCGATCGTGGACCTCGAGCAGGCTCGGGATCCCCATCCACGAGGCGAAGACCGCCGCCTGGATCGGCCAAACGTAACACAGGTCCGCCGACCATCGCCTCGATTGGATCACCGCTCGCAGGCAAAAGTCGTACCGACCCAGGCCCGGCATTGTTCGCAATCGCTTGATCGGAAATGAGCGGGTGATCCCATAGTGGTCGGCCAGAGTGCCCCACACCATCTCCTCGCCCGCGTACGGCAGCCACAAGTTGAGGGTGTGTCCCAACTCGGCCAGGGCCTGACAGACCTTCATGACCTGGATGGAGTTCGCCGTCCGTGAGGGAATTTTCGAAGTGGCAATACACGCGATCCGCAATGTCCCTACCCCATGGCCGCGACTTCGGTCGCCTCGGCCGATGCTCGCAAGCGTTGGAGTGTCTTCCAGGCGAGTACGCTCCCCGTCCCCAAGAAGAACGCGCTGAGCGAGATCGCCATCCCCTGTGCCCCGAGGCTCGGTACCAGCACCAGAACCAGCGCGATCTTCACAAGGGCGGCCACCAAAGTGACCTTCGTCGGGTATTCCGGTAGCCCTAGAGGCAAGAGGATAATCCTGTTCCAGTAGAGCGTGTTCACGACCGTGACGCCCAGCAGCAGGATCGCCAGACTGTAGTACGCAGCCGGCAGGAATTCCTGGCCGTAGAGCCCGACGATGTACCTGCCGAAGAATGCCAGGATGAGTGCGGTGGCCACCGAATACACGCCTGAGATCAGGCTTCCGCTGCGCAGCAGGTAACGGACGTTGAGCCATTGGCGCGCGGCGATCTCGCGCGCCACCTCGCGATAGGTCGTACTGATGAGCGGCTGCACTGGGATCAAGAGCATGTTGATGATCGCCCGCGCAACTTTGTAATAACCGACCTGAAGCGGGCTGCTTAACGCACCAAGCCACAACACCTCACTGTCGCGAGTGACCAGGGTGAGCGTGCTGGTGAGGTTGGTGCTGACCCCAAAGCGCAGCATGCTCCGCCCTCTTTCGCGCAACAGACTCAGCGGGGCGAGCCACCAGCCTCGCCCCCATTGCCGCCCGGCCTCCACCAGCGCCGCCAGCGTGACCGCCACGGCCCAGATGATCTTCCCCCCGAGATAGGCCAGCACGATCGCCGCCAGCCCCGCTTTCGCGATGAAGGCCGCGCCAATCATGCCCAGGGTCAACGCGCTCTGAGCGATGGTGATGGCGGCCAACGTGCGGTACCTGTCGAAGTACTGCAGGAGCCCGGCCGAACTCTCGGCGATCAGATTCGCCAGCACCATCAGGCCGTAAAGCGAAAAAAGCCAGGCGGTTCCCGGATCGTGTGCCAGGAACCGCGCACCGAGCGGCGCCAGGGCGATGATCAGAACAAAGGCCAGGATCGAACTGCTCATCTCGGCCAGCGCTCCGGCCTTGAATGCCGCCGCCGCATGCCGGTGCCGTCCTTCGGCGCTGAACTCCCCGACGAAATTGATCACCCATTCTCCCATGCGAAAGGAGGTCAACTGATTGACCACACTGGCGAACACGGTGATCACGCCCAGCAGGCCGAAGGCTTCCACCCCCAGTAGGCGCGCGGCCAGGATGCTCTGGATCATCCCCAGGGCGGCCGAGACCGTGTTCCCGCTGAGCATGTAGCCGGAGTTCCGAAGTACACGCTGGGTCAGGGGGTTGCGCAGGAGACGCTTGAGGATGCCGCGGTTCAGGAATGCCGGGAGCTCCGCCATGACGAGGTCAGTCCGTAGTGTCGATCGAGGCGGCCCAGGCTTTTTCGGCCTGGTACCAGGCAACACACTCGGCCAGTCCATCCTGGCGGGAGACCTTCGGCTCCCAGTCGAGCAGGGAGCGAGCTTTGTCGATGTTGGCCCATGTCGCCCGAACGTCACCCGGCGCATCCGGCTGTCGGGCGATATCGGCCGGCTTGCCGATCAGCTCTTCGAGTTGGGCGATCATTTCGCGGACAGAGACCGGTTCGTCGCCCCCAAGGTTGATGACTTCAAACCCCACTGGCTGCAAGGCGGCGATCGTCCCGCGGGCGATGTCGTCGATGTAAGTGTAATCACGTTCCTGGCGCCCGTCGCCGTACAAAACCAGCGGCCGGCCCTCGGCGATCCACTGAACGAAGCGGAAGACGCTCATGTCCGGTCGTCCAGCCGGCCCGAAGACGGTGAAGAAGCGCAAGATGGTCACGTCCAGGCCGTGCAAACTGTGGTAGCTATGCGCCAGCAGTTCGGCGGCGGCTTTGGTTGCCGCGTAGGGTGACAACGGCCGAGTGACATCGGCGTCTTCGTGAAACGGGCGCGGGGTCCTGCCGCCGTAGACGCTTGAGGTCGACGCCTGAACCAGCTTGGGGATATGCAACTCACGACACAGGTCGAACACGTTCAAAGCCCCGCCTACGTTGGTCTCCGTGTAGGACCAAGGGTCGGCGACGCTCGGCCGGACACCGGCTCTTGCGGCGAGATTGATCACACCATCGTATGTTCGTCCGCCGCAGACGGCCTGGAGCGCTTCCCGGTCGTGAATGTCGACCAGGCCGAATTCAAACGCTTCGCTGGCCTTGAGTCTCGCCAACCGCCATTCCTTCAACCGGCGATCATAGGCCTCATTCAGGTTGTCGACTCCCAAAACGCGATGGCCACCGTCGATGAGCAACTCGCACACGCGGGCTCCGATGAACCCAGCCGCACCGGTGACCATGAAGCTGCCCATCAGAGCACAACCACGTTTGACCGGCGCACGCCGACCATCCCGGTAGCGTTGCGGGTGTCGAAGACCAAACTCGCCGCCTCGGCCACCCCGGCGTAGTCCGTCACGGCATGATCGGTGACGATCACGACACAGTCCGATTGACGGACGGCAGTCATCAGATCCGGGACCGAGGTCAACGCCCAGGCCTCGTCTTCGAGAGCGGGGACGTAAGGGTCGTAGTACGTGACTTCAGAGCCTTTCTCCCTCAGCAGCCCGATGATGTCCAGGGCGGGCGACTCGCGCGTATCCGAGACATCCGGTTTGTATGAAACGCCCAACACGAGCATCCGTGCGCCCTTAAGAGACTTCGCTTGATCGTTCAGCGCGTCCTGGATCCGCGCCACGACGTAACGCGGCATGTTGGTGTTGATCTCGCTGGCCAGCTCGATGAAGCGGGCGTTGTACTTCAAGCTCTTGAGTTTCCACGAGAGATACAACGGATCAATGGGGATGCAGTGACCGCCCAAGCCCGGCCCGGGCTTGAACGGCATGAACCCGAACGGTTTGGAGGACGCCGCCCGGATCACCTCCCAGACGTCGATCTGCAGCCGGTCGCACATCAGGGCCATCTCGTTCACCAGCCCGATGTTCACCGCCCGGAAGGTGTTTTCGAGCAGCTTGGTCATCTCGGCGACCTCGGCCGACGACACCCGGACGACCGTCTGCACGGCCTGGGCGTACAGACCGGCCGCAACCTCGGTGCACACCGGGGTGATCCCTCCGATGACCTTCGGCGTGTTCTCCGTCGTCCAATCGGTTCGTCCCGGGTCTACTCGCTCGGGAGAGAAAGCCAGAAACAGATCCAAGCCGATGCGCAATCCTCCCTCTTCAAGTTCCGGCTGCACGACCTCGCGCGTCGTCCCCGGGTAAGTTGTGGACTCGAGCACGATCACCATCTCTCGATGGAGCACAGGCCGCAGCGCCTTCACGGCTGAGACGATGAAGGACAGATCGGGATCGCCGGTCTTGCGCAGGGGTGTCGGTACACAGATGCTGACGCTGTCGACATCCGCCAGGGATTGATAGCTCTTGTCCACGCTCAACCGACCCGACTCGACCAGGGGGCGGATGCGCGCATCCGGAATATCCTCGATCGGGCTCTTCCCCTGTTTCAGGGCCTCGAGCCTGTCTTCGGCGAGATCGACCCCGACGACGTTGAAACCCGCCTCGGCGAACACGACCGCCAGCGGCAGGCCGACGTACCCCAATCCTACAACTCCGACCTTCGCCTTGCGGTTGGCAAACCTTTCCAACAGGGCCTGCGCGGCCGTTGGGAGTTCAGCAGAAAGTTCTGGCATGGAAGATGAGACTCCTGGAGCAGTGCTTGAATCAGAATAGGCTGAGCTGTTGAGCCTGAGAAGAAGACTCATCCGGAGTGATTGTCGACTGTTGGGCCCGTTCGATCATCTCAGGCAGGCGGGAGAAGTCTTCCTCGACAACGCGGCGCAGGGACGGTTGGTGGAGCGCCGCGGCGGGGTGGTACATCGGCACAATCACCCTGCCATTGATCGTGCGCGCTCGTCCGTGAACGGTGCTGATGCGGGCCTCAGGGATGAAGCGCGCCATCGAGAACCGGCCGAGGGTGACGATGACCTTGGGATTGATCGCCTCGATCTGGCGATCAAGGTACTTCGCGCATTCTTCGATCTCCGGCAATTGTGGATCGCGGTTCCCGGGCGGGCGGCATTTCACGATGTTGGTAATATAAACCTGCTGGCGGGTAAGTCCGATGCTTCCCAGGAGCTCCTCCAGAAAGTGCCCGGCAGCCCCGACAAACGGGCGGCCTTGCTCGTTTTCATGAAAGCCCGGACCTTCGCCGATGAACATCAGCGCCGCACCGGCCGGCCCTTCCCCAGGCACGGCGTTCTTCCGGCTTAGGTGGAGCTTGCAGTCAGTACAGTTCCGGACCGCCTCGGCCACATCTTGCAGCTCTTCTTCCGGCTTCACCCTCCACCTCCGTCGGCGCCCCAACCGCGCCCGTGCAAACCGGTGACGGTCATGAGAAGCGCATCCTCCCCGTTGTCGCGATAATATCCAGCGCGGCGGCCGACCACATCGAAGCCCAACTTCTGATACAGACTGATAGCGGCCGTGTTCGAGAGTCGCACCTCGAGGGTGGCGATCTCCGCCCCGCGGCGAGCCATCTCATCAAGCGTCGCCTCGAGGAGGGTTCTCCCAACCCCCAGGCCACGGAAAGACGGATGCACAGCCAGAGTGCTGATGTGGACCTCGTCCCCGATCAGCCAGCAACCGATGAAGCCGACGACTCTTTGGAGAGGTCCGTTACTCTCGGCTACCAGCAGATTCGAGGCTGGGTTTTCCGTTAGCTCATAGCGATAGCTGCGTTCAGGCCAGGGGACCGGGAAGGAAAGCCGATCGATGTCCAGGACGAGTGCCAGATCGTCGAGGTCCATCGACCGAACGACGACTTCTAACTGGCGCTGGATCACGCTGCAGATCCCGCTGGAGCCGCCAGATAGATCGGCACCAATCCGGCGATGTCCAGTTGGCTGCCGCGGCGCAAGCGCTCCCAGGCCATCTCGGCCAGAATCGCCGGTCTTCTTACGCATTGGGCCGGCGGGGCGACGGTCACCCTGCGATCAGAGCGCAATGTGCGCCGCTCCTCCTGGGTGATCTCACCGCAGATATATGTCTGGCCCTGGATTCGCGTCAGGATACCTTCTGCCGTCAGGGCCACGGCTTCCGATCTGGGTTCCCATCCCACGTCCGTCTTGTTGTACCACACACCGGCCAGTCGATTGCGACCGGCGGCGAGCACTGCCAAAAGATCACCCTCTTCTACCGACTGCCCGCGCACGAGAATGTCGAGCGTCGGGATTCCCAGAAGCGGGATCCCCAGGGACATTGCCAAGCCCTTCGCCAGCGCCATCCCGATCCGCAAGCCGCTGTACGAGCCGGGGCCGGACGCAACCGTCACCCCGGTCAACGCGGAGGGTTCGACACCCAATCGCCGGAGCATCAGTCCTACCTCCGGGGCCAACTGTGTTGTGTGGTGTCCTCCCCCGAGCCAGAGATGCTCGGCCAACACGGCCGCGCCATCGTAGAGGGCCAGCCCCATCATCCGGGTCGCGGTGTCGATAGCCAGAAGCACGCTCAACTCCCAAAGGTCGCTATGCGGAATTGGCGCAACAGCCGCTCATAGCGGTGCCCACAGGCCTCCACCCTCAAGCCACGCCGGCTGTCATCGACCCAGCGAAGCTTGACCCACATGCGATCACCCGGCAGAAGCTCGAGAACCCTCTCCGGCCATTCGACCACCAATGGGCCATCGCCGGCAAGGATATCCTCTAGGCCGAGATCCGTCGCCTCGGCTGGGCCATTCAGCCGGAACGCGTCGAAGTGATAGAGCTTGGCCGAATCCGCCCGACGGTACTCACTGACGAGCACGAAGGTCGGACTCGTGACCGGATCAAGAGCACCCCAACCTCGGGCGATGCCCTGGGCGAGGGTGGTCTTGCCTGACCCAAGGTCTCCCGCCAGACAAACAAGATCTCCTGGTCCCACCAGTTCCCCCAGGCGGACCCCAAGCCGCCGCGTCTGTTCGGGACTGTGACTCAAGAACTCCAGGCTGCGTTCGTCGAGGATGGGCATTTTGCCGGGCCGGATTATACGTCAGCGGCATGACCCCTACAAGCACTTTCCTTGCGAGCGGCTCCGTGCTACCATCCCCGGCATGCGCGTCCTCGTCATTTCCGATGTTCACGCCAACATAACCGCGCTCGAAGCTGTCCTGGACGCCGCGCGTCCTTTTCAAGCGTTGTGGTGCCTCGGTGACACGGTCGGGTATGGCCCCGATCCGAACGAGTGCGTCGAGCTGGTCAGGAGTTTTCCCAACCTGACGTGCTTGATCGGGAACCACGACCAGGCGGCTCTAGGTGTGATCCCCTTGGCACGATTCAATAGCGACGCCCAGGAGAGCGCGGCCTGGACCCGAGGCGCGCTGAACCCTGAGAACATCGCCTACCTCGAGTCACTCCCCAGCAAGATCGTCATGGATCCGTTCACCCTCGCCCATGGCAGCCCGCGGCAACCGATATGGGAATACATCCTGGATCCCCAGGCCGCAGCCCGGAATCTGGACGATCTCCGAACCGAGTATTGTCTCGTTGGTCACTCGCACCTGCCTTTGATCTTTCACAGAGCATCGAACAATGGACCGGTGACGCCCACAGCGGTTAAGTGGGACGAGGCGATGAGGCTTGTCCCGTCGATGATCCTCAATCCGGGTTCGGTCGGCCAGCCCCGCGATCTCGATCCGCGCGCCGCCTACGCCATCCTCGATACGGATGGCCTGACGTGGGAGGCTCGGCGTGCCGAATATGACATCCCGCAAGTTCAGGGCCGCATCATGAAAGCCGGCTTGCCGCCGCGCCTGGCGCAACGGCTGGTGGCAGGTTGGTAATAGGAACCTTTCCTGGCTTAAGGGCGTCTACCAGGCAAGCTTTAGCCGCGTGCGGCCACGGACCAAGGAGAATGCCATGCATATGCGTCCCGCCTTCCTTTCACTCGCCATTCTGACTCTGCTCCTCATCAGTTGCGCTCCAGCCTCCCCTCAATCGCTCGAGTCTCCGTCCGTCGGTGCGGTGGAACCGGGGATCGCCCCGCAACCGTTCGCAGGCGAATCGGACTTCGCCGGCAACGCTCTTCCGAGGGATTTCGTTTCGGACCAGGGCGCCGGCGGTCAGTCGGCCGCGGTCGAGCGCCTCGTCATCCGGACGGCTAACCTGTCAATCGTCGTCCACGATCCGGCCGAGTCGGCCAAAGAGATCAGTCGGATCGCTGATGAGTTCGGCGGGTTCGTGGTCTCGTCGAATGTCTACGAAACCACATTCGCCGATGTCGGGGTGACGGCGGTGCGCGCCAGCATCACAATTCGCGTCCCGGCCGAGCGCCTGGATGAGACCTTGGACCGCATCGAAAAAGGCGCCAGCGAAGTCCAAAGCCGCTCCGTGACCGGGGAGGATGTGACGCAGCAGTACACCGATCTCCAGTCTCGCCTGCGCAACCTCGAGGCCGCCGAAGCCCAGCTGCGTGAGATCATGGGCTCGGCCGTCGAGACGGAAGACGTTCTGGCCGTCTACAACCAGCTCGTTCAGGTCCGGGGCGAGATCGAGATGGTCAAGGGGCAGATTCAATATTTCGAGGAATCGGCAAGCCTGTCGGCGGTGACGGTCGATCTGATCCCGGACGTTGCGGCGCAGCCCCTCCAGATCGGCGGCTGGCGGCCGGAAGGCACGGCCAAGGAAGCCCTCACAACCCTCATTCGAACCTTGCAGGTCCTCGGCGACGCCGCGATCTGGCTTGCGATCTGCGTGCTCCCGATCGGTTTGCTCTTCGGCATCCCGGCGTACTTCGTCATCCGGAGCGTGGTCCGCCGCCGGCGAATCGCCAAAGAGACGCCTCCGGCAGGATAGTCATCAAGGTAGCTCGGCAGTTAAGCACGCCGGAGCACTTGAGGCTCCGGCGTGTTCGTTTTCGCCAGGTCGCTGCTTTTCTTCGAGACGGCACTCAGCTTCCTTGCCGTTGCAGTTCTCGAGATGGCACTCACCTTCTCACGAGTGCGGGTCTCAACCCCCACCCCCGGTAAGAACCTCCGGGGCGAACGGCCCCTCTGTCCCCCTCCCCCGGCGGTGCGGCCGGCATTTCAACCACCTGTCTTTCGTCGGGGGAGGGGAAAGTCGGTTCGGGGATTCAGCGGGATACGGGCCGCCGTATGTCTACATCAGGCGACCTGCGTCACGTGGCGCTCGCCGAACTCGTTGACAATCGCGAGCACACGCTCACGCGCTTTCGATCGCCTGACGGATTCTGTCGGCAACGGCGCCAAACTCTCGCGTATAGGTCATGTCGAGCGTGCGCGGCCTCGCCAAGGGGATCTCGACTTCCAGTCGCATGCTCCCCGGCCTCGGGCCGAGGACGAACACCCGATCCGCCAGGAGGACCGCCTCGGAAATCGAGTGCGTCACCATGATCACAGTCACGGCGCGCCGCGACCAGATCCGCATCAATTCGCTGGCCATGCGCTCCCGGGTGAGCGCGTCCAGGGATCCGAAGGGCTCGTCCAGCAGCAGTAGCTCCGGCTGGTGGCTTAGAGCCCTGGCGATCGCCACGCGCTGAGCCATTCCCCCGGACAGATCGCGTGGGAGGGCCGATTCGAACCCCTGCAGACCGACAAGCTCGATCAGGTCGCGTGCCCGCTCGCGCCGCGTCTCGAGTTCGACCCCCTGCAATTCGAGCGGCAACGCGATGTTGTCGAGAACGTTTCTCCAAGGCATCAAGTTCGCTTGCTGAAATACAAACCCGATCCGCCGCCGCGGCCCGACGAGCGGCTGCCCCTCAAACTCCACTCGTCCGCTGGTCGGGATCAGCAGCCCTGAAAGAAGCCGCAGCAAAGTCGTCTTGCCACACCCGGATGGGCCGACGATGCACACAAACTCGTGCGGGCGCACCGATAAGCTCACGCGTTCCAGCGCCGGCATGCCGCCATTCGTGCCGGCATACTTCATCGTCAAGTCGTGTGCCACCAAGATCGCGTCGTCAGCCATCATGGGCTCGGAAGGAACGAGTTGGTGAACGCCTGCTCAAGATCGAGGGGCTGATCGAGCAGTCCCATCTCGAGCAGGACATCCTGCATATTCGCCCACGACTGGGGATCCGAGTAGCCGAGTCGATCGGACTTCCAGAACTCGATACTTGCGTTCAAGACCTCGGTCTGGACTGCCTGGTCCGCCTGAGCCAGGTTATCGACGTACGTCTTGCACACTGCGTAGGCCGCCTGCGGATCGGAGATGGTGTCACGGATACCCTGGAGGAAGGCCCGGACCATGCCTCGAACCAGATCGGGGCGGGAGGCGATCGTCGTCTCATTGCTGACGAGACCGTTGGACGCCAGATGGACGTAGTCGGCGACGCGGATCACGTCGACCGACACCCCTTGCGCCTCGAGCTGGATCGGCTCGTTGTTGGCGTACACAACCACCGCCTGCTCCTGACCAGCGACGAGGGCCTGTACCTGATTGAAACCGATCGAATCCAGGGTGACGTCTGACTCGGTCAATCCTGCCGCATCCAGCAAAGCGCGCAGGCCGACGTACGAGGCGCCGAAGGTCCCTGGTAAGCCGATCCGCTTGCCGGCCAGATCCTCGGGGCGCTTGATGCCGGTCTCGGCGCGCGCCGCGATCGCCACCGGGTAGTCTTGCCACCAGCCGAGCACGTTGACAACCGGCAGTCCCTGGGCCCGCGCCAGGAGCACCTGCTCGCCCGAGGCGAGGGAGAATTGCACCTCTCCCGCTCCAAGTAGCGTCATCCCGTCAGTCTCCGTCGAGTAATCGAACTCGATTTCGATCCCTGCCTCTCGGAAATAGCCTCGCGCGTCGGCGAGATACAGCGGGGCGTACTGGACGTTGGGGATGTATCCCATCGGTAGCCGGACGTGCACCAGCTCCGGCATCGGTGTCGGGGACGCCGGACTTCCGGCGCAAGCGACGACGATCAAGGACGTGATGAAGAAGATCGGGAAAGTGCGGCCCATCAGATGTTCGCCCTCCGGTATCGGTTCGCCACGACCTCACTCCCGCGTCGGGTCGGCCCTCCAGCGCAGAAGCCGGCGCTCGAGACGGTCAACGATTGCGTAGAATCCCAGGGCCATCACGATCAAAACCATGATGGCTACGAAGACCAGCGCCGTGTCGTATTGTCCACGCCCAACATTAATCAGGAAACCCAGTCCGGCATCTGATCCGACGAACTCCCCGACCACGGCCCCGATCACCGACAGAGTAGCCCCCACCTTGAGCCCCCCCAGGATGACCGGCATTGCCGCGGGCGCTTCCAGCTTGGCGAAGACTTGCCAGCGGGTGGCCCGGAGCGAACGCATCAAGTCCTTCAATTCCTCCGGCACCGAGCGCACTCCGACGATGCTGTTGACCAGCACCGGGAAGAAAACGATCAGGGCCGCGACGAGGATCTTTGAGAGTCTTCCAGGGAACCAGATCACCAGAAGCGGGGCGATAGCCACCGTCGGTATGGATTGCGAGGCCACAATGTACGGTGCCAGCAGCCTCTCCGCCGTTGGAGACTTGGCCAGGAGGTAGCCCAATGAAAGAGCCACGCTCATCCCGAGACTCAGCCCGCCCAGAACCTCACCGAGAGTCGTCCACGTGTGGCGCACAAGGCTCCCATCCGAAACAGCCCTCAGCAGCCGGCTCCAAACCTCGACGGGCGAAGGGAGCATGAATGCCGGCAGCCGGCTTACCTCAGCCGTGACTTGCCACAAGGCCACGGCCACGATCAACGAGAGAGGCACCACCCAGGCCTGCTGCCAGCGGCGAATTCCGTGCGGCGGGTAGGTCGCTGGCGTCGGCTTGGTCTGGTTGAACAGTCCCATCGGTGCTCCAACCAAAATGACCCCGGGATCATTCCTCCGGGGTCGAAGCGCGATCAATGCGGGAAGCCACAGAAGCAGAAACCCCGAAGAGACACATCTTCGGGGTACGCTCGCCGCGGCCGACGACACGACTGCCGTCAGCCAGGCCACCTTCTTCTATCCGGACTTTACCGTCGGCCCCGGAGTCTCACCGGATCCTGCGCATTCGCGCTCGCGGGCTCTACCGCCGATCGGGAATTGGGCTGTCTAGCCCTCACCCTGCCCCGAAGGCTTCACTATTCTGTTGTACCAATTATACCGCGGATTCGAGGTCCACTTCGGGGGTTGACGTCCCACGGGCTTCTCAATCAGGCATCCATCTCACCCGCCTGAGCGGCTCCGGCCGCCAGGACTGCCGCCACAGCCAGCAAGAGAACCGATGGTAGGGCGGTGCGGTCGAGGCCGGTCGAAAGCCACCAATCCAGGGGTGGTCCGCCGAACGAAGCCAGGTAA
>Ga0154878_1123_pt3 | contig 28661 bp, 26 predicted proteins | sample Rifle2008BG19ft_FD_105850 | JGI IMG/M metagenome (GOLD analysis project Ga0154878, IMG submission 105850) | Chloroflexi bacterium RBG_19FT_COMBO_62_14
GACCCAAGGCGTGCAGACAGGTTTGCTGCGGTTGCGCCAGTCTCGGCCAACCGGGACCCTTGATCCTGAGGCAAGGTGAGCGAACGCGGAATCCTGACGGTGACCTTCGTGCCGCTCTTGCCTGCCTGGTAGGGGCTTTCAATCTGAATGCTCCCCTCATGGGCGTCCACGATCTTCTTGGCGATAGAGAGTCCCAGCCCGGAACCGCCGTGTTCCTCGACGTTACCGCCGCGGAAGAAGTCTTCGAAGATGTGTTGTTGATCCTCCGCGGGGATCCCGATCCCGTCGTCGAGCACTTCGATCACTAACGCCTCGGGCTCATCGAACGCCGACAGGGTCACCGTGCTGTTCTCGGGGGAGAATTTAACGGCGTTGGCCAACAGATTGGAGATGACTTGCCTTAAGCGCCGTCGAGCGGCGACGATCGGCTTGAAATCCGTGGGGCCGATCGCTTTCAGGCGGATGTTCTTATGCGAGGCGGCCAGCCGAACCTCTTCGAGGGCCTCGGCCCCTATCTCCTGGGGGTTGACCCATTCGAAATCGGCCCGAATCTGATTGGACTGCATCCGGGCGAAATCCAGAATGTCGCTGATCAGGGCCCGCAGATCACTCAGGCGGATTGCGCTTCGTTCGAGCAGACGCCGCTGCTTGTCTGTGATCTCACCCGCGTAGCCGCCGAGGGTGATTTGAATGTAGTTTTCCACGGCAGCGATCGGCCTCTTGAGCTCATGGGAGACGATGGACAGGAAGTATGTGAGCATGGAGGTCGTGCTTGCCAGCCGGGCACGGATGATTGTCGCCACACGGCCGATGAGCAGGTAGCCCGCCGCCGGATGACTTGTCATCAGCCGACGAAGATCCTCGCCGGGAACGGCCAGGACATGGCTCTCTTCGAGACAGATGCCAGAGGAGGTATACGCATAGGGGGCAACCATGCTTGACCATCCGATGGCCTCCCAGGGCCCAAGGACGTCGATGGTCGCTCGCCGCGCGGTGCCGGTTTTCCCCAATTGCACCCACTTCTCCAGTGAGACCTTGCCGCTGAGGATCAGGTACAGGCAGCCGGCGGGTGAATCCTCGGAGAAGAGCACGTCGCCTTCGGCATGCCGCTCCTCGGTTGCATAGCGCGCAATATCGGCCAGGACTTCCTGAGGAAGCCCGGCGAACAACCCGAACCTCTCAAGGGTCTCAGCCGATGTTCGCGCCATCTTCCGAGTGGGTTTCTCCTTCGCCCGGCGCCGCGCCGGCGCCGGAACCGTTAGCGCGCAAGGGGGTCGGCCCCAGGCGGCTCACTTCGGCGGTGATTTCGGCCGCGGCAAAGGCAAATTGGCCCGCCATGGCCGACGAAAGATTGATCATCTGTAGCCGCTGACCCTGCAGACCGATCGCCTCGAGCACGCTCCGCGTGTGCTCTACTCTGCGCCGGGCGTTGACATTACCTTCCAGGTAATGGCAGTCGCCGGGTAGTCAACCGGCGACCAGTACGCCGTCGGCGCCATCCTCGAATGCGCGCAGCAGGTGCAATGTATCCACCCTGCCGCTGCACGGCACCTGGATGATCTTGATCGCCGGAGGATACTGAATCCGGAGACTCCCGGCCAGGTCGGCCGCGTTGTACGCGCAGTGCGTACAGCAAAAGGCAACGATCTGCGGACTGTGATCAGGCATATGCTCCGCCTTCGTCCTCCACAAGTAGAGCGTCCAGCTTGACCATGATCTGGTTGTCGTCATAGTGCGCCAGATGGATGGCCTTGGCCGGGCATTCGGCGACGCAATTGCCACATCCCTGACAGACGGTCGGCTCGATATACGCCGTACCCACGATCCCGCCGACCCCGGCCAGTTCCCCGACGACCTTGGGCACATCGAATGGACAAATGCGTACGCAGGTCAGGCAGCCGACGCATTTCTGTGGATCCACCTCGGCGACGATGCCCCCGGCCGTCAGGCTCTCCTGCGAGAGCAGACGTCCGGCGCGCGCCGCAGCTGCCTGGGCCTGGACGATCACTTCGTCGACGAACTTGGGGTAATGCGCAAGCCCGGCCATGAACAAGCCGTCGGAAGCGAAGTCGACCGGGCGCAGCTTGACGTGCGCCTCGAGCAAGAACCCGTCCGAATCAACCGGCACCTTGAACAGCGAGGCGAACTCGCGGGCTGCCTCGGGAGGCACGATCGGGTTGCTCAACATCAGGAGATCGGGGTGAAACTGGATTTCGTTCCCCAGAGTGAGATCCCTAACGGCGATTTCCAACCGGTCCCCGTCATGGCGCACCTCCGGAGGGTTCTCGTCGTCGTAACGCACGAAGATGACCCCGCCCCGGCGCGCCTCGGTGTACAGTCTCTCCTTGAACCCGTAGGTCCGTATGTCTTTGTACAGGACGGTCACTCGGGCCTCGGGCTTCAAGCGTTTGAGTGTGAGGGCGTTCTTCAGGGCGGTGGCGCAGCAGGTCCGACCGCAGAATCGCGAGGCGGGCCCGACGCACAACAGCATGGCCACGTCGCCCGGAAGCTTCTCTCCGAGTGCGCGCCAGGCCGTCTCCACCTGGCCCTCCACGGTGAGGATCTGCTCGCCGGCGAAGGCGAGGAGGGACTCGAACTCCTGGCCGGTGACGACCCTCGGGCTTACCCCGTAGGCGTGCTCGTCGCCCCGGTACTCCCGGCCGCCCGTGGCCAGGATCGTTGCGCCGTGGTCGACCTCGATCTCCTCGCCGTGAGCGTCTCGCAGCGTCGTGGCGAAACGGCCCACGAACCCGCTCGTCCGAACGACCTGGGATTTGAGATGAAGCGTGACCCCCGGCTCTGTTTCGACTCGGCGGATCAACGCACGTAAGAAAGCCTGCGGGTCGGATCCCTCGATGGTTGAGAAGACATGGCGGAGGTTGCCGCCCAGCACGTTGTCCTTCTCCACAAGGTGGACAGGAAAGCCGGCTTCCACCAGCGAGACGGCGGCAGTCAACCCGGCAACGCCTCCGCCGACGACGAGCGCGCTGTGCTGGATGGGAACCTGAGTCGTGACCAGCGGGTTGAGGGTCGCTGCCCGAGCGACTGCCATCCGGATGAGCTCACGCGCCTTCTGGGTGGCCGCCTCCCGATCGTTGGAGTGCACCCAGGAGCACTGGTTGCGAATGTTGGCCATCTCGAACAGTCCCGGGTTGAGACCGGAGGCGCGGATGCTGTCCTGAAACAGCGGAGCATGGGTCATGGGCGTGCACGAGGCGACGACGACCCGGTTCAGCCCGAGCTCCCTGACCTGCTCCGTGATGTGGGCGATGCTATCTTGCGAGCACGTGTACAGATTGTGCTCGGCATGAGCCACCCCCGGAAGGCGTCGAGAGTCCTCGGCGACACCGGGCACGTCGAGGTATCCGCCGATGTTCGAGCCGCAATGGCACACAAACACGCCCACGCGCGGCGGTTCGGCGCTGACATCTCGTTCCAGCGGGTACTCCGCCGTTCGGGTCAGGCTGTGGCGGGCAGGGGCCAGCAGGCCGGCGACGCCGGCCGCGGCGCCCGTGGCGTCGATGATCGATTCGGGGATGTCCTTCGGCTCGCGGAACGGACCGGCGGCGTAGATCCCAGGGCGGGATGTCTGCAGCGGGTCGAAGAGGGCTGTATGGCAGAAACCGTAATCGTCAAGTTCGATCCCGAGCTTGGCGCCGAGCTCCCTGACGGACTCCGAGATTTCCATCCCGACCGAGAGCACAGCCAGATCGAATTTCTCTTCAACGTACTCGACCTGCTGGATCGCGGTCCTTGTCGGATCCCCGGTCTCATTGAGACCGCGTGCGAAGCGGATGATCAGGTCTCCCGTTGTCGGGTCTTCCTTGAGCTGCGAGATCCGGCAGCGCGAGTACTCGATGCCATAGCGGTCCCGGGCCCGCTGATAGTAGGCCTCGTAACCCTTGCTGAATGCCCGCATGTCCATCATGAAAACGTGGACCTGGGCCTGCGAGTCGTGCTCGCGGACCATCACCGCCTCTTTGGCGGCGTACATGCAGCACACCGCGGAACAATAGTCGTGGGTCTGATCGCGAGAACCGACGCACTGCAGGAAAGCGATCCGCCGGGCGGGGGCTCCATCCGAGGGGCGATTGACGTGGCCCTTGGTCGGTCCGGAGGCCGAGAGCAGCCGTTCGAGCTGCAAAGAGGTGACGACGTTCGGATAGCGGCCCAGGCCGTATTCCTGAGAAAGCTCGGCGCGGTAGAGCTGATATCCCGGCGCCAAGACGACTGCGCCGACATGGAGGCGTTCGATCTGCTCGACCATGTCGTGGTTAATGGCCTTGGTGCCGCAGATGTATTGACACGCGAGGCATTCCGAGCAGATGGCACATGCCAGGCAGCGGGCGGCCTCCGCCTGGGCCAGCTCGTCCGTGTAACCGCGCTCGACCTCGGAGAAGCCATCCAGCCGCTCCGAGACCGATAGGGCCGGCATGGGGACACGGCCACCGGGTTTGATGCGGCCGAGGGCGACGCGCTCTTGCAGCTCGGCCCGGGTGAACTTGACGACCGGCAGGGCCGGGCGAGCAGGGGGTTCGAGGTCCGCCCCCTGAAGGTAGCGGTGGATGCTCTCGGCGGCTTTGTGGCCCGAGGCGACGGCTTCGATGACGAAGGCCGTACCGGAGACGCTGTCACCGGCGGCGAAGACGCCGGGCCGTGTGGCAGCCATCGTGTTCGGATTGACGGCGATGGTTCGTTGCCGGGTCACACCCACCCCGGTGTCCTCGGGGATGAACGCCAGGCCGGCGCGCTGCCCGACGGAGAAGATCACGCTCTCGGCTTCGAGGATATGCTCCGACCCGGGGGCCGTCTCGACCGAGAGCCGGCCATCCTCGTCGAAGGCGAAGTGGCTCACTCGGGCGCATTCGACGCCGGCAGCACGGCCGGTTTCGTCGGAGACGATCCGCACGAACGAACGGCTCGGATGGATGACGACGCCTTCGGCTTCGGCCTCGTCCGCCTCCCACTCGTGACAGAGCATTCCCTCGCGAGGCTCCAGGCAAGCCAGATGGACTTCCGCCCCGAGGCGGACGGCCGTTCGGGCGCAATCGACGGCCACATTGCCCCCGCCGAGCACGAGTACTCGCCTGCCCAGAGGCGGTGGGTTGCCAAGCCGGACATCGCGCAAGAAGCGGGTATTGATCCACACGCCTTCAAGATCGGCGCCGGGGATCGGAAGGCGAACCCCCTCGTGCGCGCCCACGGCGATCAGCACGCTGTCGTAACCTTCATCAAAGAGCCGATCCAGATCGTCGATGCGCGTGTTGAGGCGCAGGTCGATACCCAGATCGAGGATATCGGCGACTTCGCGCTCGATGACCTCGGTTGGCAGACGATACTCAGGCACGCCGACGCGCAGCATGCCGCCGGCGACCGGCAGGCTCTCAAAGATCGTTACGGCATATCCCAATCGAGCGAGATCTTGCGCCGCGGTCAGCCCGCACGGGCCGGCGCCGATGATCGCCACCCGCTCAGAATAGACTCGCTCAGCCGGCGGGCGCGGCGCGCGCGATTTCTCGTACACGCGATCGGTGACGAAGCGCTTGAGGGCGCGAATGTTGATCGGTTCATCCACCAATCCGCGGTTGCAGGCGTCCTCGCAGCGGTGGTTGCAGATGCGGCCGCAAATCCCGGGGAACGGATTGTCCTCCTTGATCACTCGCAGCGCGTCGTCGTAGCGCCCTTCGCGGATCAGGGCAATGTAACCCTGGGCTCGCTGTCCGGCCGGGCAGGCGTCGCGGCAGGGGGAGATGCCCAGCTTCTCGATGGCGAAGGCATTCGGCACGGCCTGTGGATAGAGCTTGTGCGCCGCGCGTCGGAGGGACAGACCTTCATTGAACGGATCCGGGATGACGACCGGGCAGACATCGGCGCAATCGCCGCAGCCGACACACTTCGTCGGATCGATATAGCGCGGGTGGTGACGCAAGGTGACCGTGAAATCACCGGCCTGACCCTCGATCTTAACCACTTCGGTGTCGACCCGGAGGTCGATGTTCAGGTGTCGGCCGGTCTCGACCAGTTTGGGGCTAATGGTACACATGGCGCAGTCGTTGGTGGGGAAGGTCTTGTCGAGCTGGGCCATGTGGCCGCCGATGGCGGACTTTCGCTCGACCAGATGGACGAGGTAACCCTGGTCGGCCAGATCCAGGCTGGCCTGCATGCCGGCGATCCCGCCGCCGACGACCAGTACTGCGCCGACAGGAGCGGGATCCAGGCCCTGCAGTCCTGGCGGTCTCAGCCTACCATCCATTCCAGCGGGGTCACGGGTCAAAGCTTGTGCGCCTTGTCACAAATAGGTATGCGGCATGTGGTGGAAGCTCATCTTGGCTTCCACCACACACCAGCCCCAAGGGACACGGAACAACGCCACACTCGACCAAGGAAGGACACTCCCGGCGTTGGGCTCAACCGTATGATAGGTCGGGGGGGAAAGGCCGCCCCAGTGCCGGATGTCACCCGGGATGGGGAGAAACTTCATCCGTTTGATCGGACTGCCGATGGAGCTGACCCTGCGGCATATTCGAGGCGGCTCGCCGGAAGACGAATTCGGACCAAGCAATCTACGCCCGGTCCGGTAGCGTCCAATCGATCGACAGGAGCGATCAGGCCGTGTGCTCGACCGGAGCCTTCTTCCCGTTCTTGACCGGGCTCGGCCCAAGCCGGGAGATGCGTTCGGTCATCTCGCGGGCGATCTCGGCGAAGGTGGCGCCCATCCCACCCGAGACGAAGAACATCTCCAGGCGCTCGGGCTCAATCCCCACGTTCTCAAGGATCTTCTTGGCGTGTTCAACCCTGGCCTTGCCCCGCTCGTTCCCCCGCACGTGATGGCAATTCCCCAGACTGCAGGCGACGATATACACCCCGTCGGCTCCCTGGTCGAAAGCGTCCAGCAGGTATTGAATGTCGGTCTTACCGGTGCACGGCAGGCGAACGAGTTTGACGTTGGCCGGGTACTCGAGCCGGAGTGAGCCGGCGGTATCGGCGGCCATGTAACCGCAGAAGATACAGGTGAAGGCGGTAAGCTCCGGATGGAAGTCTGCTGTTTGGCTCATGCTACTTCGCTGACGGCCGACGATGGACGACGGACGGCAGAGACAGGACGGGGGACCGGAGACGGGGGACCGGGTGCCTGCGATGCATTTCCGGTCATCGGTCTCCCGTCCTCCGTCTGTCCGCTCTTGTCATCCGTCGTCTGCTGTCCTCCTCCCAATCAACCCGCCACAGTTAGGGCGGGCACTTCCCACTTGCCGAGCCCCACATCGACCTGATCATCGGTATAGTTGCGCAATTGGATCGCCCGAGCAGGGCATTCGGCCGTGCATGTGCCACAACCCTGGCAACGGGCTGGGTCGATCCAGGCGGCGCCACCCAACTCGCCGACCCCCTGTCGGTCGTACCGCATTTCGGGGATCCCAAACGGGCACGTTCGTACGCAGGTCAGGCAGCCCGTGCACCGTTCCGAGTCGATCACGGCCACAACCCCGCCCAGTTGGATCGTCGGCCGGGTCAAGACCGTCAGTGCCCGGGCGGCGCATGCCAGGGAGTGGGCGATGCTCTCTTCGATGAATTTCGGGTAGTGGGCCAACCCGGCCAGATAGATCCCATCATCGGCGAAGTCCATCGGACGCATCTTGGGATGGGCCTCTTGCAGGAAGCCTCCCTCGGAGAGCTTCAGGCCGAAGGTCTTGGCCAGGCCGGATGTGTCCTCCGACGGTACGATCGACATGCTCAATGCCAGAAGTTCAGGCTCGAAGAGCAGTTCCTTGCCGAAAATATGCTCGTTGACGGAGACCACAAGCGCCTGGCGGGCGCCGCGCGGCTCGAGGCGAACCAATGGCGGCTCTTCGTCGGTATAGCGCACGAAGAGCACACCTCTTCGGCGCGCTTCCAGATAGAACTTCTCGCGGAATCCGTAACTGATGATGTTCTTGTAGAGGATCACCACCTGGCAATCTGGGTTGAGCATCTTCAGTCGAAGAGCGTTCTTGATCGTGTTGAGGCAACATACCCGGGAGCAATACTCGGGGGCGTCCTCCGCCTGCACGCATTGGATCATCACCACGGAGCGCAGCTGAGCCGCTCGCTCGGGATCGTGGGCCAGGAGCTCCTCCAGATCCGACTGGCGAACCACGCGTCGATCCTGGCCAAGCAGATACCTGGGGCTCGAGGCCTCTACCCCGCCGGTGGCCATGATGGTCACCCCGTGCCGGAGTTCTTCCAGGCGACCCTCGCCGGGCCCGCGCCGGATCACCGCCCTGAAATCTCCGACGCTGCCGGTATGGTGCGTGACCTCGCTCCCCAGGAATAGCCTGATCCGCTCATGAGCGACGACCCGGTTGACCAGATCCCGCAATAGCCTTTGCGGGTTATCACCCTCGGCGACGTAGTACACGTGGTGCAGATTCCCGCCCAAAGCGTCGCTCTTCTCGACAAGGTGGACGTCGTAGCCGGCGTCAGCGATCGCCAGGGCGGCGGTCATCCCCGAGACGCCTCCGCCGACAACCAGCGCCGCTCGCGCAGGTTCCCGCTCTTCCTTATGAATGGCCTCGGCCGCCCTCACCCTGGCCACAGCGACCCGCAGCATTTCACACGCCTTGCGCGTCGCGCCGGCGGGGTCACCGGCATGGACCCAGGCGCAGTGCTCACGCAGATTGACCATCTCCACCAGGTAAGGATTGATGGCCGCCTCGGCGATCAGACGCTGGAAGAGGGGCTCGTGGGTCCGATGGCTGCATGCCCCGACGACCAGTCGGCGCGCTCCGCTCTGCCGGACCAAATCCGCCAGACGCTCGAGACCTGCCGACTGACAGGCGATCGGCAAAACCTCGGCGGTAGTGACGCCTTCCAGATCGGAAACGAATCGCTGCACGGCTGCCAGATCGACCACATCCCCCACCTCGCCCGAGCAGCTGCACAAGGCCACGGCCACCGACCGGGTCGAGCCTTCCGGTGGGAATTCAGAGGGGAAGCCGTTTTCGCTGACAAACGGCTGAGCGCGGCTGAAGGTCCGCTGTCCGAGCTGGTCGGACATCAAGCGCATCACCTCGGCCGCTGCGCCCGAAGCATCGATGATCGTCTCGGCGATCTCCTTGGGGGAAGCAAACGCGCCGCACACGAACACGCCCGGCCGTGAGGAGGTCAACGGATTGAATTTGTCCGTCTCGCAGAAGCCGTACTCGTTCAGCGCAACACCGAGCGTCTTTGCGATGTTGACCGCTTCCGTCGGCGGCCGAATCCCGACGGCCAGGACGACCAGGTCGAAGCGCTCTTCGCGCAACGCCCCCTGGCCGCGGGCGGAGGATTCGTGCTCGCGACCCCCGGGAAAGCGCAGTATGATCTCACCTGACGTCGGATCTTCTTCGAGGGCCGAGATCCGACAGCGCGTGTAGTGGATGTCGAATGTGTCTCGGGCCTGGTGATAGTACTGGTTGTACTCCTTGTTGAATGCCCGCTCATCCATGGTGAAGATGTGGCAGTCCACCTCTGGGATTCTCTGCTTGGCGAGCATCGCTTGCTTCGTCGCATACATGCAGCAGATCGATGAGCAGTAAGGATTCTGCTGGTCGCGCGAGCCGACGCATTGCAGCCAGGCGATCCGTTTGGGTGCTTCGCCGTCCGAAATACGCCGTACGATTCCTTCCGTCGGCCCCGATCTCGAGGCCAGCCTTTCGTACTGCATCGAGGTGATGACGTTGGCGATCCGGCCGTAACCCAGTTCAGGCATGGCGGCTGCGTCGAAAGGCTGGAAACCCATGGCGAGGATGATCGCTCCAACCTGGATCTCAGTCTCCACGGGCCGGACATCGAGGTCGACGGCCCGCGTGGGGCAGGCCTCGACGCACTTCCGGCAGGAATCGCAAACAGCAGTCTTCTCGAGCAGATAATAGGCATTGGGGACCGAGCGCGGCGCTGACTTGTCGATCGCTTTGCGCGTACTCATCCCGAGTTGGAACCCGCTGGGCCGCACCTCGGGGCACACCTGCGCGCAACGACCGCAGTTGATGCACAAAGCCGGGTCGACATATTGAGGCCGTTGCCAGAGGCCGACCCGAAAGTCGCCGGCCACGCCTTCGCAGGACCGGAGCTCAGCCGAGGTGAGCACGGTGATATTCGGATGGCAGTTGTTGTCGAGCAGCGCCGGCGTGATCGACGGGCGGGTGCAACCGAACCCGTGGTCGGAGGTGCCACGGCAAAGGACGCAGTCGTGGGTGGGGAACATAAAGCCCAGCTGGGCCACTCGTCCCCCCAAGGAAGGCAAGGTCTCCAGCAGGTAGGTGTGGATTCCGGCTTCGGCCAGGTCGATGGCGGCGCGCATGCCGCCGACACCCCCGCCTACGACCAGGACGCTGCGCGGCGACGCCCCGTCCACCCGATCAGACGCGCGCTCCAATTACTCCTCCAACCATTTCCAGGAACCACATTCGTGGCCCATCGCTCGGTGGGCCATCTGGATCGAACTGCCCATTAAAGGTATGGCCCCGGCTGGTAGGGCCACAGTGCAGGAAGTCACGCTCGAAATGGGATGTTGTTCATCCAAACTCACCCATCACGGTCGGCGATCCGCGAACACAACTGGGCAGGGTTGGCGAGCGGGCCTAGACCAAGTCCGCGCCGCAGTTGGCGCACCATCGCCAGTCGTCCTGTGTGACCTGACCGCACCGTGGGCAGACAGGGCGCCGCCCGGGCGGCGCGGGGGGCTCACCCCGATCCACCAAAGGTAGACTGAAGGCGAACGTCGAGCCGGCGCCCAGCCAGCTCTGCGCCCAGATCTGTCCGCCATGGGCCTCGACGATGCGCTTGGCAATCGTCAGGCCCAGACCTGAGCCTCCAGTGCTGCGGGCTCGCGAGCGATCCACCCGGTAGAAACGCTCGAACACATGGGGCAGGTCCTCGGCCGGGATGCCGCTTCCCGTATCCTGCACCCGGATCACCACCCTGTCTTCCTTTACTTCCACCGCCGTCTTAACGGTACCGCCGGTCGGGGTGTGGCGCAGGGCGTTGGAGACGAGATTGAAGAGTACCTGCTGCAGCCGCTGACCGTCCCCACGGAGGCGCGGGAGCCCCTGCGGCAACTCGACTTTGAACGTCACACCCTTTTCCAAGGCCTGACTCTGCAAAGCGTTACTGGCCTGAGCGATCACCGCCTCCAGATCCACCGACTGCCAGTCCAGCCTCAATTGCCCGGCCTCCGCCAGCGCCAGGTCGCGCAGGTCAGCCACCAGTCGGCTCAACAGGGCCGTCTGCTGGTGAATGGAGGCGATGTTCTCCGGATTGAGGTCATACACCCCATCCAGCATGGCTTCCAGGCTCCCCTGGACCACGGTCAACGGCGTGCGGAGCTCGTGGGCAATGTCGGCGACCATGTTGCGGCGCTGAACGTCCGCCTGGGCCAGGCTTTCGGCCATCCGGTTGAACGACTGTGCCAACCGGCCAATCTCATCGGCTGTCTTCACCTCAACCCGCCGGTCCAACTGCCCAGCGGCAATGGCCTCGGCCGCCTGGGAGACGGCGCGGAGGGGGGAGGTGATCTGGCGAAACAACATCGAGCCCAGAATGAGCGCAACCAATCCAACCGCCGCCGCCGTAATGAAGATCGACAGGTTGACGGCCTGGAGGAAGTCCTCATCCGCCGGATTGAGCGCCGGCTCGATCATCGATCCCACCAGCACCGAACCCACTGTCTGGCCGTTCACCACAACCGGCGCGGCCTCCTGTAGATGCGCGGCCGGGTGCTGCTCGTCCAGGCTCGCCCCGCCTGTGTCGGCGATGACCTCTCCGGCGGCGTTGAGCAAGATCACCCGGTCGTCCAGCGGGCCGGTGGACCGCGTCGTCTGAAACCACCGGCTCATCCAGTCCCCCATCATTCCGGGGCCCATGCCGGCCGTGGGCTCTTGAGTCGCCGGTCTGGTAGTAGTGTCTGCCAGCCATTCATCCACCCCGGACCAACTCCCCTGCTGAGCATAGTAAGCCGTCATGAGATTGGCCAGGGCGTTCGCTTGAGCAACGTCATCGGATAACACTCGACGCTGGAGATGCGTGGACGTCGTGAGGCGGATGGCGATGACCATCGTGATCACCCCGACGACGATGACGCCCAGGAAGACGCCCATCAGGCGTGTCCACAAGCTGCGCCGCATCACGCCCTACTCCTGGATAAATCGATAGCCGACGCCGCGCACGGTCTCGATGAAGCGAGGATTGTGCGGGTCGTCCTCCAGCTTGGCGCGCAGGTTCTTGATGTGGGCGTCAATGGTCCGCTCGTAGCCCGCATAGGCAGTCTCTTGAACCTGCTCGAGCAGCTGCATCCGGGTGAAGACCTGTCCGGGATGCGCTACGAGGACGGCCAGGAGATCAAACTCCATCGTCGTAAGGTCCAATGGTCGGCCGACCTTGGATGCCTGGCGGCGGGGCATGTCGAGCGAGATCTCTCCGGCCGCAATGACATCTGGCTTCACTGGCTCGCCCTCTGCCCGGCGAAGGACAGCGCGGGTCCGGGCGACGACCTCGCGCGGGCTGAAGGGCTTGACGATGTAATCATCGGCGCCCATTTCCAAACCGATTAGGCGGTCGGTCTCATCCAGGCGCGCCGTCAGCATGATGATGGGCACGTCCGACTGCCGGCGCAGGGCACGGCACACATCCAGCCCGTCCATTCCAGGAAGGTTGAGGTCAAGGATGACCAGGTTGGGGCGTTCATGACGGAATACGGACAGCGCCTCTTGGCCAGCGGTTGCGGTCACCACGGCGTAGCCGGCCTTTTCCAGGTAGGCGCGGACCAGTTTGATGATGTCCAGCTCGTCTTCAACCACAAGGATCTTCTGAGTCATTCGTTACCTTCGCCCACGCACATCGGTTCTGGAGGGTTTGTCTTTGGCGGCTACGCGCTGAGAGAGCGGAAGTGCGAGTTGCGGCAGGAGACATGGCCTTCTGGGCTGTGCGCCGAACCTAGGTCATCGCCCAGCCGAACCAAGCCAGGCGTGTGGACCGGATCACAACTCATCTCCTCGTGTGCGCCACGCCACAAAGAGTAACACGATCTGCCCCGGGGGAACTCGTCTGGCACAGGGCAGAGAGCCAGGGCGAGAAGTGGGGCGGCGGTCAGGTAAGCGCCGCGCCACACGACGGGCAGACATTCCAGCCTACCTGAACCGGCCGCCCACATGTGGGGCATCGGCGCGCCTCGATGGCGCGAGAGGATGGTTGCTGAGCCTCCGAACCGGTCGCCTGGGAACGGGGCCTAGACAACGCCTTCAAGCCGCCTTTAGCAGCCCAGACAATGATCAACACCGGTACACCGACCAACACCAGCAGAAACAGCAGCATCATGAGGAGACCGACGCCCATCATCATCGTTTAACCCTCTCCCTGCACACCTTCGGCGGATCCCAGCGAGGCAAGGTCTCCCCGCGCCCGCACAGCCTCGAGCTCGACCGCCTTGTTCTGCAACTGAGCGGTCAATTCGTCGAGCTGGGCCAGATCCTCCTTCAGCAATTGGAGCTGCTTCGTAAGCCGGTCCCGGCTGCTGGAGAGCTGGGCTTTCTCCGTCAACCGCCGACGGGCGGCCTGCTCATCGCCCTCGCCAACCGCTCCGCGGGCAGTGTTCAACTTGCCGGTCATCCTTCTGTCCATATCGGCGATGCGGGCTTGCAGGTCCGACAGGACCGTCTCGGAGCCCTCGCGAGCCCCGGCAAGCTGACCCAAGCGCGAGCGGATGGCCCGCAAGGCGTTTTCCACCTGCAGGTCCACGCGGTGGACTGGGCGGCGTTGCCCGCGGGCCCGGTGGACCGCCAAATCCGCCGGGCGCAGTTGACCGCGATCTGCCAGGGCTCGCAGCGCGATGAAGGCCTCCTCGCTGATCTGTCCCTCCCCATGCATGTTGTACAAGTCGGACAGGAGGTCTCCAGCCGGCCACGCGGACACGAGCGGCCGGGAAGCCTGGGGTCGGAATGCCGCGCCCGGCCCTGGCGATAGCCGCCAGGAGTCGGCCAGGTAAAGCAGATCTCCGAGCACTGACCCACAGCCCATCGTCAGCTCGTCTCCCCAGTCGCCTCGGCCCTGAGCCGCTCCAGCTCTCGCTCCACGGCAGCCGCCCGGGAGAGACTGGCCAGCTCGCGGTCGATGTCGTCGCCCTCCGGCGCCAAGACGTCTTCCAACGCACCCGAGGCGATCAGGTCGTCGATGGCCTCCACCCGTGACTGCATGGCCTGGATGCGGGCTTCAGCACGCTCGATGGCATGTCCGGCGTCAGCCAGGTCCTTGGACATGCCGGTGGCGGCTTCCTTGACTTGGAGCTGTGCTCGCGAAGAGTCGTACAGAGCCTTGAGCTCTTCCTTGCGAGCTTGAAACAACTCGATCTTCTGGCGCAAGTTGGCCTGGCTGGTCTTGAGGCTCTCGACCTGGGCGTCCAGGGAGGCGATGCTGTCGTTGAGTCGGTTCAGGCGTTCCTGAGCGAGGCCTTTTCGCTCCAGGGCACGGGTCGCCAGATCCTCGCGACCGGCGCGCATCGCCTGGCGGGCCTGCTCCTCGGTCTTGTCGATAGCCTTCTGCGTCTGTCCGCGCTGGCTTTCCAGACTGCGCCTGGCCGTGGACACTTCGACGAGGCTGTCGCTGATCTGACGCAGACTGCCCTGCAGACGAGTCAGGCTGTAGTCCAGGCTGGCGCGAGGATCTTCCATCGCTTCCATTGCCTGGTGGGCTTTGGCCCCGAAGAGGGCTTTCAAGCGTGCGAAGAAACTCATGGGATTCTCTCCTTGTCAGCACGTCCCTCGGGAAGTGCGGACGATCTATGCGTCGACTAGTTCAGCGCCGCAGTAGGCGCAGTGCGTCCAACCGGTCTCTACCGCCCGATGGCATTCCGGGCAGGCGGTCAGCAACTCCGCGCCGCAACGCGGGCAGAACACGAAATCCTCCTGCACCTGCGCCCCGCAGCGGGGGCACGGTCTCATCTCCTGTTGCGGCTGCCCGGTGGCGGCTGGTGTCTCGACGTGTCCTTGATGGTTATGCCCATGCGCCAAATGGTGAGCTGGTCCACACATTGTGTTCACCTCCCGTCGATGATCATGCCCCACGGCTGGTGTGTCCTGCCTGTGCATTAGGCCTCGGCAAGACTCGCCCCACAGTGGGGACAGTTGCGCCAATCGAGCTGCACGGCGCGTCCGCAGCTCGGGCAGGTTCGGGCCACGGAAGACGGGTTTCCGCTCCCGCTCCCCACGGCGCGCACGAGATAGACCACTCCCAACACCGTCAGCACGATCAGGGCGATCGGAATCAGCCACATGAAAGCCATCCCCACCCAGTTGAGCGGCGAGTAACCCCAGCCGCCGTAGCCTCCCATCATCCCGGGGCCCATCATGCCCCAACCGCCGTAGCCACGGCCTCCGCCCAGAAAGCCGAGACCGACGACGAGGGCGAGTAGAACCACGACCCCGAATACGCCGACAGCAGTCCAATTGACTTTGTTCATCTCCATGACCTCCTGTTGTATCGGACCTCTAGTCCGTCAGATTCTCTTCCAGTGATTGCATGCTGATAAAGGTGCCGTGCCACGAGTGGAACCATACCTGACTGGTGTATCCGTTGACGCTGAGCATGCCGGAAACCTGTCCATCCGTCAGCACGTGGATGGTGTAGTAGCCACAGAAGGGTTCCGCTTCGTCGGCGGTTCGGTTAGATTGGATTCAAACGCGGTTGTGTGAAGGGAGTGTGAAGCAGAGATGGTTCTGGCGTGAAGCTTGACCCGGTCCAACTCGACCTCGACGAGTCGTGTCAGGGGGAGCGCCGGTGAACAACGGCGGCCTGGGGAAAGCGCCAACGCCGGCGGATGTGGGTGTCAGAGGGGTTGGACCCGCGCTTAGCGTGAGCTGGAGGCGGTCGGGCCGACAAGGGAAATGGCCGAATAGGGACACGCTGGCAGGCAGTCTCCGCAACCGTTGCAGCGCGTAAGGTCAATCAGCGCAGGCTCGTCGGCATCAACTCTTACTACGGCGCGTGTCCTGCATACCGGACGGGCGAAGCACGGGTCACAGGCCTGGCAGATCGACCAGTCGACTTCCGCCCTCAACATGGTCTACACACGCCGCCGACGGGGCTACACCACTGCCGGGACACCGAGCGTCCTGCCGCCCAGCCTGAGGGCCAGCCGCAGCGCTTCTCGCTTTGAGCCGTACGGAGCAAGCCACCACTGCTCAAACAATACTTTGCCGGCGTGCCAGGCGCTCCCCAACCGGCGCAGCTCGATCTTAGGCGACGGCTCGGCGAAGAAGTCCCCGTAGGCGAATCCAGCCAGGCTCTCGCCCGCCTCGAGCATGCAGTAGCCGAGGCCGGGAAAAACAGGCCATGTGCCTGAGCCGACGACCTCGGCGGCGATGCGGCGGGCGACGACTTCGGCCTGCGCGTGGGCGAATACCCCTGCCTTGGGCAGCACCAGGGGCACGTCTGGTTTCCACCGGCCGGGGACAGGGATCGTCGTCATGTCGCCCAGCGCGAACACGTTCTCGTGCCTGGTCTGGAGCGTCTCCCGCTCCACCGGAACCCACCCGAGCTCGTTGGCCAGCCCGGCCTCGCGCGCCAGGCGGGGACCGCGGTGGGGAGGGATGGCCACGAGCAGGTCATACCGGAATGACGTTCTGCCCTCGAAGACGAGTTCACGCGTGGCGACGTCGACATTCGACAGCTTGTACAGCGGGTGAAACTGGACACCTTGCCGAGCGAGCATCTGCTGGACCGCTTCCCCCAATGCGGGGCCGGCGACCGGCATGGGTTGAGGTTCCGTAGTGAAGAGATGGACCTCCGCTCGGTCGCGCAGGCCTCGTCGCCGAAGGGTGTCGGCGACGAGCATCGCCGCCTCATGCGGCGCGCCGGGGCACTTGTAGGGAAGTGAGCTGACCACGATGGCGACCCTCCCGCCGTCGAATTCCTGCAGCTTATCCCGCAGCTTCGCCGCGCCGTCCAACGTGTAGAACGTGTGGGCCGCCTCAGCCAGCCCGGGGATCGCTTCTGGGGCAAGTTCGGCGCCGAGGGCAAGGATGAGGTAGTCATACGTCCACGCCTGCGAGCTCGTCTCCACGCGGCGCTGAGTCAGGTCGAGGGCCTGCGCTTCGGCGAGGATTACTTCCACGCCGGGCCTGGTCAGCGTGCCAACGTCGCGCGTGATCTGATCCAGGCTTCGGTCGCCGGTCATCAGCCACAGGAACGACGGGGCAAAGGCGTGCCGGGGGTTCTTCTCGACCAGGACGACACGGTGTGTGTGTGGCAGCCGGTGCCGGAGCTCGTTAGCCGCCACCAGGCCGCCGACTCCGCCACCCAGTATCACAATCATCTTGCCGGCCATCGCCTTCTCCTTCAGGGAATTTGGCCCCTGGATTCTTGCCAGCGGATGGTACGACGTGCGAAGCCTGGCCCTGGCCTCGTGCTCAAATCAGAAGACGAGGACATGATCGGCGGCCAGCGTCCACTCGCCGAGCAACTCCATGCTGCCGGGCTGAATGCCTTGGATGGTCTTCTCAGGCCCGATCCCGCGAGCCTTGGCGCAGGTCCCTCAAGTAGCCACTTCGCCGCGCCGGGCGAGCGAGGCCATCATCCTCTCGATGTTGTAGTAGCCGTTAGGTGTCTCTTGGCCGGCGACGGCGCACTGCACCCCGTCGCCGAGGAGGAATACACGGACGCTGACTTCAGGGTGCTTGATGAGGTTCAGCGCCAGCCGCATTGCATTGTACGGCCGCTCGTTCCCATAAGGCCCGTCGTTGACAACAACCAGATAGTGCTTCATAGGTTTGTCGACCGAGGTAGCCGCATTGTCTCAGGGTTTGCCTCGGGCGGCCTGAGCTAGCTCCGCCCCTGCCTCCAGGTGCTCCAGCAACACCTGCCGCATCAGATCACAGGCTTTGAGGATCTTGGGATCTGCCAACCGGTAATACACATTCACTCCTTGGCGTCGTGCGAGGACCATGCCTTTTTGTCGCATCAGCGCTAGGTGTTGCGACAGATTCGACTGACTTACCTCAATGGCAGAAGTCAATTCGGTCACCGATTTCTCACCTTCTCGCAGGCAGTCGATGATTTCGAGTCGCTTGGGATTGCCAAGCACCTGGCAAATGCTGGCGTGTAGTTCGTATAGCGAAGGCTTTGCCACATCGCCCCCGATCTATATTAGGAGATGCTGATATTCTAATCTTATTCTGAGGGCTCGTCAAGCATTCTAGATGGCAGGATGTGCGTGGATGGGTCCCCCTGCCTGGGCTCCTGTCCACGGAGGCTGATCCATGTCTGGGTGCGGGCTGAGCGTGTAGGCTCTCTAGGTGTGGCCCCTCCCGTTGTCGGACGCGGACAATGGGGGAGATGTTTCGCGGGGAAAGCTGGACGCTGCCTGCTCCGGGTGTGGATTCACATGCGGTGCGGGAGGCAAGAAACGCTAATCCCTCGGTCTTCCAGCCGACGGTGCTCCATCGTGGGATGGCTAACGTCGGGGTGCCCACAATATGACGGCTGCGCCCGCAAGACAGATGGCGCCGCCCAGCCAGTCGAAGCGGTCGGGCGCACGGCCATCGACCCACCACCCCCACAACGTTGCCGTAACAATGAAGACACCTCCGTACGCAGCGAAGGCTCGGCCGAAGGTGAAAGGCTGACGTGTCTGAATCAGGCCGTACAGGGAAAGCGCCGCCAGACCGAGAAAGCCATAGAAAGCCGACTTCCCCTCGCGCAGCCACTGCCAAAGTGAGTAGGCGCCTCCCACTTCGGCCAATGCGGCCGCCACGAACATACCTGTCACTCGAAGAAAGTCCATCGTGTCCTCCTCCTGGCAGGCAGCCTGACCGCTGCGGCGCCTGCCACCGCGAGCGCACTTTCCTACCGAAAGGAAGCATGATACCGGTCGCGGCCCAGCCGGCAAGCGCGCCGGAGGTGAAGAACTCAACCATGGCGAGCAAGGTCGCGAGCCTGTGGATCAATGATCTATCGCCTTGCACCGCGCCCCCCCATGGCTCACAGCCCTTCCAAAAGGAGGGTCGATGTGGGCGCCGTCTGCGATGGTCGAGATTCAGTGTCGCCGACATTCGCCCACCTGTTCATGTTCTTGTCAGTGGCGCCGCTGTCCCGCGCGCGTCATTGTGACGCGTCTCCTCCAGCGCGGCAGGAACATCGGCACGCGCGCAGCATACGAGCGCCAAGCCTCGCCAAACGCCGCCTCCAGAACCTCTTCTTCACGCTTCGCTCTCCGGTACAAGGCGAGCAAGAGCAGGAACAGGATCAGGAGCGCCCAGGTGCGATACACAAGTGTTGGACCCAAGAGCAGAAGCTATATTCCCAGATACATTGGATGGCGGACGAGAGCATAAGGACCGTGCTGGACAAGCTGATGCCCCGCTTTCAACCGGACGGCAGAGCTGGTGCTTACGCCATACATCCTGCCGAGCGTCCAGCGCGCCCAGAGCACCAAGAGAGCTCCCAAGAGAAATATCGCCAGCCCAGCTAGGCGGATAATCTTCAGTCCATCGGCTGGCACGCTGAAGGGTAGCGGAATCCAGAACCGGAAACCGAGGTAAACAAAGAGCACAATGGTTATGAGTCCGGTAACGATCTGCGCCCACCGGGGTAAGGCGAACCACTTGCTCGAATCGAGAGTCCCCGTTTCTGGCGTGCGGTAGCTCAGCAACCAGGAGATCACAATCACCATCAGGAGCCCGGCGCTCGTGGCAGCGACGAACCAGTCAAGAAACCTGCTGACGTCCGACATCCTGTGCCGCCATCCTCTAATGCGAGTGAGCAACTCCATCGTCGTGCACATGTTCGCTGATCCGGTGGTGTATTTCCCCCGATGCATTCTCCGGATCGATGTGGAGGGTGGCCGAGGCAAGGTAGGGCAGGTGGTGCAGCAATTGATGCCGCGCCTCCATGGAAATCGCGTGACCTTCCTCAACAGAGAGTTTAGGATCCACCGCCAGATTCAGCTCCGCATGTAGCCGATGGCCTAACCAGCGCACCCGCACCTCTGTGACCTCTCTGACCCCAGGCGCATGCTCTGCTGCATGTCGGATTTCGTCGGTGACCTCCGGATCCACGCCATCGATCAAGCGGGTGAAGATCGATCTGCCGGATTGCCAGACGATTCGGACGATCGCTGCAGTAATCAGCAGGCCGACGAGCGGGTCGGCTAGCGGAACCCCCAGCCAAACGCCCACGGCGCCGAGTAACACGGCCAGGCTGGTAAGGCCATCCACACGGGAGTGGTACCCGTCGGCAATGAGTGCCGCACTGCCGATCTCTTTACCGACCCTGATACGGAAAATCGCCACGGCCTCATTCCCAAGAAATCCAATGACCGCGGCTGCGACCACTGCCAGGAGGTAGTCCACTGGCTGCGGGCGAATGAGGCGCTGGATTGATACATAACCAGCGAAAATGGCACTGAACAGGATGGTTAGGACGATGGCCACACCTGCCAGATCCTCCACCCGGCCGTACCCATAGGTGAATCGCTTATTCGGCTTCCAGCGCGCCATGGTGAATGCGAGCCACAGAGGCATTGCCGTAGTAGCATCGGCGAAATTGTGGATCGTGTCTGCCAGGAGGGCAATGCTGCCCGAGAGCCAGACGATGACGACCTGAAACAGGGCGGTGAGCAGCAACCCAACAAACGACCATTTGACCGCCCATAACCCACGCTGGGCGGTGAGAATCGAAGGATCGACCGAACCGTGGGCATGTCCATGGGGAGGGAGTTCATGATGCAGATGGGAATCGTACCTATCGCTCATCGAAGGATCCGTTCTTGAAGGCTCCACTCGCGATAGGCCAGCAATCTCAGTGCATTCAAGACCACTACAAGCGTGCTGCCCTCGTGGAAAACGATCGCCACGCCGATTCCGGCTAAACCACTGAGCGCCAGTACGATCAGCACGGCGATCACGCCGAACGAGATGGCGAGATTTTGCCGGATGATCCCTCGTGTGGCGCGTCCGAGACCAACAGAAAAGGGCAGCCTGGAGAGGTCGTCCGCCATCAGGGCTACATCGGCTGTTTCCAGCGCGACGTCTGTGCCCGCCCTACCGGCCATGCGCTGCAGGTCTTCAACAGAGACAGCCATTGGGTCGTAGTGCAGGCACAAGACCACCGGGGATTTCTCCAGTTCCAGATGGGCCCGCAAGATCCCTTTACGGCTCCCCATAGCCTCTTCTAGCCGTTCGATGCAGGCATCCCGGTCGTCCCCAACGCCAGGAAGCGGCATTGGAACCTCAAGCTCGAGAGTTTCTTCGGTCTTCATTCTCTACGCCCTCTTCGCTCAACATCCATTGGCGACCTGCGGTCCCTTGACCACACGACATCGGCCGGGCTGGCCTGAGCACTCGGCTTCAACCGAGCGCCAGGGATGCACCTTGTCTATCGAGCTTGATGCTAAACGATCGGAGGGCGATTGGGCGGGGGCAGGGACATCAATGCATCAAATGGTGATTGGGTCGCCAGCCCAAACATCAGACCCATGAGTATGGCAAAGCCAACAGACACCGCCCAGGTCAAGCCCTGGTGGAGAAGATGCGCCGTTGGCGAACCTGCAATCGAAGAGCTGTCCTGGCTTGAGCCCCGAACAGCTGAAGACGTGACGGCAGAGAAAGATGAGAATGCGTCGGCCGCATACTGGCCCAGAAGGCTCATCAACAGCAAGACTACGATCGAAGTGGAAGCAATGCTTACGACGTTCCGGCGGTGAATGTGCCGATCAGCCCTGCAATACATGGTCCAGTCCACGCTTGAAGAGATCGACGATGTGATCATCGTGCAGACAGTAGAACACTTGACGTCCCGCCCTGCGGGAGCGAACCAGCCTCATCTGCCGCAGTCCACGCAAGTGGTGGGAGACAGCGGATTCACTGATGCCGACTGCCGCCGCAATCGCGCTGACGTTCTCTTCACCCTCGGCCAAGACTGAAATGATCCGGACGCGGCTCATGTCCCCGAGGGCACGAAAGAGTTCCGCGATGTGGGCAGCCGTGTTCTCGTCGAGCAGGGTCTGTCGTTCTTGAGGAGCGTCCGTCATGTTGGAATACCTGAACAACTGCTCACTAATGATAGGAATTCTAAAGTTGATCTCGGGGTTTGTCAACGTGCATGGGTGCGGCCGGCTTGACAGCCCCACCTTTCAGCCGTATCATCTCATTGAATGCTGATACGATGATATTTAAGGAGGACTGATGCTGCTAACCGCCGAGAAAGCAGGCCTGGCTGTGAAGGCTAAACTCTTCCGGGGGCTGGGCGACCCGTCGCGCTTGAGCATCCTGGATGCGCTACGCGGTGGGCCCCTGACCGTCAGCGCGATCATCGAAACGACCGGGCTCTCGCAATCCAACGTTTCCAATCACCTCGGCTGTCTGCGCGACTGCGGCCTGGTCGTCGCCGAACAGGAGGGTCGCTTCGTGACCTATCATCTTAGCGACGATCGTGTGGGAGACCTGATCGCCACCGCCGAATCGCTCCTGGCCGACGTGGCGCGGGGGGTGTACGAGTGCACCCGCTACAACATCCCTCGCACTGAGAGTCGCCGCAAGGGGTACGAGGTAAGGTCAACATGAGCCAGGCACTCCGAACCCTCGAAGTCCCCGTCAAGGGTATGGACTGCGCCGAATGCACCCAGCACGTCCAGCACGCCATCGCCCAACTACCCGGGGTCGAGTCGGTTGATGTCCTCCTGTCGTCGGAGAAAGCCGTCATCCGCCTTGACCCGGCGCGAGTGGACTTGCCCGCCATCCGCAGGGCCGTCGCCAGCGTGGGCAATTACTCCGTACCCGACACAGCATCGGCGGAACCCACGGCCAGCCTGCCAACCCGGGATTTCAATCGCCAACTGGTGACATTGCTCGTGGGGGTATTCGGCGTGGTGCTGTCCATCGTCGTCATCGGCGAATGGCTGGGCGTGTTCGAGGCATTAGGAGAACTCGTACCCTTCCCTATCGGCGTGGTGCTGGTGGTGTTGGGCGGCTGGCCCATCTTCGTCAACGTGATCCGGGCAACGCTCAAGCGGCAGGTGATCTCACACACATTGATGACGATCGGGGCACTGGCGGCGCTGGCCGTGGGCGAATGGGTGACCGCTGCCATCGTGGTCGTGTTTATGCGGGTGGGCGAGTACGTCGAAAGCTTCACCACGGAGAGCGCCCGCCGCGCGGTAAAGGAACTCACCGCCAGCGCGCCGCAGACCGCCCGCGTCGAGCGCGAGGGCGCCGAAGTTGAATTGCCTGTGGCGCAGGTAGTCGCTGGCGAAACCGTGATTGTGCGCCCTGGCGAGAAGATTCCGGTGGACGGCGAAGTGATAGCCGGACATGCGACGGTCGACCAGTCGGCCATCACGGGCGAGTCCATGCCTGTCGAAGTCGCACCCGGCTCGCATGTGTTCGCTGCGACTCTCGCCAAACTGGGCGGCCTGCGCGTGAAGACCATGAGAGTGGGGGCCGAGACCACCTTCGGGCGCGTGGTCAAGATGGTGGAAGAAGCCGAAGTCCACCGGGCCGACGTGCAGCGCTTCGCCGACAGGTTCAGCGGCTATTACCTGCCTATCGTCGCGGGTTTGGCCGCGCTCACGTTTCTCATCAGCCGTAATCCGCTCTCTACAGCGGCAGTGCTTCTAGTCGCCTGTTCTTGCTCGATTGCGCTGGCAACTCCTATCGCGATGTTGGCTTCTATCGGCGCCAGCGCCAAACGCGGTCTGCTCATCAAGGGTGGCAAGTATTTGGAGATACTAGCCCGCGCCGATGTGCTGTTGGTGGACAAGACCGGCACGCTCACCCTCGGCCAGCCGCAGATCACCGACGTGATTCCGCTGGATGGCCTGGCCGCCTCCGAGGTGCTTGCCCTCGCCGCGTCGGCGGAACGTTATTCCGAACATCCCCTGGCCGAAGCGGTGCGCGCCGCCGCGCGCGCGCAGAGTCTTCCCCTCGCAGAGCCGGACAACTTTGAAGCCATCCCCGGCCTGGGTTTACGTGCGCAGGTCAATGGAAGCGTGGTGATGATTGGCAATCGCCGTCTTATCCCTACTTCCCAGTCGGTGCCTAGCGCCGCGGAGTTGGAAGCGCAGGGCAAGACACTGCTGTTTGTAGCTCGCGATGGTGTGCTAGTCGGGGTGCTGGCCGCCGCCGACACCCTGCGCCCCGAAGTGCCCGCCGCCCTGGCGGAAGCGCGCGCCATCGGCATGAGGCATATTGAGCTTCTCACGGGGGACAACGAGCGCACCGCCGCCGCGCTGGCAGAGCAACTCGGCGTGACGTATCGAGCTCACCTTCTCCCCGAAGACAAAATTGCGGTGGTGAAAGACTATCAGGCGAAGGGCCACACGGTCGTGATGGTAGGTGATGGCGTGAATGACGCGCCAGCTCTGGCGCAAGCCGATGTGGGAATTGCGATGGGCACCGCCGGAACCGATATTGCTGTAGATGCCGCGCACGTGGCCCTCATGCGCGAGGATTGGGCGCTTGTGCCGGAAGTCTTGCGGATAGCGCGGCGCACGATGGGCGTGGTGAAGACGAATCTGGCGTTCACCGCCGTCTATAACATTGCCGGGTTGGCGCTCGCGGCCTTCGGCTTCCTGCCGCCCGTCTTCGCCGCCGCCGCCCAATCCCTGCCGGATTTGGGAATCCTGGCGAACTCGGCGAAGTTGCTGCGTCAGCGTTGACAGGCCTGACGGACGACAATCGAGAGGGGCGAATGAAGAAGGTCGCGGCCTGGGGTATCTGGCCATCCTCTCCCCGCCGGCCCCCTACGGGCTCCGGCTGGTCGGCAAGCCCCCCCCCGCCGTGCCGGGACTGGCCTTTCCACTGCCGATGTTCGCGCCTCAGATCGACATCCGGGCCCCGGGGAGTGACCCAGGGCAAGAGTCGGACGTTGGCGCGAGTATCTGCCACTTTCCCGGCCTCAGCCCCAACCCCTTCCACATCTAGTCGGAACGCTCCAGCAAATACTCGTATGCCGCCAGCGCGGCCTTAGCCCCCTCCCCCACGGAGATCAACACCTGCTCGGAGAACACGTTTGTCACATCGCCGGCGGCGAAGATCGCCTCGGCCGTCGTCCGATTGCGGGCGTCGATCTTGATCCGGAGCATCTCGTCCAGCTCCACCAGATCGGCGACGATGTCCGACTGAGGCACGAGGTCCAGTTCGACGAAGAAAGCGTCGGCTTCGAGCTGGCGCTGTTGTCCGTCCTGGCGGATCACGATCTTGCGAGCGTACTCGTCGCCCAGGACCGCTTCCACCCGAAAGTCCTGGAGCACTTCGACCTTGGGGTCGCTCAGGATCTTGCGTCCCATGACCGAATCGAGCTCCCCGTGGCTGGGGGCAATAAGCGTAACCTTGCGGGCGATGCGGGCAAGCTCGGCTGTGGAGCGAAGCGCCAGATGGCTGTCGCCGACGACGCAAACCTCGCGGTCGATGAACAAGGGAGCATAGGAGACGGCGCTGTAGCACAGGCCGCGCATCATAAACTGCTTCTCTCCCGGGACGTTCATCAACTGGCCCAGGGCGCCGGTGGCCACGATCAGCGCCCGGCTCTCATAGGTGTTCCCCGCCCGGGTGAGGATCTTGAAACCGCCGTCGATGCGGTCGATCTTCTCGGCCTTGTCGAGCACACGGGCAAACTCCAGGTAGTCGATCTCATTGGCGAAGCGGCTGACGACTTCCTGACCGGTGATCACCAGATGTTTCTCGACAAACGGCAGCTGGAGGTGGTAGTTGGTCTTCCCACCAAGATCGCGACTGATCAGAAGCGCGTCAAGCCGCTTGCGGATCGCGTACACGGTAGCCGTGAGGCCGGCTGGCCCGCCACCGAGGATGATCAAGTCGTGCATTGTGTTCTCTCCTCTCGCCCGGGCCTAGTCTTCGGCCTCTGGAATGTACCCTTCCGCCATCATCGTCTGTGTGAGGTTGCGTGAGCGGCGGATGATCGCTTCGGCGTTCTTGAGTTCTTCGTCATAGGTCATCGGCTTTCGGGCGACGCCCTCCTCGACGGCCTTGGCCGCAACGGCCGCGGCCTCGCGTGAGAACACTTCCCACTCGTCCATGTTGGGCAGGATGTATTCCGAGGTGAGGCCCTTCTCCTCCGCCATCCCGGCCAAGGCGTTGGCCGCAGCCAGACACATCGGGTCGGTGATGGTTGAGGCCCGGACGTCGAGCGTGCCGCGGAAGATCCCCGGAAAGCCGAGTGAGTTGTTTACCTGGTTGGGGAAGTCCGACCGACCCGTTGCGACGATCGTCGCCCCGGCTTCCTTGGCCTCCCATGGCCAGATCTCCGGCACGGGGTTGGCACAGGCGAAGACGATCGCGCCCTTGGCCATCCCGCTGACCCACTCGGGCAAGATCGTCCCCGGACCGGGTTTGGAAAGGGCGATCACGACGTCGGCGCCCTGCATGGCCTCGGCCGGTCCGCCTTGGCGGCCATCGGCATTCGTGGACAGGCACATCTTCCACTTGTCGACGAATTCCGCCTTGCGCAATTCGATGTCTTTGCGGCCCTTGTGAAGGATGCCTTTGCTGTCGACTACCCGGCACAGACCGGGCGTTGCGCCACAGGCGAAGATCAGTCGAGAGACGGCCACGTTCGAGGCCCCTGAGCCGATGAAAGCGATCTCGACCTCATCGATCTTCTTCCCGACGATTTTTAGCGAGTTAATCAAGCCCGCCAGGGTCACCGTTGCCGTACCCTGCTGGTCGTCGTGCCAGACCGGGATCTCCGCCCGGGCCTTGAGTGTATCCAGCACCCGGAAGCACTTCGGTTGAGAGATGTCTTCCAGGTTGACCCCGCCGAATCCGGGTTGGATGAGCAGGACGGTTTCAATGATCTTGTCGGGATCTTTCGTGTCGAGCATGATCGGCCAGGCGTCGACACCGCCAAGGTACTTGTAGAGCAGTGCCTTCCCTTCCATCACCGGGAGCCCCGCCTTGGGTCCGATATCGCCCAGGCCGAGCACGCGCGTCCCATCCGAGACTACGGCCACGGTGTTCCACTTGTGAGTGTGCTCGTAGACCAGTTCGGGATTCTCGGCGATCGCCCGGCACGGCGCGGCCACGCCCGGCGTATACCAGATAGCAAAATCATTGAAGTCGCGCACGCGCGCTTTCAGCGCGACCTCGACCTTTCCACGATAGTAGGGGTGAAGACGCATGGCATCGGCGGACGGCTGTTTCGCCTTCGCCAGGAGCTCCTCCACGGTGGGGGGTGTGACCGTATTGGCCATGAATATTCCTCCAGTTGGGCTATGAGCGTTCAGCGACTAGCTGTCAGCTATCAGCCTTCAGCGATCAGCAACAAGCTGACAGCTGATAGCTGTAAGCTGTCCGCTATTCTCATAGCCTCAAATACGAGTCCGTATAGATCACCCGGTTCAGCAGTACCTGGGTGGTTTTCCAGATCTCGGCCTGGGCTGGATCGCTCATGTCGACCTGGTCGGGTTGCAGCTCATCGACGGCAGCCACCGCATCGAAAAGCCTGAGATAGAGCGCCCCGACTGGTGTGCGATCGTCTCGCGATTCGACGATCCGGATGACTTCCGTCAGTTCCCCGTCGAGCGGGTCGAGGATCGCCGCGTCCAATCCGGCCGCCATCAGCATCACGATATAGACGCGGTTGATGAGTGGCCGCATCTCATTCGGTACCTGGTTCGAGACGTTCGAAAGCCCGACGACCGTCATCGGCGGCGGGTCGGCGACCATCTTCAGCATCCTGACCGTCTCGACCGCATGCGGGACGTACTCCTGACAACCGGAGACGGTCAGGATCAACGGATCGACCAGGAGGTTTTCCATCGGCAGTCCGACCTCCTGGGCTCGGGGGATCAGCTTCTCCATGGCGATCCCTACCCGGGCGTCGGCGCTGACCGGGATCCCGCTCTTCTCCATGCACAGCGCAATCAGCTTCGACTGATACTTCGCCGCCAAGGGCGGGACGTTCGCCAGACGCTCCTCTTCGGCCGAGGTCGAGTTGATGATGGCGTTCGAGCCGACCTTCTTCAGGCCAACTTCGATCGCCTCCAGGTTCGTCGTGTCGAAGGACAGCGTCATCCCCGGCACGGCCTCCTGCATGCAATCGACAAGCCAGTCCATGACTTCCTTGCCGGCTTTCTTCTGCGGGCCGATGTTGAGGTCGAGCACGTCCGCCCCGGCTGTCTGCTGCTTCTTCGCCAGAGTGACGAAGAACGCGCCATCCCGGTTCGCCAGGGCCTCCTTGACCTTGGGCGAGATGATGTGGATGTTCTCCCCAATCTTGTACATTGACTCTCTCCTGTAGAGTGGATCTTGTCCCTGAAGCTCCGTGCTGCTCCTGCGAAAGGTCATGAAAAGCTGGTCAAGATCCTCGTTGTCAACCCCGAAACGGCCTCCGCCGCCGGTGAGTCGCCGTTCAAAGACACGAGTGCCTGTCCCTGGGCATCCAACTCCCCGACGCTTTCATCGGCGGGGATCATCCCGGCCAGCTCAATCCCCAGTTCGTCGATCACGGACCGGAGCATCGGCGAAAGAGGTCCGGTGACGCGGTTGACGATCAGATTCGTTCGACGAACGTTCACTTCCACGTCCTTCGCAAGCTCGGCGATCGAGCCGGCTGCGCGCAGCCCGCGCACCGTTGGATCCGTGACTACCAAGAGCTGGTCGACGTCTTTGGTCGTCCGGCGGCTGATGTGCTCCATGCCG
>Ga0154878_1115_pt4 | contig 15769 bp, 13 predicted proteins | sample Rifle2008BG19ft_FD_105850 | JGI IMG/M metagenome (GOLD analysis project Ga0154878, IMG submission 105850) | Chloroflexi bacterium RBG_19FT_COMBO_62_14
CGATCGCCGCCGCCAGATGGGTCTTGCCGCAACCGTAACCGCCCAGGATCAGGAGCCAGCCCTCAAGGTTGTGGGCGAAGTGCATCGAGCGCTGGTAGGCGTTCTCGATCGAATTCTGCTCCTGCTCGCCCAGCCCGACCCGTCCGTGCGCGTTGAAACTATCGAAATTGAGATGCTGCAGGGCTTCGAGATGGCTCAAGCTGAAGAGTCGATCGCGGATGCGGGAGCGGACTTCGGCCTGACGGCAGGTGCAAATGGTCACCCGGCCGAAGTCGGGATGCCCGAGCGGGAGGTCTTCGCGCAAATACCCCGCGCCGTGGCAGAACGGGCAATCCGGGTCACCAAGTTTCTCGGTCCGCGAGCTAGAGGTCGAAGAACTCGGCTGAGTCGCCCTCGAGATAGCGCCGGAGAGCCTTTTGAGTGTCTCCTCGATCTTCTCGGTCATCCTTGCCCTCGACGCGCCATCCTTTGAGGATGGCCTCGACGTAACTCCACTTGCGGGCATTGTTCCGGACGGCGATCTGGATCGCCTCTTCGATCCAGGTCTCGGGATACTCCGTTTCCGCATCGTGGAGCATCTCGGCGATCATTGGCGTCAGCGGACCGATGTTCTGCTCGTAGAGAGTAAACACATTCGGCCGCTCCAGTCGCAATTCTACCGGCATCCGCGGATCGCCGCTCGGCCGCCAACTCCCGTTCTCCAGTGCCGCCGCGCCGGCTCTGCCTTTCGGGGTGTTGAGGAAGAAGTAGGTTTGCCCGGACCCTTCCTGGGCCGGCCCGACCTGCAGCAGCGTCCCCCGGGCGACAGCCCGCTCCAGGGCTTCATCCAGCGCGTGCTCGCCTGACACGCCCGGTGTGCGTAGACCCTGCATCAACAGGTCGTCTTCCGCCAACTCCTCCCGTCTGAGATAACGGAAGCGCCCCTCGCGACGAGCCAGCGCCCAAAACGCGTACAACGTGAGCTTGAGTTCTCCAAGGTGATCGATCGCCGGCAGGAGATCACTGAAGAATGATCCCGGGATCGGCGTGAGAGGGACCTTACCCGCCGGGAAACCGGCAAAGCCTCCGGTCGGTTTCACTTCCCGTTCGCCTTTTCTCGCATCCGGCTAGTCGGCCGGCACCAGCTCGACATGCCGAGTGGCGGCGTTCTCGAACTTCGCCAGCGATCGGCGGAAGACAAGCTCGATCCCGGAGTGCGTCGGCCCATTGCGATGCTTGGCGACGATGATCTCGGCGATATTCTGCTTGAGGGTATCAGTTTCGTACTGGTCGGGTCGATAGATGAACATCACCACGTCGGCGTCCTGCTCCAGGCTGCCCGACTCGCGCAAGTCTGAGAGCATCGGCCGCTTGTCGGCTCGTTGCTCGACCGCGCGTGAAAGCTGGGCGGCCGCCAGCACAGGAACCTTCAGCTCGCGCGCCAGGACTTTCAAGTTACGCGAGATGTACGATACTTCCTGTACCCGGTTCTCACTGCGGATGTCACCCGTCATCAACTGCAAGTAGTCGACGACGACCAGATCGAGACCGACCTCCATATGGAGGCGGCGGCATTTGGTACGAAGCTGCAAGGGGGTGATCGCCGGCGTGTCGTCCAGGTAGATGCTGGTGTCGCTGAGGGCGCTGACGGCCTGGGTGAAGAGCGGCCATTCGTCGTCGCCGATATCGCCGGACCGAAGGCGCTGCGAATCGATCCCGGTTTCCTGGGCCACCAATCTCTGGACAAGTTGTTCGTTGGACATCTCGAGCGAGAAGAGGGCCACGTGCTTCTTATGTAATTGGGCGGCGTTCTTGGCGGCCGAAATGCAGAACCCGGATTTTCCCTGCGCCGGGCGTCCGGCAATGATCAGCAGGTCGCTGGGTTGCATCCCGCCAAGAAGCCGATCGAGGTCGATGAAACCCGTCGGAACCCCGATCGTCTCGTCCCGGTGGCGGGCCAGGTAGTCAATCCGGTCGTAGTACTCACTCAGTACCTGCCGGATCGGCTGGAGCTGGTGGGCCAGCCGGCGCTCGCTGACACCGAAGACGGCCTTCTCCGCGTCGTTGACGACTTCATCGATGTCAACCTCGGACTGGTAGGCCAGCCGGGCGATCTGGTTGGCCGCCTCCAGCAGCTTTCTGCGGGTGGCCGTCTCGTCCACCAACCGGGCATAGGCCTGGGCATGCAGCGTCGACGGAACGTTGTTGATCAGCGCCGTCAGGTAGGCCGGGCCGCCTATCTCATCGAGCTTGGATTGCCGCTCGAGTTCTTCAGAGACGGTCAGGATATCGAGCGGTTGACGCTGTTCTTGCAGCCGAGCGAAGGCCTCCCAGATCCAGCGGTTGCGGATAAGGAAGAAGTCGTCGCCCGTAAGGAACTGAGCGACGTCAAAGTAGACCTCGGGGTTGATCAACACCGCCCCCAGAACGGCTTCTTCGGCTTCGCGGTTATGCGGAAGTGCGCCTGCCTGCCGTCCGTCGCCGGCCGAGTCTGTAGCTGGAGGTGGGGAGAATTCGAGGTCAGTCATCACATACCAGTCGCAGGAGGGCGACAATGGGTGGGGCAGGGATGTGCCTTCTTACGAGCAATGCTGGATCGGCTCCGGTCGGAGGGGCACTGGCGTTCGAGTACGGGAAGCTGTCAGTCTTCCGGCTCGCTGGAGTCCGGTTCCACGCCGTCGAGGTCAATGGAATCGATGAAGTCCTTGAAGACCTCCAGCCGCTCGTCCGGTTGTTCGCCGGGTTCTTCGGCCTCGATCTCGGCTTCCGGCTCAGTCGAGGCCTCCTCCATCACACTCTCGGCCACGAACACGGGGACGTGCACACGAACCGAGAGGGCCAGAGCGTCCGAGGGTCTTGAGTCGATCTCAACCTCACGCCCGTCTACGCGCAGGATGATCCGCGCATAGAAGACGTCATCGCGCAGTTCGGTAATGTTCACTCGCAGGACTTCCGCGCCCAAAGTCTGGAGGACGTTGCGCAGCAAGTCGTGTGTCAGGGGACGAAGGACCTCCGTCTCCTGCAAACTCACCGTGATGGCTTCGGCTTCATAGGGTCCGATCCAAATGGGGAGAAAGCGCTCCGAGTCGACGTCCTTGAGAATGACGATCCGATGCTGCGACATCAAGCTCACTCGGATGCTGTCGATCTCTACCTCAACCATCCCTGTGGAAATCCCCTCCGGCTTCCACCCATCCCCAGAATGCATACCAAGAGGGCGGTGTTGACGCTGGATCACCAGTGGGAAGATGCCTGGTGACACAGTTGAACTGGCCCTGGGCCTTTCGTTGGTTGGGTGTGAGAGATGTTGGCATTCTACCACACCTCAGCCGCACCTCGATAAGACCCACTCCGGTACTAAGTTGCATTCGATGGTCCACGTCCCTCCACTGCGAGGAATTCCGATTGAAGGGACTCCGTCGGTAGTGGGAGTGGTGGAACGGAAGCCTGAGGGACCAAAGCCGGGGCGCGGCTGGCCGACGACGTGTTCTGCTATCATAGGGCCGCCTCTCGGGCGTCTTGCATATCGGTCGAGGCCGAGCCGATTTCACAGGGACCCCTCATGCCGCTGGAAAAGCTCTTCTCGCCTCGAGGCATTGCCGTTATCGGCGCCTCGCGCAACCCTTCCAAGCTGGGTTATGGCGTTGCCCGCAATCTGGTCATGTCCGGCTACACCGGAGAGCTTTACTTCATCAACCCGCAGCCGGGGCGATTGTTCGATCGACCGGTCTACACGAAGGTCGCCAGCGTACCCGACCCGGTCGACCTCGGGGTGATCATCATCCCGGCTCCGGCCGTCCCTCAAGCGCTGAAGGAGTGCGGTGAGCGCGGCATCGAGATGGTCATCATCGGCTCAGGCGGTTTCCGAGAGACTGGGGGGGAGGGAGCCGCCCTCGAGAAGCGCTGTCTCAAGATCGCCGGGGACTATGGTCTGCGGATTCTCGGACCGAACTGCATCGGTTACCTCGATACCCACCTGCCGATCGATACCACATTCCTGCCCCTGCCTGGCCCAATTCCCGGCGACATCGCCTTCATCTCACATTCCGGGGCCATTTGCGAGGCGGTCATTGACTGGGCCCGCGGTCAGGGCTTTGGCCTTTCGAGGTTAGTGAGCCTGGGCAATCAGATGGATCTGACAGAGGCCGAGCTGCTTATGCCCGTAGCCGAGGATCCGCACACGCGCGTCGTCGTGATGTACCTGGAAGGTGTGGAAAACGGCCGGGCGTTCATCGAGCAGGCCAAGGCGGTGACCCGAGACAAGCCGGTGGTGGCGATCAAGGTCGGCCGGTCGGCGCTGGGGCGGGCAGCGGTTGCCTCCCACACGGGTGCGGTGGCCGGTGAGGACGTGGCTTATGCCGCCGCGTTCCGCAAAGCCGGGGTGATCCGTTCTTCGACCAGTGAAGAGACCTTCGATTGGGCGCGCGCATTGGCCTGGTGCCCCCTCCCGCGTGGCCGGCGAATGGCGGTTCTGACGAACGCCGGCGGCCCGGGGGCTATTGCCGTAGATGCCCTTGAGGCGAACAGCCTGGCCCAAGCACACCTCACCGAGGACACTACTTCAAAGCTCCGTGGGCTCCTCCCACCGGCAGCCAGCGTGCACAACCCCGTCGACATGCTCGCCTCAGCCGGTCCCAGCGAATACGGCGCATGTCTCTCGGCGCTGCTCGAGGACGACGGTGTGGATGGGGTGATGGTCATTCTTCCCCCGCCGCCGATGACGACAGCCGCCGAGGTCGCCGGGGCAATTATTCCTCTCATCCGCTCGACGGCCAAGCCCGTCGTCCTAGCGCTCATGGGTGAGGAGCTGATCGCTCCTGCGGCGCGTTTGTTCCGGCAGTCGCGCGTGCCGGACTATCGCTTCCCGGAACGGGCTGCCTCGGCGCTCAAAGTCCTGGCGGACCGCGCAGAGCAACTCGCCTCGCCTGACGAGATCCCCGCCATCCTTGGAGGGCTCGATATCGAGCATGCCCGTCAGATCCTGGCTGAGTGTGATGCCTCGCCGACGGGCTTTGTTGGAGGTTTCACTGCGGCGGAGGTGCTGAAGAGCTACGGCCTGCCTTGCGCGCCCCAGGCCAGAGCCGGGACACCGGAGCAGGCCGCGGCTGCCGCGCGCGCTCTCGGGTTCCCTGTGGCGGTCAAGGTCGACTCGCCCGATGTTACGCACAAGTCCGAGGTCGGGGGAGTGGCGCTTGGACTGGACGATGAAGAGTCAGTCGCCGGCGCGTTTCTGGAAGTTACTCGATCGATCGCTGGGAGAGAGTTGAATGGCCAGGCGCGGGCGGTGCTCGTCCAGCCGATGGCCCAGGCCGGCCAGGAAGTGATCCTGGGGATGGTTCGCGACGCCCAATTCGGACCGCTGGTGATGTTCGGCTCGGGAGGGATTGAGGTTGAGGGACTGAACGATGTGGCCTTCGCTCTGGCGCCGCTCACACGCGGCGAGGCGGAAAGCTTACTGGATGCGACCTGGGCGGGGCGCCGTATGCGCGGTTACCGGAACCTTCCTGCCGGAGACAGTGAGGCCGTAATCGAGGCTTTGATCCGTTTGGGCCGCCTCGGGATCGATGTCCCGGAAGTGATGGAGGTCGAGGTCAATCCGTTCCGCGTTTTTCCGAAGGGGGAAGGGGCAATCGTGCTCGACGCGCGCTTGAGGCTGACACGCGATTGAGTTTCCGGATCGTCGCGGGACAACTTGGAATCCAGCCGACAACCGTGGCCTACAGTCGAACTAGCTCGACGGCGAGCTCGGCCCCTCGGAGCGCGTTGTTGCGCAGCAGGGCGAGATTGGCCCTGAGCGTCGCCCCGTCTGTCAGCTCCACCAGCCTTCCCAAGATGAAGGGGGTAATCGCGTTGCCGGTGATGCCGGCCTTCTCTGCCTCAACCAGAGCCTGATCAAGCGCGGCCTCAATCACGTCCGGGGATACAGCGGCGTTCTCAGGACACGGGACGCAGACCAAGGCCCCACATTTCGGTGAAATCCTCCAATGGGACTGAATCAACCTGGCCGCAGCCTCAGCCGACGAGACGGAGGCACTCGTCGGCAGTCCGCTGGTGCGGCTGAAAAAAGCCGGGAATTCGTCCGTTCCCCACCCGATGACCGGTACGCCCGCCGTCTCCAACCACTCGAGAGTCCGCGGCAGATCGAGGATCGACTTGGCCCCGGCGCAAACCACAGCCACCGGAGTTTGGGCCAGCTCGTGTAGATCCGCAGAAACGTCTCCTGTAGCGCCTCGATGGACCCCGCCGATCCCACCGGTCGCCATGAGCTGAACCCCGCCGCTGTGGGCCACGAACATCGTGGCCGCCACGGTCGTACCTCCGAGAGCGCCTTTGAGCGAGACCGTGGCGAGATCGCGGCGGCTGACCTTCTCGACTTCGCTCGCCATAGCCAATCGTTCCAACTCGTCGGCGGCAAGCCCCAGGCTGATCTGGCCGTCGATCACAGCGACGGTCGCCGGCTGGCACCCGTGCGAGAGGACTTCGACCTCCACCCGCCGGGCCAATTCGAGGTTGGCCGGGCGAGGCAGGCCATGGGTGATGACCGTCGATTCAAGGGCGATGACGGGTCTTCCGAGCGCGAGGGCAGATCGGACCGGATCGCTGATTCTCAACCAGACCGGGGGGTCCACTCTCACCGCAACTCGTTATAGAGCAATTCGAGCGATAGATCCGGAGCCACGCTGCCGCGGCTGCGGAGCGTGAGGGCGGCGGCCGAGATGCCGAGCCGGACCGCCTCATCGAGTGGGATTTCGTTGAGCAAGGCGAACAGGACGGTCGCGGTCAACGCGTCTCCGCCTCCCGTCGGGTCGACGATCTCAGTCCGCAGGGCCGAGATATGACCGCTGGCGTCGGCCGTGGCGTAACTCACGCCGAACTCGGCCATGCTGATGACGACGATCCCGACTCCCTGAGACACGAGAAAGCGAGCGGCCTCGACAGCCCGTCTCGGATCGGCATGCGGCACCGGGCGCGGGCACAGGGCTTCGGCTTCGGCTTCGTTGGGGGTGATCAGCCAGAGATCGTTCAGATGGGGCTGGAGTCGGCCGGCCAGGCTGACCGAGGTCGTGTCGGCGACAACCGGGACCTGGTTGCGTTTGGCCAGAGAGATCGCGGCGCTGATGGATTTGGGAGGCAGGTTGGCATCGATCACCAGGGCGGCCGCCTCTTTGAATAGGTGCTGGCAGGCGCGTAAGTGATCGGGTGTGATGAAGGCGACCGTGGGCATGTCATCCAAACCCAGACGCAGAGCGCCTTGCTCATCCAGGACAGCCAGGTAGGCACCGGTACGATGGCCTTCCAACCGCAGGCAGTGTTCGACATCAACCCCGGCGGCGGAGGTCTCTCCAAGCACACGTTCGCCCTCGGGATCGTCGCCGACAGCCGAGATCAGGATCGCATGCATTCCAAGGCGAGCCAGATTCTCGGCGATGTTCCGCGCCGAACCACCGGCCGAGGTCCGAAGGATGCCCGGGTTTGAAGTAGCGTATTCGATCGGGCCAAGAGCCCGTCCGATGATATCCAGACTGGCGGACCCGATGACCAGGATGTGGCGTTCGCTCGACGAGTCCGGGCTCACGCGCCACCTCCGGCCTCTTGGGCGCGGGCGAGTTGCGCAAGGTGGTCCAATGCCGCTCGGACACCGGCTGGAGGAGCGTCCCCCTGTCCGGACAAACGCTGCACGAACAGATCGCGCAGACTCTCATGCAAGACAGTCAGCATGCGCTGGCACCGGCTCCCGGCGGCCTCAATGCCCTGCCACTCGTCGAGCATTTTGGAGAACAACGCCCGGGCAACCTCGCCCTCGATCTGAATCCCTTTGTCCTCCATCGGCTCCGGCGAGTGAGCCTGCCTGGCACGCTGCAAATCCAGCCATGCACCGATCAACGTCTCTCCCAGAGTCTCCGGTTCGTCGGCCCCGCCGCGGTAACCCACCTCCCATGTCCCGACCCCGACCCAGGCGAGCTCAAGGCCCTCGTCCTGAAGCCGACGCCGCGCCTCGGGGGTGTGGAAGCGCTCGGTCAATTGTCGGCGGGGGATGTGTAAGGGTCGGGTTGTGGAAGCGGCCCGATCGATCTGCATCGACCCGCCGCGCTCGCCGAGGATGAGCTCGCGCGTCGGTTGCAGAGCCATGAACTCCTCAATGGTCAGGTCTGAGACGAAGGCCATGATCTCGCGAGACACGAGGTCTTTGAGATTCTCGGTCCACTTGCGTGGGCCTTCCTCCGTGACTGCCTGGCCGTAGGCGAGGCGACGGACGGCTTCCTCGCTGTACGGGTAAGGATCGGCCAGGCTTCGCGGTTTGCCGCCGCTGAAAACGCGGAAGACCATTTGGACCTCGCGGGCGCGGATCTCGATCCCGTCCCGGGTGACCGCCCGCACTTCATCGACGTTACGAAGCTGGTCGCGCAGGTCGACGGCATCTCGCAATCGTTCAAATCCATGGATGAACGTCGAGGCGCTCGGTCCAATGACACGCGGGATTCCGTCGATGTCCTCGACGACAGCGGCGAATCCCAGGTTAACCTGGAGGTACCCCGGCCCACCGATGCTTATCAGTGGATGTTTGAGATCCAGACTCCCCAACTCACCCGTGTCGACGCGCAGAACGTCATAACCGATGCCGATGAGGGAAGCCCGCAGATAGTGCGCGGCCACCGAGAATTGCTCAAGCTCCAGCAGATCCGAAAGGTAGTGGGCGGCGATCCGGTTTCCCAACCACAGACCAGCCGCCAGCGGGACCATATGGATCAGAACGCCCGGGGCGAAGAATGCTCCCCCGAGGTCGATGGCTGGGCCGAGGGGAAACGGCAGCGCGGTTAGCCAGGTTGAGGCAGTTACATTCTGCAGATTGCCCAATGTCAGAAGCGTCCACGCCAGTGCGAACGACCCGAGGACCAGAGCCATGCGCAAGTTGGCTCCTCGACGTCCGCGATCGAGCAGGATGTCGAACCCCATGCCGATGACGTTGCGCACAGTCTGCGCCGGCCGCGGAAGCGCCTGCTGCCTCATAATCGCCACCCGGACGTGGCCGTCCGGCAATCATCATTAAGAGCCGCGAGCTCCTGCGCCGCCTCCCGCAAGCCGGCGGAGAGAGACGTGTAATCGACCCCACCGATTCCCTCGTCGGAGAGTCGGGCCGCGTCTTGCAGGATGAGCATGAGCGTATCGCGCAGGGAAGGACTTTCACCCTGATCGAGCCTGGCTCTGAGCCCGTCGGTCAGCCCGAGCGACAGCTGGAAGAGGTCTTCTGTTTCAGCCTGGCTGTCGGGCGCCTTGACCTGACCGGGCGCTCCGGCCAGCGCCTGCTGTACCGCCTCCGACCAACGTTGGCGCCAATGGCGGATGCGCTCCTCGCGGACTTCTCGTGGGAGATACAGGCCATACAGATTGACATTGAGAACGCGGACGCCCCGCAGGTAGAGGATCTCGAACTCGCGATTGACCACGCGATGGGTTCGGTGATCGGGCCCAACCGCCTCTGAGGCGTGGGACGTGAGGCGGCCCATGATCTCATCCTGGATCGCCTGGAGAGGCGAAGTCTGGCCGCTGTCCTCGCTCAACAGATTCTCAAGCCGTCGGTTCTTGACCTGCTCGCGCCACAGTTCGACCGCCAGGCGCAGCGGCAGATCGGTCCAGGGAACGCCTTCATCGTCGGCGTGGGCCCTGCCGTAGACGGCGCGCTCGGCTGCGGCGGGGTTGAACTCGAAGGGTGTGAGGTCGGCAATGCGACCCTCGCGCGGGGGAGTCACGTGTCCAGAGTCGAGGGTGAATGTCACGCGCAAATCGGTGGCGACGGGGATGCCGTCCTGGGTTAACGCCCAAGAGGTGAGTTGGCCCGCGGCCGGGGGGCCCGCGCCGGGCGGCGCGCCGCCGATCCCCCGCAGCTGGCGGCGCAGGTCAAGCGCCTCGGCCAGGCGCTCGCCGGATTGGGTGAAAACCACCCCCGGCCCCGCCGCGCGTGTAAACTGCACATCCGTCCGCAATACCGCCGCGCTGGCGCTGTCGATCACCAGGACGCCCGGCCCGCGTCGCTCGCGTTCGCGATGAGCCTCCCTGGCCTCGCCGTCCTTGATGAACATCACCGGTCCTCTGGCCCCGGCCAGATGGCCGAGCAGTCTGTTGAATGCGGCAGACCTTTGCTCCCACGTCCGGACCGGGAGCGCGAACTGCGAAGCCAGGGCGATCATCGACAACAAAGCGATTGCACCCAGGGCCATGTCGACAACAAGGCCGGAGGCGGTCCAGGTCTGATCGAGGCTGATCGCCGCCCAAAGGTAGACCGCCGCCAGGAACACAAGACCAAGTGCGGTTTGGAATGCAGGCCGACGATAGAAGGGGATGAAGTCCATCGAATGGCCATTGTATCCGAAAGGTCCTGCGGGTCAAACATCGAGGCTCAGACGCGATTGTGTGAAGTCGGAGGCTGATCCGGGGCACTTCAGCCGCCTGCCGCCGGGTTAGGCGTTTTGTAGGGCTTGCCTTTGGCCGGGTGACAGGATAATCTTGTGGGGTAGAAGCGGCTACCCGGTGGCCGCCCATCATTTATGGCATGGTCACGCGACAATCCGAACTGCTCCGTGTCCTCGGCAGTCTGGCCGAGGAGATCCCCGACCCCGCCTGGGTGGCGCTCGTCGATTACAACGGCCTGATCGTCGCTTGCGTTCCCCCCGAACCGGACGTCGAGCTGGAGCGTATTTCGGCCATGACCGCAGCCGCGGTCATGATGGGTGAACGAGTTCTAGGCGAGATCGACGGCGGTCAATTGCGTTTCGCAAGCATCGCCGGCGCCAAACGCCAGCAATTGACCATGGCCTTGAGCAAGGATCGCCTGCTCTCGATCGGCCTTGGGCCGGAAGTGCCGGCCCAGGCGACCTTCGGACCTGTGAGCCGTTGGGTGCCCGAACTGATGCGGGCCTTGAAGATGCGCTTCACTCGCGACTGAGCCTCCCTTCGTCGCCGATCGGCAGCATTCCCGATTTACACAATGGCTCCTCTCCAAAAGCAAGCATCGCCCTGACGGGCAGCTTGTTTCGCGGCGGGTGTGGCATCAAGCGGATTCTGGCTGAGGAATAGGCCCGGGCCTAGAAAACGGAACCCCGGCCGTTTGCTTCAGGGCCGGGGAGAAAGTGCCTGTGTGGGAAGGGTCGTTCGGTGCACGTACGCCTCGGCGCACGCGCTGAAAGCGACACGGTTTAGTGGTGCCTCCAACTGGTCAGGCTTTGTTCCATGCACTCGTGACAATGGCCGCAACCGGAGCATAGAGGGGCGCCACACAGACGGCAGCCGAGTGGGCCATCGTCGAGTAGCTGAATGATGCACAACAGGCCTGTCGTCGCCAGCAAGAACCACCACATTTCTGTCCCTCCTGACCATGCCTCCGGTCTTGGATCACACGTCGACGGCATCATAATAAACCTCAGGTCGTGATCCGCGGATGGAGTGAGAGGTTCTTGTAAGCCGGCAGTTGTGCCTGTTAGTACAGAATTCCCATCGAGTTGAGTCCTCATGAGGATTGATGGCACAACCTCGTCTTGCCCGGGTCAGTTCCGCCGGAGTCCGTCTCCCAGGACATTAATGAGGGAGCTCAACCAAGACGGGGAAGTCAAGCAAAGGAGTCGAGAATGGTTGACCTCAATACAGAATTCGGCCATCGCGTAGAGAAACGCCTCAGGGAAGAGGTAGTGCTGTGGTTGACGACGGTCGGTGAGGATCTCGGCCCCCACCCGCGTCCGGTATGGTTTGTCTGGGATGGGAGCAGTTTCCTGATGTACAGCCAGAGGGACACCTGGAAACTCCGCCACATCGCCAAGTACCCACTCGTGGCGCTTCATCTCAACAGTGATCTTGAAGGTGAGGATGTGGCGGTCTGGCGCGGACGGGCTGAGGTGGTTGAGGGAGGCCCTGCGGCAAACGAAGTGCCCGAATACCTCAAGAAGTACAGCGAACGGATCGTCGACTTGGGCATGGCCATCCCGGAATTCGCCGCAGCGTACTCGGTCGCGATCCGGGTTGTTCCTTCCGCTGTGCGCGGAGCCTAAATCACCCTCCGCAGCGGAAGGGCGCCTTCGGGAGCGAGGCCGGGATACTTCAATCCGCCCGGTGTTGCCAGACCTCGGTTAGAACGGCTCTCCCTCGACGCACCGCGTAAATGGGTACGAACCGGCGCGTGTCCCAACGGCCTTCGTCCCGCCAGGTGCATGACAGGACGAAATCAGCGTCAACCACGCCTTTGCGTGCGTCCAGCAGCCTCAGGTCGGGCCTGGCGAACGGGACGATCTGGTTCACCTGCTGTGGCACGACCACGACAGCCCCAACCTCGGCGACCGTGTTGGCATACTCGATCGCCTCTCGATATGAAATGCACCAGCGATCGATCTCGTACTGTCCGGTTGCTCCGCTGACGCCTCCGACAAACGAGTTGTAGTAAATGTACTCGTAGGGATGCAGCTGGATGATCGCCCAGATCCCCGGCAACAGGACGAGGGCGTAAACGACCAGTTGGGTCCACGACCATCTCAACCGTTTCACGCATGCTTCGAGCCCTATCCCCGCCACTAGCAGAAGAGGGGGGATCACGAAAAGGAGGTGGCGAATGCCATACACGGGCATTCCATAGAAGATCAAGCCAACCAGGGGAACACCTACCCACAGGCCCAGCAAGCCGTACAGGAGCAAATTGCCTTCCCTCTTCGCCAGTTTCCAGATCACGACCCCCAGCCCAAGCAGAAATAGAGCCACGACGGTCTCGGTCAGCTGCAGCCCCGCCAGAGTCGGGAAGAAGTTCCAGGGAAGTGCACCGGAGCGGACCTTGATGCCTTGGAAGAGTGTGGTGTGCACGGGGAAATCGGCCACGAGGAAGAGACTGCCGATGAGCCGGCTGTACGGATCCACCCACAAGTAGGGCCAGGTGGCGACCGTGACGACGAGTGAAATCAGCCAATACACGGCCAGCGGGAACAATGCCCGGTTTCGCCATCGGTAGACCAGCGCCAGGCTGACCAGCACGCCGACGAAGGCGCCGACCTGCCGGATGCATATCGTCAATCCCAGGAGCGCGGCCGAGGCGAGCAGGGCAGGTTGACGAAAAACGTCTCGTGAGAACCCCCATAGCCGGCCGATCGACGGCAACGCCAGGCTAACTGTCATCAGGTAACCCAGAGTCAGCATGGGAATGACAGTCAACAACATGTATCCGTAATACAGATCGTACTTGGCCAGGTAGAGATCGAGTGAAGTCTCACCGGCCCTGGAGGCCATCAAGGCGTACAGGCGCTGAACCGTGGCGGGGGCTTCGCCGTTGTACGCGGCTACGACCATCGACTGGCCCCATCGGTGGAGGGTGCCGATGACCAGGAGATCAACCGTCAGGATCAGGGCAGCGAGGCCGATCGCGCACAAGACGAACATCACGCCGATTCTCAGACTGTCCCATTCTGCCCGGATACGGAGCTTGAGCTCTCCGGGGGTCTGCCGCTCATCTGTGAGCGCCCCCGCCGCCCCGGAACGGCGCGAGACGCGCCAATGATCCGAAGCCGCCAGCCCGATAACCAGGGTCGCCAGAAAGAAGGTGACGAACGGGATGTCTTTCTGATTGACGAAGGCATTCCCGAGCAACAAGGGCTGTGTCACCAGTACTGCCGTCAGCACGGCGGCGGTATCACGCTTCATCCATCGGAGACAGAGGATGTAGAAACACAACGCCCCGGCCAGGAATGTGATGTAGTTGGTCAGATGTCGTGCATCGGCGGGCGTCCAACCTGGCAGGAGCTTCGTGATCGCCCCCGAGGTCATCGATTGAATCATGAAGTACGCCGGGCCGTGGTCGGCGAGGGAGTCGTCTTTGAAGTACGCGTCGGAGCCGGCGTAAGCCTGGAGCGCATCTGCGCCGACGTCGGCGTTGCGGTACTCGTCCCAGGACATGCCGTAGTCATTCCCGAGAACTAAGCCCGCAAGCAGAGCCGCGAAAAGCACAAACGCCACCGGCCAATGGGTCGTCAGGCGGACGCGCCAGATAGCAGTCCTCGGGCGTTCTAGCATGACGGGTTGCCTGCCTTCGCCGGTTTCGATCGGGACGTCGGAGGACAGCGTGTATCGCTGCAGGTTGCTCCGGCCAATTCTACATGATCCGGTCTGACCATCCGTTCTCGGGTCCGCCGCGGCGCACGCTGGATTGACGATCACCCGTTCGGCTTTCGCATGCGTCCGCGCCGACCTTCTGCGAGCACGAGGGGCAAAGGTCAGAAAGGTGGGCAACAAGCCATTGGAGAAGAGGAGGCGATGCGCGAGAGGGGAGGCTTGTGCGTTCCAGGGGTGCTTAAGTTGCTTCGCAGCGGCGGAGGAAGCGGGTGATGAGGGTGATGTTCTGGTTCTTCCGATCGAGCCACAGTCGGTTGGCCGATCCGGTGAAGTAACGGTGCTCGTTCATGAAGTGTAGCTGACGCTCGTACCACACCCGGTCCGTCATCGGAGATCCGAGCGCCGCCAGCTCACGGCGCAGGTCGTCCTGGCGTTTCCAGTATTCCTTGCGACCCAGGTGATCCAAATCTGCATCGACGAGGAGCATTTCGAGGTGCGATCCCGGGGCGTGCGGCAGCCGGGTGGCCAGAATCAACTTCTCGATGGCGTGCATGTGTTCCGGTGTGTATCCCAGACCGGGCAAGACCTCTCCGGCGATGCGGACACTGATCGCCTCATGCCCGTCGATCTGCTCGACATAGCCGATGTCGTGGAAGTAGGCCGCCGTGAGAAGGAGCAGGCGTTCTTCGTCTGTGATTCCTTCTAGTGCGGCGAGTTCTTCGGCCGCTGGCGCGACTTCGTCATGAGTGTGCGAGGGCGAGTGATAGTAATAGTGCCGGGGGAGGCCGGTTTGGAGACGGGTCAGACTGTAGCGTCGCGCCGAGTCGAGATCAGCCACCATGGCTCAACCCAACGAATTCATCAGGATGCTTTCCGAGAGACGGTCTCTGAGTGGTGTGGAGTTCCACAGTACGGCCGGCGGAATCAGGATCGGTCGGATTATATATCCACTCGAACGCAAACCTGTCGGTCTCTGGCGAGGTCGAGGAGGCCGCCGACCATCACTCTGGTCGCGGCGAGAGACCATCCCAACTCGGCCTTCCCCGCCCGGTTGACGTTCGGCGCCGAATCCTCTAGACTGGGGCCGTGCTCGCCAAGGTCCACTCCTGCGCCATTGTGGGGCTGGAGGGGGCAATCGTTGAAGTGGAAGTGGACACTTCGCGCGGGCTTCCCTCCTTCACCATCGTTGGTCTGCCGGACACAGCCGTTCAGGAGAGTCGCGAACGCGTTCAGGCGGCGGTCAAGAACGCCGGCCTGATCTTTCCGCGCCAGCGCCTGACGGTCAACCTGGCGCCGGCGGCGCTGCGCAAGGAAGGGCCGGCCTACGACTTGCCGATCGCCCTGGGAGCGTTGGCGGCCTCCGGGCAACTCAAACCCGAGTGGCTCGAATCGACACTGGTCGTCGGCGAGCTGTCGCTCGACGGCTCGGTGCGGCACGTACGCGGGGTGCTCTCGATGGCGGCCCTGGCACACCGGGAGGGTTTTCGCAAGCTGCTCGTCCCGGCGATCGACGCCCGCGAAGCCGCCTTGATCCCTGAGATCGAGGTCATCCCGGTTGAGTCGCTGACAATGTTGGTCAATCACTTGTCCGGGGTGGTTCCGATCCAACCGGTCGAGCACAGCCAGCCGCCGACGTCCCCCGCCGCCGGCGCGATGGATTTCCAGGAAGTCAAAGGACAGGAGCACGTCAAGCGCGCCCTCGAAGTCGCCGCGG
>Ga0154878_1114_pt12 | contig 14693 bp, 14 predicted proteins | sample Rifle2008BG19ft_FD_105850 | JGI IMG/M metagenome (GOLD analysis project Ga0154878, IMG submission 105850) | Chloroflexi bacterium RBG_19FT_COMBO_62_14
GCAAATCGAGCGGATTCCAGCCGGTTGATGGCGATGGTGGGTCTTGTCTGGCATCTCCTTGGCCGGGCCACTCACCCGATGTGGGTCCGGCTTGGTGATGCTACCCCAGCGCTGCCGGTGCATCCCGCCCACCTTACACGCGCCTTACAAACGTCCCTTTAGGACCACAAGACTAGGCCCCTGGGCGTCCCCCGCCTCTACAATCAAACGTGCCAATCAAACCAAAACCGTGTCAAACGCTTGCCAACCGTATCCGAACCTTCGGACTGAAGGCGATCGAGTTAGCCGGAGAACAACTCACTTATCACGTTTTGCGTTTTACGTTTTACGCTTCACGTTTCACGTCTTACGTTTCACGTTTCACACTTCATTCTCTTGAACGGCTCGACATGAGGATGTGACAATGCAGGAAGTCATGAAAGAGACGGTAGGCCAGGTGAGGAAACCACGGAGTTACCTCCTCACCGCGCGCGAGACCGTCGATTACCTCAACATCAGCCTGAGCACCCTCAACCGCATGGAAAAGCAAGGGCTGCTGATCCCGTTCCGCACTCCCGGCGGTCACCGTCGCTACGACAAGGCCATGCTGGACGAGTACCTTGAGACGACCCGCCGTGGGCCTAGGCGGCAATCCAACGACGGGGACTCGACAGTCGCAAGTCAAGCAGCGCCTGAGTTCGCGGCGCACGAGAGACGGAGAACGGTTGCCAGATGAGCGACACACCCCAAAAACCAAAGCCGGATGAGCCCGATTTCAAGACGATCAGCCAGGAGCTCAAGAGAGGCCTGGCCGCTCGCCGCGCCCTCGATAAGTCGACCGAACCCCGAAGCGGTCATCCCGGCAAACCGCACCCAGTCGCAATTGCGAGTGGTCCGGGTGAAGTTTCGCCCGGTGAATCGAAAATGCTCGTTACCGCCTCGGAGGAATTCCGCGACTCGCTCCAGACGATCCAGGGCTTCCTCGAACTCTTGTTGGAAGGGAAGGTTCCCGATGCTCGCCAGGCCAAGCAGTTCCTCGGGATCGCCTACCGCGAAACCCAATATCTCTCCAACCGTGTCAAAGATCTGCAAACTGCCGCCTCGGCGGGCACCGGGAAACTGCGTTTGAAGCCCGCTCCGGTTCCGATGGAAACCGTTCTCAGATCGATCGTGAACAACTTCAGCGATATCGCAACCGCCAAGGGGCTGCGGCTGGGCTCGATGCCTCCCGAGGAACTGCCCTCGATCCAGGGGGATGAGGCGCTTCTTCGGCAGGCGCTGACCGGAGTGCTCGACCTGGTCATCCGCAGGACCGAGCGCGAGGGCGAGCTGGTGGTCAACGGTACCTCCGACGGCGCCAACCTCAAACTGCGCTTCGCCGGCTTCAACACGGGCGAGAGTCATGCCTCCGGGCAAGGGGGCTCGGCTGAGGCGACTGACGATGTCGGTGCCACGGGGCTGGCCTTCTATGTCGCCGATCAAATTATCCGGCAGCATGAAGGCACGCTGGTGGCCCAAGGTCCTGCCGACAAGGCCAGATCCTTCAGCATCAGCCTTCCCCTCAAACCCAAACTGCCCAAGCGGGGCAAGTTGTTGATCGTCGACGACAATCCGCATGCCGCTTTGCTTGTCGAATACTCCGTCGAGAAGGAGGGTTTCGAGGGGATTATCGCGGTCAACGGGCTCGACGCTCTGGAGAAGGCCAAGTCCCACCAGATCGACCTGGTCATCCTGGACGTGTTGCTCCCCGGCATGGACGGATTCGAAGTCTGCCACCGTCTGCGATCGGCACCGGAGACTGCGTCCTTGCCTATTGTGATGGTCTCGGCCAAGGCCCGTGATGAGGACCGGGCAACCGCCCTGCGCATCGGGGCCGACGCCTACCTGGCCAAGCCACTGGCCATGTCCCAACTCATGTCGACGATCGAGACCCTTCTTGAGGAAGGGCACGAGAAGTAACGGAGCAATCATGACTGCTTCTGAAGCCCCGTCACCAACCCAGACGGCCAACGTCCCGCTGAGCCAGGTCCTGGTTGATGCCAATCTGATCTCTGAGGAACAGCTCCAGCAGGCGCACCAGCTCCAGCAGCAGGGCAAGGGTTCGCTGGGGAGCATTCTGGTCGAGAGTGGCTGGGTCAACTCAGAGAGCCTGGCCATGGCTCTCAGCCTTTACCTCAACCTGCCCTTGATCGACTTGAAGCGCCACGCCGTCCAGCCGAATGTCCTTCGCCACGTACCGGAAGAGATCGCCCGCAAACACCATCTGGTCGGACTGGACACCATCGACGGCGCCCTGGCGGTGGTGATGGCCGATCCAACCGACTTCCAGGTGATCGAGGAGCTCACGGCGCGCTCGGGCATGCGCATCATGCCCATGGTCGGGATCCGCGACGACATCGACACGGCCATCAACCTTAACTACAAGGCGAGTGGCGAGATCCAGCGCCAGTTGACACAGCTCGCGCCGTCTTTCGAGCACGCCGCCGAGCGCGAGGGTCCGCGCCAGGTCGAGGTCACAGCCGAGGACCCCGTCGTGCGTGCCGTCGATATGATGCTCGAACAGGCCGTGCACGACCGCGCCTCGGATATTCACATCACGCCCACCCAGGATTCGGTCGTCGTCCGCTATCGGGTGGATGGCCTGCTCCAGCAGACACTCTCCTTGCCGCATGGGATACAACAGCCGCTTCTATCGCGCATCAAAGTCCTGGCGGAAATGAACATCGCCGAGACACGCCGCCATCAAGATGGTCAGTTCTCGGTGATGTTCGGAGAGACCGAGATTTTCTTCCGGGTGGCGACCAGCGATACCACCTGGGGTGAGATGGCCGTCCTGCGCCTGCTCGGCCGCTCCCAGGAAACCCTCGACCTGACAGCGCTCGGCCTTCCACCCGAGTCGCTCAAGTCGCTCCGCAAAATGCTTCAGGCGCCCTTCGGCATGATCCTGGTAGCGGGGCCGACGGGTTCCGGCAAGACCACAACCCTGTACGCCGCACTCAACCAGATCGAACGGCAGCACCTCAACATCATGACCATCGAAGATCCGGTGGAAACCGACTTCCATCTAATCAATCAGATCAAAGTCAATCGAGCTGCAGGGATCACGTTCGCTTCCGGGCTGCGAGCGATCATGCGCCTCGACCCGGACGTGATCATGGTCGGCGAGATCCGTGACCATGAGACAGCCGATGTCGCGACTCAGGCTGCCCTGACAGGCCACTTGGTGCTGTCATCGGTTCACGCCAACGATGCCCCCGGGGCGTTGTTCCGATTGGCCAACCTGGGGATCGAGCGTTATTTGGAGGCTTCGGCGGTGTTGGGGGTCGTTGCCCAGCGCCTCGTCCGCCGGATCTGTCCACACTGCAAGACGCTCGCCACTCCGACGCCGGAAGAACAGGCCGCCTACCGGGCCGATATGAATGAGGAGCTGACACATTACTCGACCGGACAGGGCTGCAACTTCTGTCGCCAGTCGGGCTACCTCGGCCGGATCGGTGTCTTCGAAGTACTCGTGATGGGAGTGTCCTTACAGGAGCTCTTGTTGGCCCCCGCCAGCGCCTCTGAGTTGAAGACTGAGGCCGTCCGGCAAGGGATGATCCCGATGCGCCGCAACGGCATGCTCCTGGTGAAACACGGCATCACCACACCTAAAGAGGTGATGCGTAACGTCTACAGCCTCGACTGAAGGCGGGACGGAGGCGAACGCGCATGCCCTACCGGTATCTGGCGTACACCGCCGAGGGTCAAGAAACCCAGGGGACCCTCGACGTCGAGAGTGAGCAGGCCGCCGAGCGGATCCTGTGGGAGCGCAAGCTCACGGTCGCCAGCCTGGCGCGAGCCCACACGCGCTTAAACCTGGCCGCCATGTTCCCGACGGTGCTCGGCCCGCGCCCCCAGGACGTGATCCTGTTCTCACGACAACTGGCGACCCTGTCCGAATCGGGCGTCGCCCTGCCTTCTGCCTTGCGCCTCCTCGCCGGTCAGGTCTCCAACCGGGAGTTCGGCCGCGTGATCGGCGAGATCGAAGAAGACATCAACATGGGAGTATCTCTCAACGAGGCGATGGCCAAGCATCCTTTGGTCTTTCCTTCCCTCTACTGCCGCATGATCAGCGTCGGCGAAAGGAGCGGCAATCTCGGCCTGGTCCTGCGCCAACTCGCCGTCTACATCGAGAAATCACAGGTAACCCTGAGCCGGGTCCGTGGCGCGATGGCTTATCCCGCCTTCGTGTTGGCCCTGGCCATCGCCGTGGTCCTGATCCTGATCAATTTCACCCTGCCGCCGATGATCGGTCTCTTCGAGGAATTCGGCGCGGCGTTGCCGCTCCCGACGCGACTTCTGCTGGCCCTGACCAAGTTTTCGGCGGAGTACGGCGTCTTCGTCTTCGCCGGGTTCGCCGCCCTGGTCCTGCTGTCGGCGCTGTACGTCAGGCGGCCCTCCGGTCGCAGGCTGCTCGATTGGATCTTGCTCAAGTTGCCTCTCCTCGGAAAGGTCAACGCTCAAGGCATGGTGGCCAGGCTCTCCCGCACCATGTCCACCTTGCTCCAGGCTGGTCTGCCGCTGCCCGAGGTGATCGGGATGACCGAGGAGACCCTCGGGAATGTCATCGTGTGCGAGGCGCTGGAGAACGTCCGCCAGGAGACACTGCTAGGGCGAGGGCTGTCGGAGCCGATCGCCCGCTCCGGCCATTTCCCCAAGATGCTTTCCTTTATGGTGCGCGTGGGCGAAGAGACCGGCACGCTCGATTCGCATCTGGCGACCGTGGCCGATTTCTACGACGAGGAAGTCGATCGCGCCCTTAAACAGATGACGGCCATGCTCGAACCGGCGATGACGATCGTTGTCGGCCTCATCGTCGGTTTTGTCGCGGTGTCGGTCATCTTACCGATGTATGACCTGCTGGGAGCGATCAAGTGAAGTCTCACTTTGGGAGGGATCCATCCCTGCGAGAAATGGGGGCAAGGGAGGGAGGGATGGTCGAGGCCATCGGCGCTTGGTGGGGCGCTGTCCGCCGGTGGTCTACCGTGGCGAAGGTCCAGGAGGGCCAGGAGGGTTTCTCCTTGCCGGAGGAGTTGGTCTCCCTGGGAATCCTGGCCTTCGCCTTCGGCATCATCCTGGCCACACTGTATACCGGAACGCTCGGCGTGAAGGCCAACCAGGACCGGGTGAGCGGCGCGGCCTTGGGCCGCTCACAGATGGAACTGGTCATGGACGCCTCCTACCGGCCGGATCCGACGGCCGCGCCCTACCCGACGGTGGCTCCCCAATCGGGATACAGCGTTGGCACGGGGGTCGAGTATTGGACGGCGCCCAGTGGGCCGTTCACGTCGAATGTGCGCAATGACGGCTTGCAGAGGATCACCGTGACGGTCAGCGGCGGCGCCGCCACTGTCCTGCAGATCGCAAGCTACAAGGTGGACCGTTGATCATCTTCCCCGGCGATCCCCCCCTCGGGCGGGGCAACCGACGCAGCCCGACCCGCGCGTGGCTGGCCCGTCTCGCACATTCCGAGCAAGGCGTATCCCTGCCGGAGATCCTGGTGGCGACGGTCATCGCCGCTTCGGTTGCCGGCCTGCTCGGCACAGCGGTCTATCAATTCTTCGTGGTCACAGGCCAAGGGCGCAACCACTTGACGGTACAGAACGGCCTCCGCGACTCCTCTCTCTGGCTCGGGCGCGATGCGGCCGAAGCTCAGTCCTTCACCGCAGGTTCAGGCACGACCTATGGGACGTTTCTGAGTGGGGATCCGACGGTCAAGTTCCGGTACGTCTATGACGCGGCGGAAAAGGCGCTCGTTCGCGAAGAACTCCTGAATGATGTCGTCCAGTCCACCACTATCGTTGCGCGTGGTATCGAGTCCCAGGGGGACGTGTCTTTCGCAGTCAACGGCAGTCTGTTGACCGTATCCGTCACCGCCTCGAGTCCGGATGGGACTGTGTCGGAGGATGTCACGTTGAACCTGGCCATGCGTGTTCGCTGATATGAGACGAGGTATGAGAGACAACCCGCTCCAGACCTTCAAAGCGCCCACAAGAAGCGCCCCCTGCCTCGAAAAGCGAGGCACACACCCCGCTCGCGGCATCCGAACTTTGGAGCTGGCTTCCGAGGCAGGCGGTACTCTCCCGGCAACCCTATGGGCCTTGGCCATAGGCGGGCTCCTGGTCGCGCCTTTCCTGGCCTATGTCAGCACGAGCTTACTGGCCAGCCGCGATGCCCACGGGGCTGCGCGAAAGGAGTATGCCGCCAATGCCGGGGTGGAGTACAGCATTTGGCACCTGCTCTACGATGCCGCCTACCGGCTGCAGGTCGATCTCGCCCCCGGCACTCCCTACACGCCCGGCCCGGCCATCACGGTGAATGGGCTATCGCCGACCATGTCCGCCCAGGCCATCCCGATCGGGATCTGGACTGCCATGACGGACCACCCGACCAACGTCGCCGCCGGCGGCGCGCTCACCTATGACTACGGCGACTACATCTACGCACTGCGCGGCGGCAGCAACCAGTTCCGGCGGTACAGCATCTCGGGGAACAGTTGGATCAGCCGGGCCAACACACCTGCAAACATCGGGACCGGCGGTGCGCTGGCCTACGTGGGCGGCGACTACATCTTCGCCTTGCGGGGCGGCAGCAACCGCCAGTTCTATCGATACAGCATCTCCGGCAACAACTGGACAGCGATGACGCTGACACCGGCCGCCATCGGTGCCGGCGGGGCACTGGCCTTTGTCGGGGGGGATTACATTTTCGCCTTGCGCGGGGCCAACCAGCGGCAATTCTACCGCTACAGCATCTCCGGCAACAGCTGGTCGAGCATGACACTGACGCCGGCGGCCGTGGGCGCGGGCGGCGCGCTTGAATTCACAGGCGGCGACTACATCTATGCCTTGCGCGGCAGCACGACGACCAACTTCTACCGCTACAGCATCTCCGGCAACAGCTGGAGCACCCTGGCCAGCACCCCAGCCACGGTGGCCGCCGACGGCTCACTGACATTCCAACCCGGCGGCGATATCTTTGCCTTCCGGGGGAACAACAGTACGACGGTGTGGCATTACCGCATTGCCGAGGACATTTGGATTCCGGCGGCGGTGGCACCGGCGACGGTGGGGGCCGGCGGCGCGATGACCTATACCGGCAGCAACTTCATCTACGCCTTCCGCGGCAACTCGCAGCCAAACTTCTGGCGCTTTGAGATCACCCCGCCGCGCTTCGACATCACCAGCCAGGCCGCCGGCATGAGTATAGCCACGAGGATCGAGATTAACGGAACGATAGTTACCGTGATGACATGGGACGTCCAGTAGTGGCCGGGCAGGTGCTTTGTGAGAGACGAATTGATCAGCCATCCAAATCGGGCTGTCTCACAGATCAACCCCAACAGCCTGCTCGAGCATGTGTGACACGGTGCCGAAGTGGGTTGCGATCACTGGAAAGCCGGTAGCACAGAAGAGGAGCCGGGTCACGATATGGCAAGACGAGTTGCAGTGAACGCGCCGAAGATACAGACGCTCGACCTCAATCTACTGCCCGAGCGCTATCGCCCGCGCAGGCTTAGCCTTCGCCGCCTGCGACCCTGGATGCTCGTTGCAGGTTTCGCAGTGATGCTCATCCCGAGTGTGCGAATCCTTGGCGAGGCCTCCGCCAGCCTGCCGTCCCTGGAGAACGAGCTCCAGCAGACACAGGCTGGGATAGCCGAGTTCCGGGATGTGTCTGAAGAACGCCAGGCCTTGCTGACCACCTATGAGCAGTTGACAGCTCAGGCTTCGCAGATCGAGGCGGACTATCAGAGCGTCTCAATCCAGCGGGTGGCCTGGGGGCCGATGCTCAGGGGCGTGGTTGGACTTCAGGCTGGAGAGATCAGGCTGACATCCATCAGTCAGTCCGTCACGGAGGTCTTATTGGAGGGCGAGGTCGACGCATACGTGCTTCCACTCGAATATGCAGACCGCCTGATGGCGACCGGCCTTTTCGAGACCGTTAGCGTCGAGTCGCTCCAACGGCTTAGCCCCGCTCAACCGGGTGACACAGCTACGACCGGACCCGTGTCTGAGTCGAGCTACGTATTCAGGATCAAGATCATGCTTAAGGAGCCGGCTTCGCCATGAGTCGGCCCGAATGCTCCTCAGTTCTTCAGAAATCGGCCTGGGCGAGACCCCGCCAGGCGTGCGCCAATGTGATGGCGGAAGCCGATCTGAGGGAGACCCTCGCATGCTGAAAGCGATCTGGGCGTTCATACGTAAGAACCCATCCACGGTTGCTCTGGCTATCGCTACGCTCTTGGCCGGGGCAAACCTCGCACTACTCGCCCGCGCATATCGGTCGACGCGTGCCGCGGGTGAGCTCGCAGTTCAGACAGCTCCGCTGAAGGCCGCCCTGGTCGAACTCCAGCGAGCGAAAGAAGAAGGCTTTGCCAGCCTGCGCACGGACATCGCTTCGGCCGAAGCTCGGGTGGCTTCCCTGAGGCGCGCGTTCCCCAAGACTGGAGCCCCGTTTGACCTTTATCGCCGCAGCTTTGCACTGGCGGACCTGAGCAACGTCAAGATCGTGAGCGTGGAAGTGGTTGGGATTACGACAGAGGATACGGCCATGGGCCGCCTGACGACAACGCGCTACAGCCTCCAGGCTGAGGGCAGCCTGCAGCGCTGTCTGACGCTCATCTCTCGACTTGAAGACGAAGGGCTGAAGACCCTCGCCGCAGACAACATCCTGATCGACGCCAGCGATCAATCGTGCAATTTCGATGTCGACATCGCCGACCTGACACCACAGGCGGCAAACCAGGGACCATGAAGAGCCACGACAAAGTGGGAATTTGCCTGGTTGAAGGAGGCCTCATTTGTTGAGCAAGAAGACCGTGACCCTCGACTTCGAAGGCCGAAACATCCGGCTTCTCGTGACGACAAGACGAAAAGTCCTACGCTGGACTTCTGTCTCCCTGCCGGCCGAACTCATGGATCAAGGGCTGATCCAGGCTCCGGAGCGCGTCGGCCAGGGATTGGCCAGGATGCTGGCCTCGCAGAAGGCCTCCAGTCGGCGAGTGGTCTCAAGCATGACGGGCTACCGCTCGGTGTCGCGCATGTTAACGATGCCGATGGTGAAGCCATCGGTCTTGGACGAGGCGGTAGAACGCAAGATTCGGCAGGAGATGCCTCTGACCAACAACGAGACCTACCTATCCTGGCAGGTCATCGGTCGCGAAAACGGGAACATGAGGATCTTCGCCCTGGTCCTGCCTCGGCTGTTGATCGATCGTCAGATGGAAGCCATGAAGTCTGCTCATATCAAACCCCGAGCTGTGGACTTGCGGCCGCTGGCGATGGTGCGGGCAGTCAATCAGCAAGAGGCCATCATCGTCGACCTGGAGGAGCTCAGTTTCGGGGTCGTGATCGTCACGCGTGGCATTCCCGAGATCATCCGCAGCGTGGCCCAGGCCGACGAAGCCGAGGAGCCCCGCGCCAAACTCGAACGGCTGACTCTGGAACTGAGCCGAACGATCCAGTTCTTCAACGACAGTCATCGGGACCAGCCACTCAAAATGGACATTCCGATCTTTGTGTCGGGCTCCGTGTTCGAATCGGCTGAGATGAGGGGGATGCTCGCAGAGCGGGCGGGGCGAAAAGTGGAACTACCTCAGCCACCGCTCCGTCTGCCGGAGGGTTTCCCATTGGCTTCGTACTGCGTCAGCCTCGGGCTGGCGCTCAAGAAAGTGTAGGCGGGAATGCTCACCTTGGCATTCGCCACCGTCGGCGCGGCCGTCGGCAGTTTCCTCAACCTCTGCATCGATCGCCTGCCTCGGGGTGCCTCTATCGTCACTCCCCGATCGTCTTGCGATGCGTGCGGCCGCCGCCTGGCGGCCGTGGATATGATCCCCGTGATCAGCTACGTGGCCTTGCGTGGGCGCTGCCGAACATGCCATGAGCCCATTCCGCGCCGCGTGTTGTTGGTCGAGCTCGCCACGGGCGCGTTGTTCGGGCTGATCCACCTCCGCTTCGGGGCTTCCCTCCAGGGCGTGTTGGTGTGCGTCTACGCCGCCTATCTAATCGTGACCCTGGTTATCGACCTCGAGCATCGCCGGATTCTCAATAAGCTGACCTATCCGGCGATTGTCGTCGCCCTGGCCGTCGCACCTTTCATGCCCGACCGAAGTCTGCTACAGACTCTCGCCGGCGGCGCCATAGGGCTCGGTGTCTTGCTGCTGATCGCCCTGGTCTACCCCGGCGGGATGGGGATGGGCGATATCAAGCTCGGGGCATTCATCGGGCTGGCGGTTGGCCTGCCCGGCATCCTCCTGGCGCTCTATTTTTCATTCGTCCTGGGCGGCTTGATCTCAGGTCTACTTTGGCTGGCGCGCATCATCGGGCGGCGTGATCCGATCGCATTCGGCCCATTCCTGGCGCTGGGCGCGCTGACAACTCTGCTCTACGGCGACCCGCTCCTGCGTTGGTGGGCGAGCCGAGGCTGAAATGGACATCCGTGGACTGCTGGAATTAGCCGTCAAGCGCCAGGCATCCGACCTCCATCTGCGGGCACCCGGTCCACCGGTGCTTCGCATCGACGGCGTTCTGACACCCCTCAACGACGCCCAACCCCTGACGGCCGACGACACCCGCCAGGCCTTCGAGCAAATCACGACCGATGAGCTGCGCCGGCGCTTCGTCGCCGATCGGGAATTGGATTTCTCCTATACCACTCAAGAGCTGGGCCGGTTCCGCGTTAACGCCAGCATCCAGCGCGGCACGATTAGTCTGGCGCTTCGCCGCGTCGACCAGACGGTGCCGTCGATCGACGCGCTCGAGCTCCCGGCCATCTGCAAGACGCTGGCCCTCTCCAGCCGCGGGCTGGTTCTGGTCACCGGTCCTACCGGCAGTGGAAAATCCACGACCCTGGCAGCGATGATCGAGCATCTCAATCAGCATGCGACCCGACGGATCGTCACCATCGAGGATCCGATTGAGTTCGTCTACACTGACAAGAGTTGCGTGATCACACAGCGCGAGCTCGGCCGCGACACGCATTCCTTCGCCGCCGCATTGCGCTCGGCCCTACGACAGGATGTCGAAGTCATCCTGGTGGGCGAGATGCGCGACCCGGAGACCATGGCCGGATGCCTGACGGCGGCCGAAACCGGGCACCTGGTCTTCTCCACACTTCACACCAACAGCGCCGCCATGTCTATCGACCGAGTGATTGATGCGTTCCCGCCCCATCAGCAGAGCCAGATCCGCATGCAGCTCTCCCTGATACTCTTGGGGATCCTCTCCCAATCCTTGTTGGCCCGAATGGACGGCCAGGGCCGCGCCCCGGCAGTGGAAGTGTTGGTCGCCAACGCCGCCGTTCGCAACTTGATCCGCGAAGGCAAAACGCATCAGATTTCAAATGTGATCCAGACCGGAGGCCAGGAGGGGATGCAGACAATGGAACAAGCACTCAAGGATCTGTACCTGCGCCAGGTGATCAGTCACGAGCAGGCATTGATCGCCGCCCGGGATCAGAATGCACTTCGTTTGTTGCTCGAGCGGGCTTGAGACCGCCAACTGCGGGGTGGAGGAGGTTCATACGGCTAGATCTAGCGGAGGCTCTGCGACTGCGGCTGTAAGTGGGATGTAAGGCGCATCCCGGTCAAATCGTGGCATACTGCCGATGACGGGTCGGAAGGGGCAGAATTCAGGGAGGGATGGCATATTGATTGTTTGAATTGCGATGTTGGCAAGGTCGCTTTGAAGAACGCGCATCTTACCTGAACCGCAACACAGAGAGACGATCGGACAAACAAAGGAGAGAACGAAAATGATTCGGAGGATTCTTCACAAGGAGCAAGGCTTCACACTGGTGGAGCTGTTGGTCACCATCGCCATCATGGGTGTGCTCTTCGGCATCGTCACCCTGGCGTTGAATGGCCTTACGACCAATGCCACCACCAACACCAAGGCCGCCGAACTCGACCAGGTCCAGACCGCTGTCGACATCTACCTGGCCGTCAACTACCCCGGCACGACGACCGTGACGGCGCAGACGGCGTCCGGCCCCGTCACCACAGGCGCGGACTTCGCCGCGTACATACGATCGCTCCCGTCGCAATACAGCTATACCTGGGACGCCGCCGGGGACGTCGCTCAACAGTAACACGGCCGCTTGAGGTCGAAGTCGGTTTCCTCAAGCGAGCCTCCCTCCATCAGCACTCACAGGCGAATGCCCCTCGGCGTAGGGGCAGTTGCCTTTGAGAGGTATGCTTTCAACGTTGTCCGTGTGAGTCCCTTGACGACAATGCGTCCCCGTCATAGGTGAATCGGTCGGACCCCCGCATCATCCATCGTCAGCGTCTTTGCTGGACCCGCGCTCTAAGCCGCGCCGCCTTGCCAGTCCACCCAGCCTGCCAGGCCTCCCTTCACCGAGCCAAGGACAACGGGGCCAGGTGACAGGCGGCGTAGGATGATCAGGGGACGGCGAGGACGACGGCCCGAGCTTCTAAAGCTCCGCGTCCAGCTCCCTGCGCCGTCCTCGGCGCAGGACAAACGACTGCAGCCAGGACACCAGCCCAGGCTCTTGTTCTCCCTTTTCGGCATGGATTACTTCCCGGTGGACTGTGGGGTGAATCGGCACAAACCGAAGTCGGCGCGATGCCTATCGCACCACTACGACTCCCAGAATCGCTCCCACCCCGGGAAACGAAGAGTCCTCCAGCGGAAGGGGCGTAGACCGGGAGGGGTCCGTGTACACGAAAGCCCGAATGATGTAGCTCCCGGGCGCGACCAGCCGCGGCACCAGCCCGTCGTAGACTTCCCGCACGAGGCTCCCGGGGGTCCATTCGGAGGTTGGCGAAACGCCTCCCCCGAGCCAATGGCTGTGGAGCCAGAGGGGGATCCCGTTTTGCGTGGCGACGTTCCCCGCAGCATCGGTGAAGAGCACGTCCACCCAGTAATCGGTGTCGGTCGATTGCGCAAGGCTCCAGTAGTACGTCGCCTGGAAGGCCTCACCCCGGGCAACGCGCGTTCGGTTGAGGTGAAAGCCACGCAAGAGAACGGTACCTCCGAAATCGGCCGATCGTTGATCGCTCGATGGGACTTGATCGACGGTCAGATCGGGGATCTCGCTAACAACTCGGTAAATCCCACCCTTGGGCACGAGCATGTCCTTGAACGCCGGCAGGGGCACGGCATGTGTCGGGTAGAACTGGATCACATACGGGGCGACGAGCTGAAGGCGGTGTGAACCGGTTTCAAGGTGCGGGCTGTCCTCCGAGCTGACCGAGAGGTAAACGTCCCGCCCAGCCTCGAGGAAACCATCGATCAGGACGTCTTTGTCCAACTCCGGGACCGACAAGGCAGAAGAGACGCGCACACCGCTGGATTTCCCGGCTACAACCGTCGCGTACTCGACCGGGGTCCAGCTCCAGAAGTCGGCCAGGATCTCCGTCCCTGAACCATACCTGCCAAGGACATACTCCGCAAAATCGGCCGCCTCCCTGCGTTCGCTCCTGTCCAACTGCGCGAAGTTACCGCGTAGGAGAGAGATGGGGATGCCCAGTAGGAGGATTGTCGCAAGCAGTGAGAACCGATCGGGAGTAAGGAAACCAAGACGGCCTTCTCTGATTCGGGCCTGCGCCGCCCCCGCCAATCTCACAATCAGATCGGCCCCGAAACCTAACCAGATCGCCAGCATGAGATAGATCGGTTGGAAGTAGTTAAAGATGTTGTGGATCCCGTAAACGGCGATCAGCGAGGCCGAGGCCAGGCATACAAGTAAAGTCGCCACGAAGAGCCCCCGGTCCCGTCTCAGAAGCACAATAGATCCCGCTGCCGCGAGGAAAAGGCCGGCGATCGTGAACTCGTGCGCTGGAAACAGGATCAACAGGGCGGCCCAGAAGCTCAGCCTCCCGGTCGACTCGAACGGATTCAAGAATCCCCGACCGTAGCCCGTCGTTATCATCGTCAGGAAGCGCCCGAGGTCCGACGGATCCCCCCAATTCAAGGCGGGATGCTGTGCCGCCCGCAGCGGGAGGTAGAGGTTCACTGCGAACCCCAAGACAAAGAAAAGTCCCGTCGCAAGCCATCGCCGTCTGGACCGGTTCACCCCACCTCTTCGAAGCCTGTCCCAAGCGAGATACGCCATCGCCGGAACGGTGACCAGGATCAGCCGGTGATTGCCGAGGCTCAACCCCAGTGTCAATGAGGCTGCGTCGAGTAGCCACCCTCTTCCGGAGCTCCTCCACAGGAGCATGAGGTCGATGATAAGGAGCGTCAGGAATGCATTGAGGTCGTAGGATTCGGCCCAGGTGGCGTTAGACCACAAGGTAGACGTGAAGGCAAGCGTCAGAGCCGACAGCAGCGCCGGGCCCCGCCGTTGAGTAAGGCGATAGACCATCAGGTACATCAGCAGGACGGTAACGGCGGCGAAGAACGCCGACATGAGATTCACCCGGTAGGCGATATCGCCCACCGGCAAGAATGTGAACAGTTTTCCGAGCAAGATGTAGAGCGGATAGCCTGTATTGTGGGCGATCCCCAGAACATACGCGGCTGTGGCGAATTCGCCCATGTCGTACCACATCACCGTCGGCGCAAGCGTCCGCAGGTAGACAGCAAATGCGACCAGTGCGCACACGGCTGCCTGCCAGAGCGGTTCTTTCAAGATCAGGCCCAGGCGGATATTCGGCTGGCTTGTCGCGGGGCTATCCGGCAACGCCTCCTCCATGACTCTCCAGAAAGACACCC
>Ga0154878_1141_pt21 | contig 14433 bp, 9 predicted proteins | sample Rifle2008BG19ft_FD_105850 | JGI IMG/M metagenome (GOLD analysis project Ga0154878, IMG submission 105850) | Chloroflexi bacterium RBG_19FT_COMBO_62_14
CTTCCATTCCTTCGATCAGTTTGAATTGCGTCCGACTGCGATCAAGGTTGTGGTCGGGTCTCGTGGTCCTGAAGTAGGTGTCCCCTCGGAGATAGTCCTCCAGGAAACGCATCCCGCATTCGAGGGTCATCAGGATGGCTGCTAACGGAAGACGCTCGATTTCCTCCCGGTCAAGGAAGCTTCTGGTCGCATCCAGGTAACCCCGCGTGTAGGCGGCAAATACCTCGAGGTCGAACTCCACATGTGACAGGTCGGGCTCATCCTCGGCACCGGTGTTGGCCATGGAGCGGATCGAATCCCCGAAGTCATACAGCGACAGGCCCGGCATCACCGTATCCAGATCGATGACACACACACCTTCTCCATTGCGGTCATCGATCATCACGTTATTGAACTTCGTGTCATTGTGGGTGATCCGTCTCCGCAGTCTTCCCTCTTTCAACAGATCAACGAGAACAGTGACCAGTTGGCCTCGCTTCGTGACAAACTCGATTTCTGGGATAGCCGTGCCGGCCCGATTCGCCACGTCGGTGTCAACCGCATTCAGGAAATCCTCGAACCGTTTCCCGGTGTGATGGAAATCCGGGATCGTCTCAACGAGCGCTTCAGAAGGGAAGTCGCTGAGCAGGTTCTGAAAGTTGCCGTAAGCCCGGCCGGCGGCATAAACATGGCCCATCCGCTCGACCGACTCGTACGTCCTGGCTCCCTCGATGAAGACGTACACTCGCCAAAACTCGCCGGCCTCGGTCTGCAGGAAGGAGCGGCCGTCGCGCGTGGGAACCAGGTTCAGGGTCTCACGGAAGACGTCGCCACCACCTGCCCTGATCTTGCTGCTCAAATGACCCGTGACGGCAACGATATTCGACATCAGGCCTTCAATGTTCTTGAAGACGTGGTGGTTGATCCGCTGCAGGATGAATCGCGTTGAGCCGTTGCCTTGTCGGAATGTGGCTGCAAAGGTGTCGTTGATGTGCCCCATGCCATAGGGCCCCCCCGACACGTATTCGCCGCTGATCGCGAATTGGCGCCCGATTGCCCGTAGATCTGCGTCCATTGCCTATCCCCAGAGCCGCCGCGGATACTCCCCCTTGTCGACGAGAGCCTTGATGTGGCCCTTCACCTCAGTTATGTCTTGCCTGTAGGTGACACCAAACCACTGCCCGGCACTGGGCAGCACTTTGACTTTGGCTCGCCCTTGCGCCAGCAGCTGGTGAACCACATCAGGCAGGCGATACTCGCCCTCGATAAGCTGGGTCCCCCCCTTCTGCAGAAAGGCTTTGAAGCCAAGGTCCAGTTCCACGAAGAACGATGGGGTGAAACCCCACATGTTCATCGAAGCCAACCTGCCGGAAGGAATGGGGACCCATTCTTCCCTGTCATCCAGGTAACCAACCTGTCGGCCGCGCCTCTCGATCCGGGTCTGTTCCTGCACCCCTCTCAGGTACCCATCTGAACCCACGGTGCACACACCCCGAGAGACTTGTCCGTGTTTGGTGAGGGTATTCTCAAGCGGAAAACCAACCATGCAAACGTCGAGTTCGCCCTCGTGGTCACGTGCCTCTTTAAGGTAGGCGCCCAGCCGGGTGAAGGCTTCGCCACCATAGAAGTCGTCGGCGTTGATGACGCCAAATGGCGTGCGGACGTGATCTTGGCTCACCAGGACGGCGTGGGCAGTTCCCCAGGGTTTTTGTCGGGCGGACGGAGCGGACAGGTTCGATGGCGTTGGTTCGAGCGCTTGGATCACGCAATCGACTTCGCACGCCAGACCGATGGTCGCCTCGACCCGCTTGCGGAACTCTCCCTCGATCTCTCGGCTGAGGACAAACACCACCTTCTGAAACCCTGCCGCCAGAGCGTCGAAGACCGAGTAATCGAGGATGGTCTCGCCGGAAAGGCCTACGGCCTCAACCTGCTTAGGGCTGCCGAACCGACGCCCGATGCCGGCAGCCATGACAACCAGAGTAGGCCCCTGGACAGGAGCCGTTGGGCCTCGTTCTTCCGTGGCTACCAAGTCCTCGTCACCTGTTGCAGCCCGCGAGGATGCTCTTCGTCCAATCCCATTGCCCGAGCCAGCCGGTGGCTAGACAACCGCGCCGCCGATCCTTCGGCTGTCCTCCATGTTCTCCCGAAGAAAGCGTGACAGCAGCGTGGTATTCTCCAATATCTCCGACTTCAGGGTCACGAAGCGATCCCCTGCAAGCGGTCGAGACGATGGGCGAGCTCGTCGGAGAAACGGTCGATGTGGCCTTTGACGAAGTCCGATACACCCAGGCCGGGGTCCTCGATCAAAGGCGTGAGATCCATGGCGAAGACCATGCCGGTCGTCACGTCGACATCATGCGAAGCGTAGTAGGTCGCATTCGCCCTCCGCCGGCCCATGGTGGCAAGGTCATAGCGCTTGCCGCCGGCGATCTGCGAGTCGAATAGACCCAGGAGCGCGTTCTGCAGGTTTTCATGGGACGACACATCCAGTGCCACCTTCTCGGAATCGCTGAGCCAATCCAGATCGCGCCATACCTCACAGCCGTACACCTTCTTCGGGCGGTCTACCTCTGGAAGCTTGCGGAGCGCCTCAATCACCTTCAGGGTCACTCCGACATGCGTGTCATGTTTGTCCGCCAGGTTGTGGGTGTAGATATCCCGTGCCCGGGTGGCCCTGAAGAGCTGAAGGAGATCTTCGACGATTGCGACATTTCCCCCGTCCTTCACGGCAGCGCTGGGGTAGTCCAGAAAAACTTGCGCCCCGTACTCTCCGACGAGCGCTGCCTTCTTCTGCTCTCTTCGCCGGACCGAGCGCATTTGCTCGTCGGAGAATTCGCCGTACACCCCATCCCTGGGCGAACCGCCTCCATCCGTGACAACAACACCTGTGAACCAGTGGTCCTTCTGGTGGAAGCAACTCAAGATGCCATGAATTGCCATGATCTCAAGATCGTCCGGATGAGCCCCGATCCCGAGATGCGTCGTTCGGGCCAACGCGGCTTCCACGGGAAGCTCATCCGGAACGAACACTTCGGCAGTGTCGACGCCAAGTCGCATGGCCTCAACTCCTCTATCGGATGGCCGGGAGGCTGGCCGCGGCGATGGACTGACCCACTCTCCGGCTCTTTTCATCCGGCAGTTGGACGGCAATCCGCCCGGCGAGCTCCGGGAATTCCTCGCCCAACACATGCCGGGCACCGTCCACGATCAGCGAACCGCCCCTTCCGGAGGTACAACGACCCAGGATGAGCACGTGCATCAAATCATAGAAGTCGGCGTAATGGGCGATGGCATAGCCCAGATACACTCCGATACTCTGCCAGATCTGCTCGGCGCCGGGATGTCCTCCCTCCAACAGATCCTGCACATGCTCTAGCTGGAGCGCTTTGTCCAGGTCTGGTGGGACGCGTATCCCGGCGCGTGGCGCCAGGCGGAAGACACATTGCTGGGAGAAATACAGCGCTCCGACGCCCCGATCGCCCGACCACTCATCCGCCGGCGCGGTTTTCGAGTAATCAACCGGAGCAAATGCGAGCTCATTGAGCCAGCCGGTGATGTTACCATCTCGATTGACATAGCCACCAGCCTCGCTGGAACCCATGGCAATGCCCAGGACTGGGTTGTCCTCCAGGGACATGGACCCGGCCAGGGCTGTGACGTCGCCGTCGTTTACAATCTCAAGCGGCACCCCCAACTCGTCCCGCATTCTCAGAAAGAGCGTCCGCACCTCTGCGTACCGCTCATTTGGGACTCCTCGAAACAGCGACGCAATCCGCACGCGGTTGTCGATATAGATCCCCGCCGCGCTTCCACCAATAGCATCCACCCGCGGCAGTTTCCCTGAAGCTGCCCGCAGGGCGGTCATGATCTCCCGATAGTGATAATCCGGATCGGTCTGTGCCCGGGGGTCCCAGACCACTTCTTCGGTGTACACCACTTCACCCTCGATGACCGCGGACACCTTTCGATCCGAAGCTCCCAGGTCGAAGCCGATGCGGCAACCGTCAAGGTGCCGGCCAAGAGGCTTCGGGCTCTCCTTCTCTGGCGGGACCGCGGCGGCCGGACATGGGATGACAGTGAAGCCTCTCTCGTACACGTCCTCACCCATGAAGTGATGATCGAATGCCCGCGGCCCCTCCGGCGAGTAGCAGTACTGGAGATACTCACCGATGACGGCCGGTCCACCGATGTAGGCTTTCCAGCCACCCTTCTGCCAGAGAAGGAATTTGAGCATTCGTTCGGCAAATTCGAGGTTCGCTTCAGCGCCAGCATGCGTCTCCGGCAGGACTCGCGTCTCGAACCGGGAGGTATGTCCGCCTTCGCGCTCCAGGCCTAACACCAGGGGAACGCCGCCCCCGGCGGCGTCCACTTCATCCTGGAAGGAGCGGTTCGCCAGCGCCGCAGGGCGGAAGTCATCATCCAGCGGTGGTCGAATCCGTGGAGGAACGAGCCTGAATGCATCTCTCATCACGATGACGCGTTGTGGTTGTGCACCGCATCGGCCTGCAAGCTGGTGTTGGCGCATGTGCTGCAGGGCCCGGCGCCCACTCGCCTCCTGAGCTTTCGTTCAGACGTGTGTTGGCCCCTGACGCGGCTACCAAACTCCCTATCGCGCTATCGGATCCGGAAGTCCAACTCCGCCGGAACGGGGTACTGCTTCCGCGCGACCCCCCTCAAGTCCACGTCCGGTTCAGACCGCGAATCCTCCTGAACTCGATGTTCGTGATAGGCGGTCCACAGCTCCGAGAGGGAGGATTCCCCTTCCCTGAGATCTTCCGGGACAATTCTCTCATCCAAGAATGCCGCGACTATAGCCAGCTTTCCGGCGCGCAAGGCAGCCTGGGCCTGCAGGAGCCGGATGCGGCCGTGGCCGCGAAGGGACGTCGGCAGGGAGTCGACCAGGTCCAGCCACCGTTGGTGCTGACCCGCTTCGATCAGCAGCCTTCCACACTCCACCAACAACTCGAATTGCGCTGGAGCACCCTTGCACGCGGCCAGCATCAGGTAAGCCGCTCCATGAAGATCGCCCTGCATCCACTTCAAAGCCCCAAGACAGCGGCATGCCCAAGGGGACCAGCCAAGACCCAGCGAACGCTCCCAGCACGTTTGTGCACCCACATCGTCGCCTGCAGAAAGCTTCATGACACCCAGATGGAACCAGACGTCCCATTGCCGCGCGCCGCCCTGGTGTGAAAAGCCCTCCAGCAACTCAAGCCAATCCTTTCCGACGAGAAAGCCCGCGGGTGGTATGTCTGTCGATGTGGACGGGAAGGTCCCGTCTTCCAGAAGCGCGACCCACGGACGCTGGGGGTCGTCTAATGACTGGTCGTCGAACACAATTCCCTCGGAGCCGAACACCCGGTCGCCGTTCTTTTCGCGCCGTCGGCGCTCCAACGCACCCCAGCCCGATCCTCGGTGGAGGATGGTCTCCGGCAGGCTGTCGGCGAGCGCGCCGATTTCCTGATAGGCGACCTCCAGCCGTGAGGCCGGTATAAGCCGATCGATCTGATCGGTCAGGTGGGCGCACGCTTCCTGCCAGTTCGTTCCATGGGCGACCGACTGGGTGGTCTGCACTCGCCCGTATGCTTCCATCCACGACCATTGATCGCCAGCGTCCATGGACAGGTGTTCAAGTTGAGTACAGGTCAGGCCCGCTTGGATTTCAACATACGCGCCCGATTCAGATGTCAGGAGCTCTTGCCAGTTCCTGCCTCCCTGGGATGTCCCCCATACCCAGAGCTTTCGACCCCGTAACCCGTCCGTGGAGACATGGGCCAAGCCATCGCCTTGGGCCGATATCGCCGCGATCCATGGTCTGCGACCCTCCGCCACGTCGAAGAACAGGTCGGCCGCGTGCGACCAGTTGGCCGGATAGGTGAGATCGAGGCCGTCGGCACACGGAACTGCGCTCTGGTACAGCCCCTGACCTTCACGCCCAAGCACGTACATCCTGTCAGCAGGGGCGAGAACCCGCATGCCCGGCGCCATGGGCACCGCCACATTGGACCACCAGCTCATGGGCACCGGTCTGCGCCCGGGATTGAGGACCCGAGGCCGTAAGAGAAGCACCGGCGAGTCATCCGGCAGGCAGGCATCGATTTGGACGATGACCTGGCGGAGCCGTTCCCATTCGTACAGTCGCAAGATGGGCGTGCCGTGCGCATCCTGCAGGCGGGCGGCGAACACAGGCGAGCACGTGAGAGGGGAGTGTCCGATGGTCCCCACGTTCCCCTCCCCCCCGCCACAGAACCAGGCGTTTCGAAGTGCAAGGTTAGCGAAAGTGATCCGGGGGGCGTTTGCGAGGAGTTCCGTCTGTGAGGGCTTGTGGTAAAGCGACCACAGTCTTCCACCGTAGTCGAGCAGGAACTCGGCCCTCAGAATCTGATTCTCAAGCACGGCGACGGGGTGTTCCTCCGAACGATACCTGCGCCTGTACGTGTCCTGCATGGCATACGGCAGAATGTTGGGGGCGTGGCCCCGGGACATGTTCTCCAACACCGTGATGCGAAGATCCTTGGCAGAAACGGAGATGTGCGGGATCGGCCGAGATCGGATGGGCGGCAGCGGACTTTCGGCACCCAGCTCAGCTGTCGGGATGGGGAAGGATCGAACGGTCAGGTCGCTCATCTCTGTCTCGGAGCTCTGTCACGCCCTTGGTCGCGCCGAGAGAGGCCGATTAGGATGGCACAGACGGGAGCGCCGACGGTGCTTGTCCGAGGGTCCCTGTTCAGACAATGGCCCAGAAGGCTTGGAAGACGCGTGCTTCCACCGTTCCCGGTCCGGGCATCCGGCCTATAGGACTCCCAGTTCGTGTTGGAGGACCATTGCGGAGGCACCAAGGATGACCATGTCAGAGCTTGTCTCTACGATCCCCAGCTCTGTCGCCCTCGCCAAGGCAGGAAGCGTGCGCTTCACCAGCTCCTCTTGCATGGCGTCCAGCAAGAACTGCCCAAGCAGGTCACCGCTCCCGCCAATCATGATCTTGCAGCTCCCCAGGACGCCAACGAGATAGGAGGCCGCGATTCCCAGCGCCCGGCCGGCTTCGCGGACGACTCTCCTTACATCTTCGTTTCCGGCCTCAAAACCCGCCAAGATCGCCTCCAGGGTGAGTCGCCGGGAATCCTGGGCGAATTGACGGAGCGACGATTCAGGATTCGCGTCGAGGATGGCCTGGGCGCGAGCCACGATTGCTCGAGTGCTCGCAATGGTTTCCAGGCAGCCATGGTTGCCGCAAGCGCATAGAGGTCCGCCCTCCACGACCACCACATGGCCGATCTCGCCGGCACCTACCGGGTCTCCGTGCATCAGCTCGCCGTGCAAGACGATTCCCGCACCCACTCCCCAGCCCACATTGATGACGACGAGAGGCATCGGGTTTTCTCGATGGTTCTGATAGGTGTAGGCCGCAAGGGCAGCCAGCTGGCAGTCGTTCGCCATATAGACGGGTAGGCCATAGCGATCCTCGAGGAGGGAGCGGAATGGAATGTACCTCCAGTTCAGATTCACAGACTGCCGAAGGATGCCGTTACTTGAGTCTACGAGCCCTGGAGCACCGATGCCGATCCCCAGGAGAGGTTTGCTCGCGGCCGGGATCAAAGCCTCAACCAGTTCATAAACAAGGCCGAGCGCCGCCTCACCATCTCTTTCCCCCAAGGGAAGCTCAATCCGATGGCTGATCTGACCCCGAAGATTGGCGAGGGCTCCGCGGAAATCCCTACGCGAGAGATCGACCCCGATCAATTGGCGGGCGCCGTCTACCAACCGAAGCAGCATGGCACGTCGTCCGCCGGAGGAGGGGGCGAAACCGATCTCTTCCACCAGACCGCTTTCGATCAATTCGTAGACCACTTCGGAAATCGTCGGAGGCGTGAGTTCTGTAGCTCGGGCAACGTCGGCGCGGCTGATCGGGCCATTGGAGTGAATGGTCCTCATCACGAGTTGGGTGTTGTGGGCGCGGGTCATTTGCTGCGTGGCTTTCAACATGCGGGCTCTTCCAACTCCCCCGAAAACGGGAATCCAGATAGTTAAGGAGTTTTCCTAAGCGTAGTGTACGGTAAAACGGCAGCTTGTCAAGTCAGCCGCGATCCTCCCATGTTCTGCCTCGACCGGGCCGAGGATCATCCAGGAATCCGGCCTCAGGTTGACAATCAGTCGGGATTGTTCTATCATAGTGTCAGTTCGTAAACTAAACTAAGTTACTCCACTTACAGTCAATGGAAGGACCGGAGCGCGGAGCGACGAGGCCTGCCTCCGAAGTGTGATGGCCATACTCCCGGCAAGAGGATCCCTTGTCGGAGAGCCTGTCGTGCTCATCATCCATTGGCTGCAGACTCGTCAAGTCCTTGTCTTGAGATGTGTGCTCCCTCAACGGACTCAGCAACTGACGCCCCACAGATGGCCTGCAAAGGAGGGAGGTGAATCCTCGAGATTGATTCCTCAGCCTGACCCAGAGATCGATCCAGCCTTGCGCTACTATCAGGGTAACGGAGAGAAAAGAGATGAGAACCAAGAGACTACCGGGTCTGCTCTTCCTGCTGCTCGCGGCCATCACCGTGACCGCGCTCGTGGTGGGCTGTGGGGCTCCTTCTGTCGGCGCTCCGACGGCTGAGCCAGCCCAACCTGCCGAGCCGACAAAGGAAGCCGAACCGGCGGGTCAGGAACCAGCCGCTCCCACCGCCCTCGACTTCGTCGTCTGGTCCTACGGGATCGAAACCATCCAGGACAATATCAAGAACTTCCAGGCAGCAAACCCTCTGTGCCAGATCAATCTGAAGGATTACTCCTGGCTGGACTATCATGACACGATGGTAGGGCGGTTTGCGGCTGGGGATCCGCCGCCGCTGCTGTACGGATCGGACCACTGGCTCCAAGAGTGGGCGGCCGCCAACTGGCTTGCCCCCGTCGACGCCTCGTTCCCTCAGGTAACCGAATACAGTGGCGAGCTTGCGCCATACGCTCTCCAGGGCATGACCTACAACGGGCATGTTTACGGTCTGTCCTACTACGCCGACACCATCGACTTCGTCTACAACGCAGAACAGCTCACGCAAGCAGGCTTTGATTCGCCGCCAGAGACCTGGCAAGATGTCTGGGACATGTCCATAGCCCTCAAGGAACAGGGCATCACCGAATATCCGATGATCCTGGCCTTCTCACAGCAGGAAGGCGCCTCCATCGAAGCCTTGATCTCCATGATCTATGCCCGCCATCAGGGCGAAGGGGCGCTATTTGATGCCGCCAATGAGCCGACATTCGCCCAGGAAGGCAGCGCTGCATTCGAAGCGATTCAGTGGTTGAAGGAAGCTTATGATGCAGGCATCCTCGATCCAGCCAGCCTGCAGACCGCTGAAATCGACCAGGTCAAGAGCATGCAGGCCGGTGCTCACACCTTCACCATCTTCCCTCAGTACAACATGGCCGAACTGAACAGGCCTGAGAGTGGAGAGTTCGCCGGCAAGTTCAAGATCGCCCTCATGCCTGGCGACAGCCACTCGACGGTTGGCTACGTCCGGTTCTATGCGATGACGCCTCAGGCCGCCGCCATGGGCGATGCGGCGCTCGAATGCGCCTGGAGCTTCCTCGAGTACTTCGGCGGCAAGACTGACGGCAGCTACACGGTCGTCAAGCGCTGGGCGGTCGAGAACGGCCTCGGCTTTGCGCAGCTTCCGTTGTTCGACGATCCCGCAGTAGAGGAGGCCTTCGGAAAATGGGGCGATGTCGCGGTCATCAGCCAGCAGGCTGAGCTCGCCCGCTCCAAGGAGGGCCTGACACCGTGGTTCGGAGCTTGGGACGTCTTCACGCGGGCGGAGGTCCACAAAGCGATACTCGGCCAGCAGACCACGATGGATTCGCTCAACAACATGGTCGTGAAATGGAATGAACTAGCCCAGCAGTAGATGCGGTGCCGGTCGGATGGAGGGCGGCCTCGAGTTCCAGGAGGTTGCCCTCCGTCTTTCGTTCCTCAGCGCGAAGGGAGGTGGGGAGAGATGGCTCAACACCCTGGGGCGGCCCGGCGGCATCACAGCCTCCGGCTTGGCCGTAAGGCTTATCCCTACCTCTCGATCCTCCCCGTTCTCATAGTCGTTGCTCTGTTTGCCATTTACCCGATCATCCACGCCGTTCGGATGAGTTTCTACAAGTACCTTCTCACTCGACCCAACGACCATCCGTTCGTCGGGCTGGGGAATTTCATCGAGGTCATCACCAGCTACTACTTCAAGAACTCGATCCAGGTCACTGCCATCTACACGGTCGCCGCTGTGGTCGGAGTGGTTATCTACGGACTTGGGGTGGCGCTGTTACTCAACACTTCTATCAAGCTCGCAGGTCCGTTGAAGATCGTCATCCTTCTTCCGTGGGCCCTGCCGGCCGTGGTCAGCGGCTTGCTCTGGAAATGGATTCTCAATGCCGATTTCGGGATCCTGAACGGGTTGCTCTACGCCCTGGGGCTCATTGACAGTTACATCCCCTTCCTGGCCGACCCTACGCTTGCCAAGCTCAGCCTGATCATGGCCTTCATATGGAAAGAGGGGCCCCTGGTAGCTATTTTTTTCCTGGCGGGCCTCCAGTTGATCCCCGATGAGTACTACGAGGCGGCCAAGATCGACGGCGGTAGCGCATGGACAATTTTCCGCCATGTCAAAGTCCCATTGCTCCGGGCGGTCTTTCTCATCGTGATCGTCTATGAAACCATGACGGCAATTCTCACCTTCGACACCATCTATGTGCTGACGGGTGGTGGCCCGGCCGATTCCACGGCCCTGATCAGCTGGTTCGCTTACGCCGAGATCTTCAAGGGCCTCAATCTGGGGCACGGCATCGCGCTCGCCATCATCATCGCTGCCGTCACTCTGGTTCTCATCCTGGTCTACCTTCGGGCGCTGAAACCCGAAGAGGCCACCTCGTAGACCTAGAGAGAGTTGCGACTCCAATGAACCAACGAATCGGGCGGAGGATCGAGTCGGTTAGCCTCAATCTGCTGGCGCTGATCCTCATCATCTTTATCGTCGGCCCGCTCGTCTGGGTCGCGGTCGCCAGCATCCAGGGAGAGAACGAGCTCCTGCGCCATCCCCCCCGCATCATTCCCCACGACCCGACCCTAGACAACTACGACTACGTCTTCACCGGGAAGATACCGACGGCGTACGAGGTCAAAGGCCAACTGCGCAGTAGGATCTCTCAAGAGGCGCGCCTGATACCCGCCGCCCTCAAGAACAGCTTCATCGTGGCCACTTCGGTGATGATCGTCAACCTCGTCATCGGCTCGATCGCCGCCTACACGTTCGCATGGCAGCGCTTCCGCGGCAGGACCTTCCTGCTGAATTTCATCCTTGGCAGCCGCCTGTTACCCGTAATGGCTGTAGCTATTCCCTACTACGTCATCATCCAGACCCTGGGGCTTTTGGACACGTACATTTCGCTCATCTTGATCTACTTGGCACTTACACTGCCGTTCTCTATCTGGTTCCTCTCATCCTATTTCAGTGGTATACCCAAGGACTTTGAAGACGCCGCCCATATCGATGGCTGCAATACGTTCCAGGCCCTGACGCGGGTGGTCATTCCGATCGCCCTGCCAGGGCTCGTGGCCGCGGCGGCCTTTGCTTTCATGGCCTCATATAACGAGTTCCTTTTCGCTCGCTTCTTGACGCAATCCATCGACTCGCAGACGGGGCCCGTCATCATCTCGTCGATTGCCGGCAATCCTGATGCAAGCTACTCCTTGATCTCCGTCGCCATCACCCTTGGTCTTATTCCGCCCTTGATCTTGGCAATCGTCCTCCGGCGATGGCTTACCGAAGGCCTGTCGACTTCCATTACCCTTCGTTAAAGGCCGGATCAGGCCTGTTTGAACCACCCAGGAATTCAACGATGGTGACCAGCCATGATGCTGCGACGAAAGTTCAAGTCCGCCGCGGGGAACTGACTCTTCCGACGTACAGGCTTTTGGGCGAAAACAGGAATCCCGTCTTTCACTCTCGGTACGGTGTCGCTCATATCTATCCTTACACCCTCCAGGATGAAATCGCATCAGAACCGTCTGAAACGACCTATCGGACTCTCGAACTGGAGAACCGCTATCTCCGGCTGACCGTTCTGCCCGAGCTGGGTGGTCGTGTCTACTCGGTCTATGACAAGATCTCTGGCCGTGACGTCTTCTACAGGAACTCCGTCATCCGGTTCGCTCCGCTTGCCATCCGAGGCGCATTCTTCTCGGGGGGCGTCGAGTTCAGCTTCCCCGTTGCGCACGCGCCCACGACCGCCACGCCGGTCAACTGGATGCTCCGCGAGAACGAAGATGGCAGTGCGACCGCCTCCGTGGGCGCCCTGGAGCACATCTCCGGCATGCGGTGGACGGTATCGCTCACCCTGTTCCCGGACCGATGTGCGGTCGCACAGGATGTCCGCCTGTTCAACCCCTCGCCGATTCCAGGTCGTTACCACTACTGGACGAATGCCTCACTTCACGCCGACGATCTGACTGAGTTCATCTACCCGTTACGGCGCGTGCGCTCCTACGAATTCGCCGGAACCGCGTCCTGGCCGGTTGCCCGCCTTGACTTGATCGCGGGCCAAGCGGGTCTACCGGGGATGGAAGGCGTGCCGATGTGGCCCGCCGAACGCATGCACACTCCCGTCAACTTCCGATGGGAGAAGGACATGCTTGCCCAGGTCTCCATTTTCGGAAGAGATGTGGCCAGCAACTTCTTTGGTGCATGGCAGCACTCCGAGAACGCCGGCTACGCCCATTACGCCGATAAGCGCGATGTCGCGGGCATGAAGCTATGGTCCTGGGGAAGATCAGAGGTCGGAGTCGTAAATCAGACTGCGCTTACCGATGACGGCTCACTCTACGCCGAGACCCAATGTGGTGCTATGGAAACGCAGCTCGATTTCGATTTCCTGCCGCCGGGTGTCGCGAAGACCTGGCGCGAATGGTGGCTTCCCCTGCGCGGGCTCGGCGGTCTCACCTGCGCAAGTCCGGAGGGCGGCGCCCGGCTAGCGATAGCCAAGGCTGATGACGGCTATCTGAACCTGCTGATCGCGGTCTGTCCCGTGCGCCGGCTAGAAGAAGCCCGTCTCACCGTGGAACTGCAAGGAATGGAACTGGTCGACGAGAACATATCCTGCTCGCCGGAAGCCGCCTGGCTGCAATCGGTCAAGATCCAGCCTCAGGCCCTGGCGGACCATTCCATAACATTGAGAGTGTCCGACCGCGCAGGCAAGCCGGTCCTTGAGTACATCCACAGCAGGGAGGCGCACCCGATCGATCTCGCGCCTCAAACCGTGAGCAGCTCCGGCGAGCCCCCCGACGCCTCCTACCGGCGTGGGCTGGAGCATGAGAATCTCGATGATCGCCTGGGGGCGCGGGAATGCTATCGTCAGGCACTCAGCCTCTCACACGAGCATGCCCCGGCCCACTTCCGGCTCGGGTTGCTGCTGCTCCGCGCCGCGGACTTCGGAGGCTCGCGAAACCACTTCGAACATGCAGCCCGGTTGGGCCTGGCAGGCGCACGCTACTATCTGGGCCTCCTTTCCATGTACGCGGGGGACCCGCAGTCAGCTGGCTCCCACTTTGCGTCCGTTCCTATGGCTGACTCTCTGTGGGGTGCAGTCCAGCGAGGGCTGGGATGTCTGGCTATGCAGGCAGGCAGATGGAATGAGGCAGCGTCGTTCTTCCGTGAGGCCGGTTCAGAAGAGCCCCAATCACTGCATTCTTCCCTGCTGTCGGCGATGGCATTCAGACGAGCCGGATCGGCAGAAGCCGCCCGGGAAGCATTGCAGAGGGTTCTCTCAGATGACCCGCTCAACCTTCCTGCCCTCCGTGAGGCAGGCCTGTTGCAGCCAGTGGCGGGCGGGCCTGAGGCGGAGACACTCGCCCGATTCTTGGCCGACGACCGACAATGCCATCTGGACCTGGCCTGCTTCTACTTGGACTCCGGCTTGCCTGAGGAGGCGCTGGTGGTTCTGCGCGAGGCAAGTCAGGTCTGGCACGATCCCATGTGCTGCTACCTGGCGGCGTTCATCTCGGCAACCCTCGGGGACGATCATGCGGCACGCAGTTGGACGAGCATGGCCGAACAGTCCGGTCCCGAATTTGTGTTTCCCAGCCGGTTGTGGGAGATCATCGCGCTCGTCAACCACATCGATGCAGGACACCCACATTCGAAGGCCAAGTACTACTTGGGGACGTTCTACTTTGCACACGAACGCTTTGAGGAAGCGAGGGACCTGTGGGAGGACGCCAGGAAAGAGCTCGGGGGGTTCGATGTCATCTTGCGCAACCTCGCGCAGTACGAGTTGCAGATGAAAGGAAGCCCGCGGCTGGCGATCGAACTTTGTGAGGAGGCCTTGGCCCTCAACCCCCGGAACCAGGATCTGTACCTCGATCTCGACGGGCTCTATCGCCAGCAGAATCTCCCCAAGAAGCGAATAGAGCTCCTGGCTGCA
>Ga0154878_1093_pt5 | contig 13658 bp, 9 predicted proteins | sample Rifle2008BG19ft_FD_105850 | JGI IMG/M metagenome (GOLD analysis project Ga0154878, IMG submission 105850) | Chloroflexi bacterium RBG_19FT_COMBO_62_14
CCGGGGTATGACGTCAGCAAGCCGTGCACCCGCCGCATACGCAGTGCATCCCGCTTGCGATCACCGGTCGAACGCAGGATCAAGGACACCATTCGCTTATCACCCGCCGGTACACGGCCTGCCTGATCGAACGCGGCAAGCTCAGAGGGTTCGGCTGAGGCAACGATCCCCAGTAGGAACGGATCGGATGCCTGCCTCCCGGCGGCGAGGCTCTTCGGGGGCGGTTCTTGCCAGGGCTCGTGCCCCTGTCCCCAAGGCTCGCCCTCCGCCTCCCATGCCAGGACGGGCTCCTCGGCCATCTGGTCAATCTCCAGGCTCGGGGCAAGGACCGGTTCTTCTTGCACGGGGGTAGGCTCTGGTGCAGCCGGGGCCGGGCTGATCTCACGGGTGATCTCGTCGACCAGGATCTTCGGTTCGCCGCGCCCGCTGTCGACCTTTCCCTTCACAACCACAATCTGTCCTGGTTCGACCCAGCTCGAAATCGCACTCCAGACGCGGTGAAATACCACCAGCTCAATTGTCCCCTGTAAATCCTCGAGAGACACGAATCCCATCGCCTTCCCAGTCCGCGTCTGGTATGGACGGACGTGCGTGATCTCACCGGCTACGCAAGCGGCCTCGCCATGTCCCGCATCCGCGAGTTCGGAACTGAAATGCGTCACAACATGCGCGAGATCATCCATGTGAGGCGTTAGAGGATGATCCGAGACGTAGACCCCGAGCAGTTCACGCTCCCAATCCAATTGCTGCCGGCGCGGGATCTCATCCAGTTGAGTGGGAAGGCTCAACATGCCGCCCAGTGTGGCGGCGCCGCCGAACATGGAAAGCTGGCCGACGTCCTTCGCCCTGAAATGGGCCGCAGACGCAGACAGGACCCTGTCCAACGTCTCGAGTAAAGCCCGGCGTGATCCAAGGCTGTCCACCGCGCCGACACGGACTAGAGACTCCAGCGCCCGCTTCCCGACCAGACGTAGGTCGACCCTGCGAGCGAGTTCCTCCAGGTTCTTAAACGGACCCCCACTCTGGCGGGAGCTCAAGATTGCCGCCACCGCTCCCTCGCCGACGTTCTTGACCGCGCTCAAACCGTATCGGATTGCGGGCCTATCACTTTCAGTCTCTTCGATCTCGAAACTCATTCCACTTGCGTCGACGTCTGGAGGCAGGACGTCGATCCCCATCCGGCGGCAATCGGCAATATACAGTGCCACCCGATCGGTGTCGTTCTTGAACACGGACAACAAGGCCGTCATGTACTCGACGGGGAAGTTAGTCTTCAGATGGGCCGTCTGGACGCAGATCACCGCGTAATCGGCAGCGTGTCCCTTGGGGAAACCGTAGCGAGCGAATGCCTCCCAATCGTCGAAAATCGCGTTCGCCACATCAGGGGCGATGGCGTTGCCCTCCGCCCCACGCACGAACTTGTCCCGCTCCCGATGCAGGGCCTCGGCCTTCTTCTTGGCTACCGCCTTCCGCAGATTGTCGGCTTCCGAAGCCGAATAGCCGGCAAGCTTCATCGCCGTGTACATAATCTGTTCCTGGTAGACCGTGATGCCGTAAGTCTCCTCCAGGATTGGCGCCAGGGACGGGTGGCGGAATGACACCAGTTCCTCACCGTGCATCCGGCGGATGTAGTCGGGAATGAACTCCATCGGTCCGGGCCGATAGAGGGCCACCATGGCAATCACATGCGACAAGCTGCGCGGTTTCATCTCCATCAAGTAGCGCCGCATCCCGGCCCCTTCCACCTGGAACACGCCGAGCACGTCTCCCCGGCCGAGAAGGTCGAAGGTCTGCGGATCGTCCAACGGGATGTTGTGAATGTCGAGACGGATCTCGTGCCGCCGTTCGATCAATTCGCAGGCGCGTGCCATGACAGTCAGTGTCGATAGTCCGAGGAAATCCACCTTGAGCAGACCCAGCCACTCGAGGACCTGCATCTCGAACTGGGTGACGCCGCCGACAGGGCTGTCCTCGCCGCCAACTTTGGTTGGCCGGTGGAGGGGGACGTACTCGGTGATCGGCCGATCGGTGATGATGACGCCGGCGGCGTGTGTCCCGGCGTTGCGGGCAACTCCCTCGAGCTTGGCCGCCGTGTCAATGAGCTCACGCAGATAGGGAGCGGTCTCATAGATCTGCTTGAAGGCAGGGACACTCTCGACAGCTTCGGGGATGGTGAGCGGCTTGCCAGGGATATTCGGGATAAGCTTGGCGACCCGATCGACCTCGGGCAGGGGAATATCCATTACCCGGCCGACATCGCGAATCGCGGCCCGGGCACCCAAGGTCCCAAAGGTGATAATCTGGGCAACTTTGTCCCGGCCATAGGTCTCGGCGGCGTATTCGAGCATCTCGGCGCGACGATCATCCTGGAAGTCAAGATCGATGTCCGGCATCGAGACTCTTCCGGGATTGAGGAACCGTTCGAAGATCAGCCCGTGGGCCAGCGGGTCGACGAGTGTGATTTCCAGGCAGTAGGCAACGATCGATCCGGCCGCCGAACCTCGGGCGTTGTACCAGATTCCGTGTTCCCGGGCGTAGCGGCAGAGGTCCCACACGATGAGAAAGTATGTGTCGAACCCCATCTGATTGATCACACCGAGCTCGAAATCCAGGCGCTCCCTCACCTCAGGATCATTCTGGCGATCCGGGTAACGCCGCCGCAGCCCTTGTTCACACTGCAGCCGCAGGAAGCTCGCCGGGACGTGCCCGTCGGGGACCTTGAAATCGGGCAGACGATAGCCTTCGAAGTCGAGGTTGACCTGGCAGCGCTCGGCGATCCACAGGGTATTCTCGATCGCCTGGGGTACCTCCGTGAAAAGGCTCTGCATTTCCTGGGGCGTCCTGAAGTAGTACGAGGGGTCCGTCATCCGCATGCGATCAGGATCGGCCCGGACTGCTCCGGTCTGGATGCACAACAAGATGTCCTGGAGCTCGGCATCTTCTGGAGCGACGTAGTGGACATCGTTTGTGGCGACGAGGCGCGCCCCATAATGGGGGGCCATCTGGATGAGGGCTCGATTGACCGCCGGCAGCTCGGGGATCTCGTGCTGCTGCAATTCGATAAGGAACCGCTCGGGGCCGAAAACGTCAAAATACCAATCGAGAGCCCGCTTGGCGTGGGCTTGGCGGCTTTCGATCAAAGCCCGCGGGACTTCGCCCGAAAGGCAGCCGGTAGTGCAGATCAGGCCCTGGCTGTGGGCCGCCAGAAACTCATGGTCGATGCGGGGGCGGTAATAGAAACCTTCGAGCTGCGAGGCGGTAGCTATCGCCAGCAGATTGCGATAGCCCTCATCATTCTCGGCCAACAAGAGTAGATGATAAGACCGGCTGTCGAGCTGCGAGTCCTTGTCGTGCATCCGGCGGGCCGACAGGTAGGCCTCCATCCCGATGATCGGCTTGACCCCGACGGTTTTGGCCGCCCGATAGAAGTCGATCGCCCCGAACATCGCCCCGTGGTCGGTCAGCGCCAGGGCCGGCATGCCCAGCTCCTGGGCGCGCCCGACCAGCTGCGGGATGCGGCTCAGCCCATCGAGCAGCGAATACTCAGAATGAACATGCAGGTGGACAAAAGACATGGCTGATGGGTAGACCCAGGCGGACCTTCGCCCGGATCCACAGCCGGATTATAGCCGGGCCGACCAGCTTACGCTACGGCAGGAAGGTCGAAGGCCGGAAATTTTAAGCATTGGGTGGGCAAGTGGCTTGTCCGCATACGCCGTCCGATTGCACGATTGGCGGCCCTTGCGGCTCGACGGCCATTCGAGCCGGGCAGAATCGGGCACCTGCCCGGGGAGTGAGGCCAAAGGGGACCCTCCTGGCTGCGGCGTGTCTCTGAACCGGTTCCAGACGGCCCTGCTAGCCGGATGATCCGGGCCCTCCGCCAAGCCGGGGTTTGCCATAGGGCCAGATCGACACGATCCATCCGGATGTGGCAAACTTGGGCTACGCCAATGACCGACTGGTATCATATTCGCCAGATCGCGGGACTCCGACCGTCTGGCGTTCGGCGATCGTGCATCAGGTAGCAGCCGAGATTGGTTTCAGAGACCCGCAACCTCAGGCGCATTCGGAGGCCCAGGTGGTCCGGATCGGATCGACCTGAACCCCCGCAAGGGACGAACGATGAAGAAACCCCTGGCCCTTTTCATCCTCATGCCACTCATCCTCGGCGGTTGTGCCCGGGCCACTAGCATCCCGACGGAAACCAGGCCAGCGCTGCCGAGCGCGACCCTCGTACCTCCGACGTCGGCTCCGATCGAGTCAAGGCCCGGATCACCTCCCGCCGGCCAGTCCGTCACGATCCTCACTTCATTCTCCGGCGAGCAGGTGAGCTTGTTACAGACAACCTTCGCTGGTCTCGAGGCCAACGCGGGGATCAAAGTGATCGTTGAGAGCTCCGCAGACTTCGAGCATGTTGCCCTCGCCAGATCCGAGGCTGGCGATCCATACGACCTCCTTGTCTTTTCGGAACCTGCGTTGATGGTCGACATGGGGAGAAGGGGCTACCTGGCGGATATCAGTCGCTTTATCCCTTCGTCCGAGCTCATGGAAGTGTATTCCCAGACATGGATCGCTTCGGGGATGGTGGACGGGAAGCTGTTCGGCATCATGCACGGCGCACAATCCAAGAGCCTCGTCTGGTACCCCAAATCCGAGTTTGAAGCCGCAGGCTACAGGGTACCCGAAACCTGGGACGATCTCCTTGCACTTTCGGACCAGATTGTGGCCGACGGAGGCGTCCCGTGGTGCATCAGCCTGAATGATGGAGGCCCTGGCGGAGGGCCGGGAACGGATTGGGTCGAGGATATCATGCTGCGCACCACTACCACCGACAACTATGATGCCTGGACACGCGGCGAACTGAAATTCGACTCACCTGAGGTTCGGAATGCTCTCATCTTGATGCAGAGCATTTGGCTCAACCCGGACTACGTGCTGGGCGGAACCAAGGGCATCCTCACGTCGATATTCGCTGACGCCCCGATGCCGATTTTTGACGATCCCCCGGGATGCTTCCTGTACCATCACGCTCCCGCCGTTGCCGGCGATCTGCCTGAGGGGACGAAGATTGGCACCGACATCGCCTACTTCTCCTTGCCTCCCATCGATGAAGCTTATGGGCGGCCCGTACTCGGCACCGGTAGCTTTGTTAGCCTCTCCAAGGATACGCCTCGCGGCCGGCAGGTGATTAAGTTCATGTTGACCCCGGCATCGGTCGAATCTGAGGTCAAGGCAGGTGAGTTGATTTCCCCGATGGACGGTGTGCCCATGGAGTGGTATCCCTCGGAGGTCCATCGGGGCCTAGCTGAGATCTTGCGAACGGCCGACACCTTCCGGCTTGACGGCTCGGAGCTCATGCCCGATGCGGTGGGGAGCGGAAGTTTCCCTGCCGCCCTGATAGACCTCCTCGAGGGCGAAGAACTCCGGGCGGTCCTTCAGGCCATAGACGCCAGCTGGCCCGATCGATAGGGACGGGCACTACCCGGGCATTCGTGGCTATGGCTGTCCTGCTATTGGTCCTCTTCCAGTTGCAGTGGTACTTCGGGCGCGGTCTGACAGCGGGTTCGGTGAAGGGCTAGTCACGCCACCCGGGATAGGGCCGGGGAAGGGCGATCGTCTTCAGCGACTACTCTGAGGGCGGATACGGAAGCGGCAGGGCGGTCTTCAAGCCCCCAGGCTTGGCCGCCCTGTTTGATTCGGCATGTTCGATCAGATCGACGGTTGGAAAAGGCAAGGAGTGGTCCGGCCGCAACACCGCCGGACCACTCCCACGACGTTCTTGTGCGATCCCCACGGTTCAGGACTTGGTTCTCTTCCTTGGAGATGGCGGGGGCACTTCGACGACGGGGGCCGGGATGCTGACCGGGACGGTCTCGTAGACGCGTGTCCCGAACCGGGTCAGTACCACGCCCCCCAGTCCGACGGCGCTCACCAGAGCCGGTGCGATCCACCCGATACACGGGATGAACCCAATGCCTCCGGCTACGAGTCCTACGATCAATGTCCCTAACCCGGCCGCGCCGGCCGGATGCAACTGCCAGTTGAACATCGTCCCGATCCGCTTGCCGACCTCGGTCCCGACGGCGATCCAGCCGAAGACGCCAGCCACGACGAGAACAGAAGCGCCCAACAAGCTGATCGGGATCAGGCAGATGGTCACGGCAAGCAAGACCAGCAAGGCCAGAAACACGATCCCGGTCAAGATCCCCAGTCCGCCGGCGATGATCGGCTGATCGACGATCGCCTTCGAGACCCGGTTTGTCGCCTCAGGGGCGAACATTACGACCAGAACCGCCAGAGCCGCCATCATCAGGCTCTGGAAGATGCCCCAGCCGATGCCGGCCAGGGGGCGGAAGGCGTCCGACCAGATCCTGCCTCCCATGTACGGCACTTCAACGCCGCCCGGGACGCCTGTGAATGGTTGGATTTCGAACGGGATATCGAGACCCTGGCCGGCGACTACCTGACCCAAGACCTGGGCGCCCTCGGCCCGACTCACGTTACCGCCGACGCTGCTCACATCGCCTTTGACGATGGCATGCGACAGCAGGCTGACGTTACCACCCAGTACCGCGATATCTCCATCAACCGTTCCGTCGACCTGGAGGTTCCCTCCGGCGATGAAGACCGAACCGGAAATCCGCGAGCCTTGTTGGGTTGTCCCGTTTCCACCGAGGACGATCAGATCCCCGTCCAGTATCTCCCCGCTGGCCAGGGTGAACTCTCCGCCCAGGATGACCCGACCGTCGAGTTGGCCGCCGGCGTAGGCCACGGCAGGCACTGCCAGCACAATCAGCAGCACCAACCCGACCCAAAGAATGCTACGTTTCATTCCGTCCTCCTCACTCAACAGGTTGAAATGCAAAACGATAGAGCGACAACGCCCACGCCAACACGAACCCTAGCAGGGCAAGTCCGATCCCAAGCCAGGCAGTCACTGGAAGCTGCGCAGTCGCCTCGACGAGCAAAGCTCGCATGAACTGTCCGGCGAGCCTGCAGGCCAGACCCAGAGAGAGAATCTCTCGGATTACGGCGCTGCCCACCGCCGCCGGAGCCTCGAGCAAGGAATACACCTCGAGTGCGATCGGCCAGGCTAAGAAGCCGGACCCCAGCAGTGCCAAACTGAGTACCCACGAGACCTGACTTCTGGCCGCCTGCCTCCGCCGCTCGGCCTGCCTTGCCTGCCAGCGGGTCACGAACCCATGAGTGGGCTCAGACACCTCCGGATCCATCAGGCCCAGGCGCGCGCCGTGCCATGCATCAGAAAGCTCTCGGCACCGCAGACAATCTTCGAGATGGGCCTGGAGAAACCTGGTCTTCTCCGCGGGCAAGACCTCGTCTTCGAAGATCAACTCCTCATACGGCTGATGGCTCATCTTGAGTACCTCCCAGCCGGACGGGCACGCCCTCTCTCTCGCGCCATTCTTGGGCTAGCGTCATGCGGGCCCGGTGCAGGCGGCTTTTCACAGCTCCGCTAGAGAGCGAAAGGGCAGCCGCCATGTCTTCGTAGGTGTAGTCATACCAATAGCGCAACACGATCAACGTCCTGTCTTTCGGGCTCAGCTTTCGAAGCGTCCGCCAGATCCTCCGTCGTCGCTCTTCGAGGGCGAGCGCGGCTTCCGGCCCCGCCGAAGTGTCCGGTAAATGCTCGGCCTCTTCGAGGTCTGTGACTGGCCTGGTTCCCCTCCGCCTCAGACGGTCGATGGAATGATTGGAAGCGATCTTCAAGAGCCAATTCACGAATGGTCTGTCCGGATCGTAGCGGCTGAGATTCTTGTAGGCCTTCAAGAAGGTCTCCTGGGCAGCATCCTCGGCCTCGTATCCATCCCCCAGCAACCTGAAGCACAGGTTGTAGACCGGCGCCTGGTAAGCTCCGACCAGGTTGGCGAATGCGCCATCGTCACCCTGCCGTGCCCGTTCGATCCACACGGCTTCGGAGGTCCCCTCCACGACCTTCATCTCTTCCTTCCGCCAGCGGCCTGTTGCTCTACCAAGCTATACGAACTGTCAGGGGAGAAGTTGCGCCCACCGGGATCCGCCGCGTGACGGCTCCGCCGGGGCAGGATGAGTTTCCGAAGGCAGACCTGCAGGGTGCTGGTCAGGTTAGCGCCCGGGCCGGGATCCCGGAAGAGAGCCTTCTCGGGAGAGGCTCGGGAGCGGGCCAGAACGTTCGTCGCACTCGGCTCTATCGGATGCGTCGGGGGCCGCCAAGTCGATCGGGGGTGGATGAGTAACTCAGAGCCTATATCCGGCCGGCAGTCGCCCCCTCGAACTCACCCTTGCGGCGGACGCTTGTCGACAGGCCTGATCGTGCCTCATCCCACCCCGATCGAGGCCTTGCAACTCAAGCGGGAGTGCGTTCGGCCCCAAACTGGGTCTCGTACAGGCCGGCGTAAAGCCCGCCGAGGGCAAGCAGCTCGGAGTGCCTCCCTTGCTCGACCAACCTTCCTTCTGAAATCACCAGGATCCGATCGGCGCCGATGATCGTGCTCAGCCGGTGAGCGATGACCAAGGAGGTCCGCCCGCGCATCACGGTCTCCATCGCCTCCTGGATCAGCGCTTCCGATTGAGAGTCAAGATGGCTGGTCGCCTCGTCCAGGATGAGAACCTTGGGGTCCTTCAGAATCACACGCGCAATCGCCACCCGTTGCTTCTCGCCGCCGGAAAGCCTGTAGCCCCTCTCCCCGACCAAGGTGTCGTAGCCATCCGGCAGGGAGTGGATGAAGTCGAGGATGTTGGCCGCCCGGCAAGCGGCCTCAAGCTCTTCATCCGTGGCCCGGGGCTTGGCATAGAGCAGGTTGTTGCGGATGGTGTCGTGGAAGAGATAGGTCTCCTGAGTCACCATCCCGACATGGTCCGAAATAGACGCCAGAGTTAGGCCGCGCAGATCGTGGCCATCCAAAGTCACCCGACCATCGGTCGGATCATAGAGCCGCGGCAAGAGGTAAGTGATTGTCGTCTTTCCAGCTCCGCTGGGCCCGACAAGCGCCGCGACTTCCCCGGGGGGGATCTCAAAGCTCACGTCTTTCACCGCCCAGCGCTTCTCGCCTGACTCGTCGGTGCCGCGCCCGGAACCATCTCCGCTGGGCTCACGCACGCCCGATGGAGGGACCGGCATATGCCTGCCAAAGCGCCTGACCACCTCGAGTACGGCCGGCGGGCCGATCGATTCGAGGTAGTTGAACGACACATGCTCGTATCGGACATGGCCGCGCACCACTTCCAGCGCCAGCGCCTGCGGGGCGTCGTCGATCTCGACCGGCAGATCCAACACCTCAAACACCCGCTCGAAGCTGACCATCGAGGTGGCGAAGTCCACTCGCGCATTCGTCAGGGCCATCAACGGCCCGTAGAGGTTGGCCAGGTATGCCCCAAAGGCGACGATCGTGCCGACCGTGAAAGCGCCCTGCAGCACAAGCCTCCCGCCCAGCCAGAAGACAAGCGCCGTCCCGATTGCACTCACCAGGCTCAGCCCGAGGAAGAACCAGCGGCCAATGACGGCCTGTCGGATGCCGACATCCCTCACCGACGCCGCTTTCTCGGCGAAGCGGCTTACTTCGGCGTCGTGCTTCCCGAACAGTTTCACCAACAGCGCGCCGCTGATGTTGAGGGTCTCATTCATCATGGCGTTCATCAGGGCGTTGAATTCCATCCCCTGACGGGCGACGCGCCTGAGCACCTGGCCGATCCGGCGCGCCGGAAGGATGAACAAGGGCAGAATGGCGATGCTCAACAAAGTCAAGCGCCACTCAAGTGAAAGCATGATCACTAATGTCGCCGCCAGCGATACGAAGTTGCTTAGGAGCGAGACGAGCGTCCCGGTCACGGCGTTTTGCGCCCCAACAACGTCGTTGTTCAACCTGGACATCAGCTCGCCGGCATGCGTCTGGGTGAAAAAGCGCAGACTCATCCGCTGTAAGTGGGAATAAACCGTCCGTCGGAGATCGAAGATGATCCCTTCCCCGATCCTGGCGCTGGCGTACCGCTGCCCGACGCCCAGGAGGCCGTTGATCAGAGGGACAGCCACCATCCCCAGGGCAAGCATGTTCAACCGTCCGAAGTCACGCGCCGGCAGGGCGACATCGATCAGATTGCGCATGAGGAGGGGTGGGATCAAAGACAAGAGGGATATACCGAGGATGGTGATCAGCATCGCCAGCACTCCGCGCCAGTACGGGCGAGCATATCCCCAGACACGGCGGATCAGCGCTCGATTGATCTCCGGCTGATCTTGCTCCTCATCATATTGAAGGTAGGACCACCAACCGCCACTGTGGAAGCCCATTCACTAACACCCTTTAGCGACCGGCACGCACAACTCAAGATTCAAGAATGGCAGAACTCACAAGCCGGGCCGCATCTCGCGATCCAGTCCGAAGTGCATCCGGGGCTACCGACGTTCCCGCCCAATTCCCGCGTCGCATTATAACGCAGTGGCCACCTCTGCCACTTCGCACTTGATCCCGCATCCTATCAGGCGGTCCGCGCCCGGGCGCGAGACTCGAACGGGTTCAGCCTCCGGGGAGGCTCTGAGCCAGCAGGCCCTTCGACCTGGAGGAGAGCCCTGCCGTCTTTGGCCTGTGATCACGTGTGGGGAGTGCAGGGCGGCGGCCGCCGGAAGGTTTCGGGAGAGGTTGGCAAACCCCCTGAGCCGCCAGCGATTGCGCCGGGCTGGTCGGTCTCAAGCCTTCAGTTCTCGGATCCGCCTGAAACCGACAACGAGAAGGACGAAGCCCGAGAGGACGATGAGCCGATGGATAAAGGACTCCGTGCTCGACTCCATTGGCGTGAAGCGATGCATGAGGGTCGCCAGCAGATGCGCAAGCCCCAGCACGACAGCCCCGATGGTGATCAGGTTCAGCGTCCTTCCGACGATCCCGCCAAGGCCCGAAACCGTCGCCACCATCCAAACCGAAGCACCGACCAGAATGATATCCAACACAAGATTCACGGTACTCATGAACGGCCTCCTCACACTCAATAACGATTGTCAGTTATTTCACGCAACCCGAGTCGGGCGGCGATCTCCAAAGATCGGTCTCCCATCTGAGCATCGACGGCCTTCATCTGCTTATGCACAACACCGGCGCCGATAACGCTGGTTGCATATGCGACTGCCTTGGCCAGCAGGCCATGATAGATGAAGGGCTCGGGCCTTGAGTTCGTAATCTCCGGCCGTCCATCTTTCATCCGGAACGGCCACCCACTGCGGGCGGATGTCTCATTCAAGATCCTCTCGAGGGTCTCACCCAGGCGCAGGCCACCGAGCCGGATGACGAGCGCCCTCAACCCGTCGAGTTGAGACATGAAGTACATCTGAAGTAGTGTCCGCTCGCCGGTGTCGAAGGCATACTCCGCACCCTGCGACCTGTCCAGCGTTTGGCTGTAGGTTGGAAGTTGCAGGAAGGTGAAGTCGGCGCCGACGCACTCGCCTTTGTCGTCGAATGTGCCGGTCCCCGAGCATGAGATACTCAGCGAGGCTCCGGATTTCGTTCTGATCGCCAAGGACTGACGGTAGGCGTGACCGATCTTGCAGACATCCCTCATGAGCGTGTCGGCCTCATTGGCATCCAGCCCGAGCACCTCCCTCAGCGGCCGCCCGACCGTGTTTCGGGCTTCTGTTTCCGGTCGACCAAGTAACTTGAGCATGAAGCTGTTGGTGAAAATGACTTCGCCGCCCTTGTCGGTGAAGAGGAGAGGAAGAGCAGAGCCCTGCGGAGTTCTCAGCGCCCCGTGCAGTTCGCAGGCCAGGTCCCCGGCCGTTGGGAAGCGCTCCGCGGCGTTCTTTGCCATGGATAGGTTGATCACCTGCTGGACCGCTTCGCCCAGGTCGGGGCGATCGATCCGGATGTCCGGGATGGGTGCCGACATGTGGGCCATCAGGACGCCCATGGGTGTGCTGGCCTTGAAAGGCACATGGCCACTCAACATCTGATAGAGGGTCACACCCATAGCATAAACGTCGATAGAACGCGTTACGCCCTTTTCGCTGACCAAATCCGGGGCCATATAGTCGGGCGTCCCGACCAGTCTGCTCCCAGTGAGCTGGACGCTCGCATCCGTGACCTTGGCCAGCCCGAAGTCAGCCAGGTATGTATTGCCACGCTCGTCGAGCATGACGTTGCTGGGCTTGAAATCCCGGTGAATGACTCCACTCTTATGGGCGAAGTCGAGCGCGTCGGCCAGCTGGGTGATGATCCGCGTGGCTTCCGACAGCACCATCGGCCCCTGCCGGATGACGTCCGTCAGGGATCCTCCCTTGAGGTACGCCATGACGATGTAAGGAGAGCCTTGATACTCGCCGAAGTCATACACAGGCAAGATGTGGGGGTGCTGCAGGGTGGAACTCACTTGGACTTCGCGGTGGAATCGGGCCAGGAACCCCTCATCCTGCGCTGCGAGAGAACTGAGCAGTATCTTGACGGCGACTTCGCGCCCGATGGACGTCTGAATCGCCCGGTAGACGGTTGCCATACCGCCGGCGCCGATTTTCTCGATGATTCGATAACGGCCAAGGCTCTGGCCTACTCTCTCAGTCATGCGAGGGCCATGGGTGCGTATCCCGCTCTGGATGATTCGTGGCTTATTGGCAGGAGGCAGAGCAATTCGTCGGATGCGGGAAACATGCTCTGCTAAACAAATCCTTTGACTCCCGGTATTATACGCCAATTGGGTGTTGCGTACAGGCCGCAGGGGGCCGCGCCCCCTCTTGCCAGTCCGGCGCCCGGCGGTCTTCTGCGAACATGATCGAGCCACACGCCCGCACCCGCCGCTCAGGAGTATCGATAGGCTCATCCATGACCATCCTCTCGATCGACCTCGCCAGCAGGAACTATTCGGACCTCGGCTTGTGTCACCTGGCCGTGCGGGGGCGGCCAGAGATACTTAACCCGGCCGCCCTCGGTCTGACGGGGGCGCCTTCACCGGTCGACCTCGCCAGCGCCATCGATCGGTTCTGCCGGCAGGAAGACGTCTCCGTACTCTTGCTGGACGGGCCTCAGGGCTGGCGCTGGCCCGAATCCTCGATCCAGCACATGCGCCTGTGCGAACGTGTCTTGAACACCCCGGCCCGGACGGGCGATCCCGGGCAGGTGAAACCAAGAACCTATCTTCACTTCGTACAGTTCTCGATCGAGGTCTTCCGCGAATTCCGCCTGAGGCATGGATGGTCTCTCCTGGTCGAGGATTGGCCAAGCCATACCAACAAGCGCTGGGTCGTCGAGACCTTCCCCTCCGTCGCCTGGGACCTGTTGGGGCTTCCGCGCCTACCGGGCAAGCAGCGCTGCGGCGCGCTTGAGGTGGAGGCCTGGCGGATCCGCTTGGAGGGAGCCACTCCCTACACCCTACCGAAGGGGCTCAGTCATGACGAGTTGCAGGCCATCGCCGCCCTACCGGCCGGTGTGGCGATCGCCGAAGGCCGCCAAGACAGAGTCCTTCTGGCCGGGATCGACCCCATCATCTCCGAAGACGGTCTGGTTTTTGAGGGCCTGATCGCGTGCCCGCGAGCGGCGACTGGCCGCCGCTCAGGGTGACTGAAGAGTGGGCGTCGCTACGCTCCGCCCTCCGCTCAGGGTGACAAGGGAAAAAACCTATGTGTCAGAACCGAAGAATACGATGAGGACCCGCGAGGGTTGACCTCCCCTGGCGCACCATCGCGG
>Ga0154878_1003_pt5 | contig 12782 bp, 9 predicted proteins | sample Rifle2008BG19ft_FD_105850 | JGI IMG/M metagenome (GOLD analysis project Ga0154878, IMG submission 105850) | Chloroflexi bacterium RBG_19FT_COMBO_62_14
GGAGGCCATTGAGGGGCATGCTTAGGCTCTCACCTATCGATCCGACGGACCAGCATCCCGAATCAACCTCGAACGGGTTAGAATGAACTCGGATGACCGAAGACCTCAGCCCCGTTCGTCGCCAGTACCTCGAACTCAAGCGTCAGCATCCGGACGCGATCCTGTTCTTTCGCCTCGGAGACTTCTACGAAACCTTCGATGAGGATGCCAAAGTCGCCGCGCGCGAGCTCGACATCGTCCTGACCTCGCGCAATGTCGCCAAGGGCACACGCATCCCCATGGCGGGGGTCCCGCATCACGCCGTAGAAATCTACCTGGCAAAACTCATCGAGAAGGGCTACCACGTCGCCATCTGCGAGCAGGTCGGCGATGCGCCGGTGCGCGGCCTGTTCCCACGTGAGGTCGTTCGTGTAGTCACCCCGGGCACCGTGGTAGAGCCGGGGCTGCTCCCGGGAGATGCCAACAACTATCTGGCGGCGGCGTTGGCCGAGGGAGAGGCCATCGGTGTCGCTTTCGCTGACGTGAGCACCGGGGAGTTCAGCGCCGCCCAAATAGATGGCCACGATCCGGGGAGTTCCCTCCGGCGGGAACTCGGCCGGCTGATGCCGGCGGAAATCCTGGTCCCCGAAACCTCTGAGATAGAGACCGGCGGCATCGGGTTCCTGACTCGACTCCCCGACTGGCAGTTCGACGGGGAACGCAATCTCGAGCGACTCCAGCGCCAATTCAATGTGATCACCCTGGATGGCTTCGGTCTCGGAGAGAAGCCTCTTGCGGCGCGCGCCGCAGGCGCGATCCTCGGCTATCTCGAGGAGACCCAGCCGGCTGCTCTCAAACTCCTCACGGCGGTGACGACCTATTCCTCCGACGAGTTCATGACGGTGGATCCGGCGACGCGGCGCAACCTGGAATTGACGCAGACACTTCGCTACGGCGAGGAACGCGGCTCGCTGCTGGGCTCGCTGGATATGACCGTCACACCGATGGGCCGCCGGCTGCTACGGCAATGGATCAATCGACCGTTGCTCGATGGGGACGAGATCAACCAGCGCCTCGATCAACTGCACGCTCTCATCGACGACGGGGTGTGGAGGGCCGAGGTTCGCAGTGCCCTCAACGGTCTGGGGGATCTCGAGCGCATGGCCAATCGTGCCGCCGCTCAGATGGCCACCCCCCGCGATCTCGGATCGTTACGAGAACTCCTGGCTCGGCTGCCCCCCATCCGGAGTCTATTGGAAGCCGGAGGCGGATCAGCCCTACTGTCGATCGGGGAGGCGCTTGATCCCTGTCAGGACTTGTACGAGTTGTTGGCGGCGGCGCTGGCCGACGACCTCCCGGCGACGCTGACGAACCCCGGTGTCATTCGCCCGGGTCATTCGGAGCTGTTGGACAGCGTCGTCCAATCATCGAAGAGCTCACGCGATTGGATCGCTGGGTTGGAGAACGCCGAGCGCAGCCGTACGGGGATCAAGACCCTCAAGGTCGGCTACAACAAGATCTTTGGGTACTTCATCGAGGTCACCAAAGCCAATGCCCGCCTCGTGCCGGATGAGTACATCCGCAAGCAGACTCTTGTTTCGGCCGAGCGGTACATCACTCCGGAAATGAAGGAGGCCGAGGCCCAGGTGCTGACGGCCGAGGAGCGGATCCGCACGCTCGAGGCGGAACTATTCCACGAGCTGTGCCATCGGGTTGGAAACGAGTCGAAGCGGTTGTTGGGCACGGCCAGGGGACTCGCCCGCCTGGACGTGATCGCCGGTCTGGCGGAAGTGGCGGTCCGCAAGGGCTACGTGCGACCGGAAGTGGTTGACGAAGATGTGCTAGAGATCCGGGAAGGACGCCATCCTGTCGTCGAAGACCATCTGCGAGGGGCGCGGTTCGTACCGAATGATGCCGTGTTCGAAGAAGGCGAGCGCGTGCGGGTGATCACCGGCCCCAACATGTCCGGCAAGAGCACGTATCTACGGCAGGTGGCGCTGATCGTCTTGATGGCGCAAATGGGCAGCTACGTGCCGGCGCGTTCGGCCACAGTCGGCCTGACGGACCGTCTGTTTACCCGGATCGGCGCCCAGGATGAGATCCACGCCGGCCAATCGACCTTTATGGTTGAGATGGTCGAGACGGCTAACATCCTGCACAACGCCACCCGGCGCAGCCTGCTCATCCTGGACGAGATCGGACGCGGGACGAGCACGTACGATGGTCTGTCGATCGCCTGGGCCGTGGCCGAGTACATCCACAATCATCCCCGCCTGCGTGCCCGGACGTTGTTCGCCACGCACTTCCACGAATTGACCCGGCTGGCAGAGCTGCTGCCGGGCGTGCGCAACTACAATGTCGCTGTTTCAGAAGAGGGTGGGCAGGTGGTGTTCCTGCACAGGATCGTCCCGGGAGGCGCCGATCGGTCCTACGGGATCCACGTGGCACAGCTGGCCGGGCTGCCCCGCCCGGTCATTAATCGTGCCCAGGAGATCCTCACCGATCTCGAGTCGGACTCCACCAAGGCCAGGGCTCAAGACCATGAGCCGTCGCGCCAGCTCCGGTTTTTCCCGGAGACGAATCCGATGCTCGACTCGCTACGCGCGTTGGATATCGCCTCGCTCACCCCGCTCGAGGCGCTCAACAAACTGTACGAGTGGCAGAAGCGGTTTTTACCCCCCGAAGAAGAAAGCTAGACAGGACCGAAAGTCCCCCCCCCGCTAACAACATGCGGGGCGGACGGCCCTCTTGTCCCCCTCCCCCGGCCAGACGCGATCGCTCAGTCCTGGCACGCCTTTGCTGGGGGAGGGGGTGTGTGTTGAAGTGAGGCGGGGGCGGTGAACCCGCCCCAGCCTCACTTCAACGTTATCTAACTGAGCCGGGAGATCACATTGTAGAGGATCGAACCCCGTCGGTGTGGGGCGGGCTCGGACCCTCCGCCCCGTCCTCGTTTCAACGGTTCATTCCCGAAATCGAACTGTCGCTGTAGTGGGGTTGGTGCCACCAGAACCTGGACGGGGGACTCACCCCCTTCGGCCTACGCCGGCATGTCGGGGTATTCTTCCCGAACGGCGGGCGCGTCTTGAGTCCCTAGCTCTTGCAGCAAGTCCGAGATCAGGGCGGCCTTCTCCTCGGCATCCCGCCGGGACCATGTTCGAGTCTTGACCTCAAGAAACCAGCTTTCCAGCTCTGGCATGCGGACCTGATCGATGTTGACGAAGAACTCCACGCCTTTGTGACGGACAAGCCAGCGCAGTCGTTCCTTGTGGATCTCGATTTCGCCGGAGGGCTTGAAGTACTCCCGGTAGAACCGCAGGCCGTGAGTCGCCGGCGCCAGGAATCGCGAGCGCGAGAGCAGCACGGAATTGGGAAACTCCTTCTCGGCCGCCGGACCGGTCAGCGTCAGGCGATATCGGACCTTGGACACATTCCCGTCGGCGCTGATGAACTCGTCCTCACGGTGCCGCAGGCGGCCTTGCGCATCATCCTTGAACAAGAAGTACGTGTCATACTCCTGATAGTGCGCCCGCCGGACGATCTCGAAACTCTCATTGGTCAAGGCTTGAATGACCGGCGCCGGATCGTCGAGGCGGACTTTGATCTGTACCTCGTAGCTCTCCTCCTGCACCGCCCCTTCGATCGCCACGAGTTTCGATAGGATCGATTCCTCGCGTTCGATCAGGAATGTGTCGATCCGGGCGGCATATGCAGCGGCGGCTTCCAACAACGGCTTCTGATCGATCGTCAGCAACTCCCGGTGGCGCATCAGCCAACGCCCGTTGACCATGACATCGGTGACGTCAGTCGACTTCATAGCATAGACGAGCCTGGCATAGACGGCATCGGGCTCGCGGCCGAATTGCGGCGTGTTATGGAGGGTGTCGGGGTCGAGCAGCACAAGATCGGCCCGCTTCCCCGGCTCGAGCGAACCGATCAGATGTCCGAGGTGGAGTGCTTGCGCCCCCAGACGGGTGCCCATGGCAAACGTGACTCGGGCCGGCAGAGCGGTTGGATCGCCGCTGTGACCCTTGGCGATGAAACTTGCCAAGCGGAGCTCGTCAAACATGTCCAGATCGTTGTTCGAAGCCGGTCCGTCGGTCCCAATCCCGACACTCAACCCAGCCTGGAGCATGTCCACGACGGGGGCGAAGCCAGAGGCCAACTTGAGATTGCTGGAAGGATTATGGGCGACGCCGGCGCCGGCGTGAGCCAGACTGTTGATCTCCCCATCGTCGATGTGCACGCAATGGGCGGCCAGAAGCTTGGTCTTGAGCAAGCCTTGTTTTTTCACCCACGGGACAACGGGCATGCCGTACTCATTGCGCCACTGCTCCACTTCTTGGAATGTCTCGGAGATGTGGATGTGAAGCGGAACGTCGAATTCGATGGCCAGCTCAGTGCACGCCCGCAGGATGTCCGGCGTGCAGGTGTAAGGCGCATGCGGCGCGACCGAAGGGACGATCAGAGGATGGCCCTTCCATGTCTGAATGAACTCGCGGGCCGCGGCCAGGGAATCCTCGTACGAAGCGGCATCCGGCGCAGGGAACTTGAGGACGGTCTGAGAGCAAACGGCGCGCATGCCGGCCTCGGCCGTCGCCTGCGCCACGGCCTCTTCGAAGTAGTACATGTCGGCGAAGCAGGTCACCCCGCCGCGGATCATTTCGGCACATGCCAGCAGCGCCCCCAAACGACAGAAGTCGGGAGAGACGAACTCGCGCTCGACCGGCATCATGTATCCGAGCAGCCACACGTCGAGCCTGCGATCGTCGGCCAGGCCCCGCAGAAGAGTCATCGGGACGTGCGTGTGAGCGTTCACCAGGCCGGGGATGACGATCCTGCCTTCACAATCGACCGTTTCTCGGGCGACAAATGAGGCAGGCAAGTGCTCGCCTTCGCCGACCGCGGTAATCGAGTCGCCGGTCACGGCTAAGGCCCCATTCTGGATGATGTGGTAACTGTCATCCATCGTCACGATCGTGGCGTTCTTGAGAATCAGGTCAACGTCCGGCATGGTCTGCGTCTCCCCGTGTTGGGCCGATTATACAAGGGGAGGCCTGGGGCTGCCGAACAGCTCGGCTGGCGGCGGCTCTGTGCAGTGTTCTGCTCCGAGAGCGGAAGTGGATATAATCGCATCGGAGGAAACCCATGCGGGCCGTCGACATCATCAGCAAGAAACGAGACGGAGGCGAGCTCACGCGTGAGGAAATCGACTTCTTTGTCGAAGGCTTCACCCATGACGAGATCCCGGATTATCAGGCCGCCGCTTGGGCGATGGCCGTCGTCCTGCGGGGCATGACCCCGCGTGAGACCTACGATTTGACCCAGGCCATGATCGCCTCGGGTGAGAGGTTGGACCTGAGCCAGATCGCACGCAGGCCCGTGGATAAACATTCCACCGGCGGGGTCGGAGACAAGACGACGCTAGTCATCCAGCCGATCGTCGCCGCCGCCGGTGTGCCCTTGGGGAAGATGTCGGGGAGGGGATTGGGCTTCAGCGGTGGAACGCTGGACAAGATGGAGTCGATCCCCGGCTACAAGAGCGATTTGACCGCAGGGGCGTTTCTCCGCCAACTGCGTGAAATCGGTCTGGTCTTATGCGGCCAGACGGCCAAGCTGGCCCCGGCAGACGGGAAGTTGTATGCGTTGCGCGATGTGACCGGGACGGTCCCTTCGGTGCCGTTGATCGCTTCATCGGTGATGTGCAAGAAGATCGCCGGCGGGGCCAAGGCTCTCGTCCTCGACGTGAAGGTGGGGGCGGGGGCGTTCATGTCCTCCGTGCGAGACGGCACGCGGCTGGCCCGTCTGATGGTAGACATCGGACGGCGGGCAGGGATGCAGGTTATCGCCCTCATCTCAGACATGAACCAACCCCTGGGCCACGCCGTCGGGAACGCCATCGAGGTGCGCGAAGCCCTGGACACGCTGCGCGGGGGAGGGCCGGCCGACTTCCGTGAACACTGCCTGGCCGTCGCCGGCCACCTGATTCAGCTTGGTGGCGCGGCGCCGTCGCACGCCGCAGCGAAACGCCTGGCCAGGGACATGCTCGCCGGCGGAGAGGCGCTGGACAAGTTCCGCCGGCTGGTCCGCGCGCAAAGCGGCGACGAGCGCTACATCGAAGAACCGGACAGGTTACCGACTGCGTCTATTCGCAAAGCAGTCCCTTCGCCGCGCCAGGGATACCTGGCGGAAATCAATGCCCTTCAGGTCGGGATGGCAGCGGTCATCTTGGGGGCAGGTCGGTCGAAAAAGGGGGAACCGATTGACCACGCGGTCGGGATCGTCGTCCATCACAAAGTCGGCGACCGGGTGAAAAAGGGGGAGCCGCTCTTCACGGTTCACGCCAATGATCCGGCGAAGGCCGAAGAGGCGACCGAGCAAGTGCTCAAGGCGCATGTCTTCAGCCGTTCTCCAGTCGACCCCCTCCCGCTTTTCTATCGCACGCTGCGAAGTTGAGAGAGCCCGCAGTGGTCCCGAGGCCAGCACGCGTGATTCCATGGAAAGGCGAGACGCCGCCGACCCTGCCTGCCATCGAGAGAGTGTTGCAGGCCGAGGGGTTATCGGTATCCACCTGGTCGAACGGCCCGGGTGACCGGTACAACGCCCACAGCCATGGCTACAGCAAAGTCATCTACGTCGTAGACGGCTCGATCACGTTTGGTCTGCCCGTGACCGGAGAGCACCTCGACTTGCGCGTCGGAGACCGGTTGGAGCTGGAAGCTGGCGTGATGCATGACGCCGTCGTCGGGCCGGAGGGCGTGCTCTGCCTCGAAGCCCATCGTTGAAAGGCATGCGACAAAGTGCCCAACTGGCGGCCAGGAAGTCAATTCGTGCCTGAGGGCTCGTCCGAAGGGAACCTGCGCGTACTGGTTGTCGCCGACGATCCGCTGGTACGGGCAGGCCTCAAAGCGCTCCTTGAGGGATTCCCCGCATTTAACGTCGTCGGGCAAATTGGCCCAGGGACCGGGCTGGAGCAAGATCTCCAGGCGTATTCCCCCGAGGTAGTGGTCTGGGACCTGGGCTGGGAGGGGGAGGGCGGTCTCGATCCGCTGAACGAGGCGGATTGGTCGGACCTACCTCTGGTGGTGCTCCTGTCGGACGGAAAACTCGCCAGGGGCGCTTGGACCGCCGGCGCCCGCGGGGTCCTTCCCAGAGACGTCAGCGCCGCACGTCTTGCGGCGAGCCTGTCAGCGGTCGTCGAAGGTCTGGCGGTGATTGATCCCGCGATGGTCTTCCCCCTAATTCCGGGAGAGGCGGCCGCGAAGTCGGGGCTGATCGAGCCCTTGACGGCTCGAGAACTGGAAGTGTTGCGGCTGATGGCAGACGGGTTGCCGAACAAGGCGATCGCCGTCCGGCTCGAGATCAGTGAGTTCACGGTCAAGTTCCATGTGAATTCCATCCTGGGTAAGCTTGGTGCTCAGAGCAGGACCGAGGCGGCGATGAACGCCGCGCGGATGGGGTTGATACCACTCTGAGCTACTCTGGTTGACAGGGCCTTGCTTGTCGTTGGTCGGAGCTGCAATCAGGGTAAGCCCGCGGAGGGAAGGGGAAACTCGTCGAACTGGGGCCGTCCTTAGGGCGGCCCATTCTGCGCCGAGGACGGCGCCCGTGAACCGCACAAGGGCAGGCAGGGAGCGAGAATATGGACGCTCGGGGCGCCGTCCTCGGCGGCCCGGATTGTCCTGCCTGTCCTCGTGTTCTTCGAGGGCGTCGGGGACGGCGCCCTTGAAAAGCACAAGGGCAGGCAGGGAGCGGGACGATAGGCGCTCGGGCCGCCGTCCTCGGCGGCGCCGGGAGCGGGTAGATAAGATGCTCGGGCCGCCGAAGACGGCGGCCCGGTCTGCACTGCTCAGGGTGGGGGAGATGGGCACTCGGACCGTGACTGCCGGATGGACTGTTCCCCTCCTGATCGAATGGAGGATATGCAGCCACTCTCCAGTAGCTAGACTGGATCCAGTCAAAGCGCATGCGCGGATCGCTCCGAACGCTGGGAATGGGTGCCGTCGCAGTTCAAGTTCAGGTGAAGAAAAGGGAGGGTGGAAATGGCAATGCTCACAGATTTGTCGCAGGCCCTGGCCGAGACCGTCGAGAAGGCGGGCACGAGCGTCGTGCGTGTCGATGGCCGCCGGCGTCTCCCGGCAAGCGGGATAGTGTGGAACGCCGAGGGCGTGATCATCACTTCCCATCATGTCCTCGAAAGCGACGAGGGGATTCAGGTGGGCTTCCCGAACGGCGAGACGGTTCCTGCCGAACTGGTCGGGCGTGATCACACTACTGACCTTGCAGTCTTGCGCGCGCAGACCGGCGGGCTGAGTGCCCCCAAATGGATGAAGACGGAAGACCTGCGAGTCGGGAACCTGGTGTTGGCGCTTGGCAGGCCGGGTGAGTCGGTCCTGGCGACGATGGGGATCGTCAGTGCAATCGACGGCGGATGGCGGACGCCGGCCGGGGGCATGCTCGACCACTACTTGCAGACCGATGTGGTGATGTATCCCGGATTCTCCGGAGGGCCTCTGGTCGACGTCGCCGGCCGGGTAATCGGGCTCAACACTTCCGGGCTCTTGCGCGGTATCAGCCTGACCATCGGCGCCACGAGCCTTCAGCAGATCGCCGAGATGCTGCTCACGCATGGCCGTGTCCGGCGCGGATACTTGGGCGTCGGAGCCCAGCCGGTCCGTCTGTCGGCCGGGGCGCAGGAGGAAATTGGGCGCGAGATCGGCCTGCTGCTGGTCTCGGTCGAGCCCGAGAGCCCAGCCGAGAAGGGCGGGCTCATCCTGGGGGATGTGATCATCGGCATCGAAGGCGATCCGGTCCAGAGCCTGGACGACTTGATGGGCGGTTTGGGCGGCGAGAGGGTCGGAGAGTCGACCCAGATCACAGTCCTCCGAGGCGGAGTGGTGAAACAGGTCAGCGTGGTACCGGGTGAGCGACCGGAGTGGAGGCCAAAATGGAAGCGTGGCTCGAGAGGCTGAACGAGGAACTGGCCGAGGTCATCCAGCGTGCGCGTGAGTCACTCGTCCGGATCCGAACCTCGCGGCACGGGGCCGGATCGGCGACGATACTCGGGGAGGGCGGCCTGCTGGTGACGAATGCCCATGTCGTGCGCAGGCCGGAGGCCGAAGTGACTTTGCAGGATGGCCGAACGCGGACGGCGAGCTTGCTGTCGTATGACGAGGCGGCCGACCTGGCGGCTTTCAAGGTGGATGACGAGGGCCTACCGGCGCTTGTCCTGGGTGATTCGCGATCCTTGAGGCCGGGGGACCTGGTCGTGGCCCTGGGTGATCCGTGGGGCGTCGCCGGCGCGGCCACGGCCGGGATCGTCATCGGAGCCGGGGCCGGTTGGCCGGAGATGCCGGCCTCGGGTCGGGATTGGGTCGTCGCTGACTTGCACCTGCGCCCGGGCAACTCCGGCGGACCACTCATCGACGCGCGCGGCAGGCTGGTCGGGATCAACACTATGATGACCGGCCCGGATGTCGGGGTTGCCGTCCCGTCGCACGTCATCCAGGGATTCCTGCACCGATCGGGGCTGACGGGTCCGATTGAGATCGTCTAAGGAGAGAGGGGACAGGTTCCCCCGGCTGTCTCAGAGGTTTTCGATCTTCACCGGCTCGAGGTGCTCGCTCAAGCCGAAGCCCAGGACCTGTGAGTAGAAGTAGAGCTCCGCTTCGAGTGCCCGTTGAACAGTCTCTGATCGTCGGAAACCGTGTTGCTCTCCTTCAAATGCGATGTAGGCAAAGGGCAGGCCTTTCTTCCGAAGGGCTTCGACCATGATCTCGGCCTGTGACGGTGGGACGATCTTGTCCTCAAGGCCGTGGAAGAGAATGATCGGACACGAGATCTGGTCGGCGAAGTGGATCGGCGAGCGGGCGCGATAGGTCTCTCTCGCTTCGGGGTAAGCCCCGACCAGGCTGTCCATATAGCGGGCTTCGAACTTGTGGGTGTCCGTCACAAAGGGCTCGAGGTCGGCGACACCATAATAACTGGCGCCACCGGCGAAGACGTTGTCGAAGGCCAGGGCGCACAGCGTTGTGTAACCTCCGGCGCTCCCGCCTCGGATCAGCATCCGCCGTCCGTCGACCTCACCATGCTCGGCGAGGTAACGGGCGGCGTTGATGCAGTCGTCCTTGTCGACGATGCCCCACATCCCGTTCAACCGCATGCGATAGGCGCGCCCGTACCCGGTGCTGCCGCCATAATCCACGTCGACAACGCCGAACCCTCGACTGGTCCAATACTGGATCCCCAACTGCAGATGTGATCGTGTAGCCGAGGTCGGCCCCCCATGGCTGATGACGATCAACGGTGGTCTCTCCCCCTCGTTTCCAGTGAAATCGCGGTTGGCCGGGGGATAGAACAGGGCATGGGCGAGAGCGCCTCCTTCTGTAGGGTAGCTAATCGGGTGCGGGATCGAAATGAAGGCCGGATCCACCGTGAGTTCGAATGCGGTGTAGATCACCTCGACCTTCCCGGTTGAGAGGTCCAGAAGCCGGACGGATTGAGTATCCGTGGCGGATCCGGCGATGAAGCCAATTCGACCCGATCCGCCAACGATGAATTGCGGTGGATAGAAGGAAGTCAATCCTGTCTCGATCGGCTCGACTGAGCTGCCTCCAGGTCGTATCCGTCCCAGGTGATCGAATCCATCCTTCGAGTAGGTGCACACGATCGCCCCGTCCGCGGCAAAGCAGTAGCGAGTGAATCCGAGCTGCCAGAGCGCGGTTCCGAAGTCCGCTTCGAGAGTCGGCAGTGCTTCCACCTCGTGGTCAGTGGCCCGATAGAGAGACCACCAGCCGCTGCGATCGGATACAAAATGCAGTTCGCTCGACGGGCTCCACTCCGGCTGGAAGAGGGACTCACCTGGGCCGCCGGCCACGATCTCCGGTCTTTCGACGGAGCCATCCGAGTGGAGTGCTGCCACCCAGACTTCCGTGCCGTCCCATGGCATTTGAGGGTCGTCCCAGGCTATCCATGCCAGACGCGACCCGTCCGGGCTTGGACGCGGGCAAGCGTAGAAATCTCTGCCAGAGGCGACGATCGCCGGTTCGCTGGAGCCGTCGGCCGGAACGGAGACCAGTTCGTTCATCACCTGGCCGCCATCAAGGTGGCGTTCCCGGACGCAAACAATGAATCTGCCGTCGGCGATTACTCGCCCGTCCGAGTAGCGGTCGGACCTTGGCGAAGGAGGCTCGGGGGTGATCGGTCGCGGCTTGGCGTCAGGATCAACACGGTACAACCGCTGGTCATCATAGTTGCTGAAGAAGAGAGACTTCCCGTGGGCAAAGATCGAACCGCCTCCGTATTCATGCACAATCGAGCGGGCGCTGTGCGGAGGCGCAGTCACGTCTTCGACTTTCCCGTCGGCCGTGTAGCGCATAACGACATTGCGCCCGCCTTCCTTCGGACGCAATTCCACCCAGTAGAGATCGGAGCCGGACCCCGCCATTTGTCCCAGGGTGCCCGACGGAGAGGTCGTTTGCGCGGCAACCATGGCGGCACTGATCGGGGAACGCCAGGAGCCGAATGGGGATCTTCGCTTATGTGTCATATCAATAGTGGCTCCTCTTATCAACTGGCCGCGGCGATGGGCTTGGACCGCGGAAGAAAGACGCCGCGACAACTCCATCGTACTCCACACGCCTTCGAAACAGAGCCATCTCCCTCCTGGCATGGTCTCACCGAACAAAGAACGAGACGGCCAAAGTCGGACGACGGGCTGCGGAACCCGCCCCGTCGTACCGCTCAGTCTTGATGCTGCCGGTCGTGACAAGCCGTGTCCGGGGAGAACAGGAGAAAGGTCAGTGGCCAAGGAGCCCGATGCGAGAGCAGGATGCTCAACTTCCGACAATTCTATGGTGCGAGGGACCTGCTAGTGGTCCGGTCGCATTGAACTGCAATCACGGGCACGCGTTCTGAAGGTGCTCCTCGAACGAGGTGGCAAAGGCGTGCATACCTGAGCCGTCACACAGAGCGCGGAAGTACAAATAGGCGGACTCCGCCGGAAAGGCCACGGATCGGAGGCTGTCCAGGCCGGGATTGGCGATCGGCCCGGGAGGCAGGCCCGGATAGCGGTAAGTATTATAGGGAGAGTCGATCTCGAGATCATACTCAGTGAGTGGGGCCTTCCACCAACCGCCTTCCGTTTGCCAGCCCAAGGCATACTGGACAGTCGGGTCAGCATCGAGGTTCATCCCCGCCGATAGTCGATTGAGGAAGACCGAGGCGATCAAAGGTCGTTCGTCGGCTGCTGCCGCCTCGCGCTCCACGATCGAAGCTAATGTGACGGCCCGGTAAAGGCTCAGGCCTTGCGAAGTGAACCCCTGACGGATATCCTGCGTAAGCCGTTGCTCGAAGTTGTCAAGCATGAGATGTACGAAATCGGGGGCGCTGGTCGTCTCCGACAACCGATAGGTGTCGGGGAAAAGGAAGCCTTCGCTAGGCATGAGCCCGGCCAGGTCTGAGGAGAACGAGTATCCGGTCGGCGCCTCCCCGGCAGCGGCGAGGAAATCCTCCGGTCCGAAACTGATCCCGTCGACCGGCAACGCGGCCGCGATCTGCTCGACACGCCAGCCCTCGGGGATCGTGAGGACACTCTCCTCCGGGAGCGCCGTTTGCAGAGTATCCGCCAATTGGCGAACACTCATTGAGCCGCGCACGAAGTAGCCCCCGGTCTTGATCCCCACATCCAGTCCCCGGTACCTCAAGTAGGCGCGAAAGAGCGCGGCATTACGGACGATCCCGGCATCCTGCAATCTGGCTGCCACGTCTCCGGCGGTCTCGCCGGGGGAGACCTCGAGATCATACGA
>Ga0154878_1054_pt14 | contig 12610 bp, 8 predicted proteins | sample Rifle2008BG19ft_FD_105850 | JGI IMG/M metagenome (GOLD analysis project Ga0154878, IMG submission 105850) | Chloroflexi bacterium RBG_19FT_COMBO_62_14
GTGAGGCTGGTGATGTTGTAGACTGCCAGGTCGAAGATTGCCCCTCCGCCGGGGCGGTAGAACCAACCCTGCCATGAAGGGCCGGCCCAGCCATAGCGGCCGCGCGCTAACATCACCTTGCCGATGTCGCCTCGCTGGATCCGCTTCCAGATCGTCTGATACGTCTTGCTCAGGATGACATGCGGCGCCGAGACGAGATAGCCCGGTGAGTTCTTGGCGAGCTGGACGAGGTGGACCGCTTCGTCCAAGGTCACGGCCATCGGCTTCTCGGTCAGGACGTGCTTGCCGGCTTCGAGCGCGGCCTTCGCGATCGGGCCATGCTCGGGCATCGGGGTCGTGATCAGGACGAGCTCGACATCGGGGGCCTGGACGACCTCTTCGAATCGCGTGGTAAAGCGTGGGATGTGAAGCTCTTCGAGGACGAACCGGCGCTTCTCGTCTTTGACGTCGCACGCGGCGACGACCTCGACCATTCGGTCAAGGCGCATGAGATCGATGGCGTGCATATAGGCGCGCGCCATGACGTCCCCGCACCCGACGATTCCGATCCTCACTGGATCTTTCCCGCTCAGATTCGTCGCTCCTCCCCCTGACGGGGTCGGTCTTTGGGACTAGGGCCGATTGGAATCTCCGCCCGGTCGTCCAGAGTATTGCTGGTGCAAGGAACCTTGACCGGTGCACCGGATCCCGGTAGATCTGGGCGGCCAACCCCGTAGTATGGGGCAGGCCTTGCATAGGTCAAACGTATCGCTCGCATTCACGCTCGGATGTTGCGCCTGGAAGGTGGCCCGAACAAAGAACCCTGGCCTATTGCCAGGGTTCCTTAGGACCGAACGCGCAGTCTCCCCAGTCTAACTGCACGTGCCTGTATCCCGCGCTTGGGTCCACGCTGAAGCGGTCCGATGTACCTTCACAGTTCCGTTCGACACCGGGAGACCCGGCAGACCACAGCGTTTCACAAATGCTGCTTCAGACGCAATTGCCTGAGCCTAGAGTCACCTCCGCTCGCGGGCTATGCCTGCGCCGCGGCTAATGTACGCCACTCGCGGAACAACAACCACATCGCACCCAGGCCGAGCAACGTCACGAACACGGAGAGCAACCATCCGAAGAACGGAACTGCGCGCAACATCACATAGAGAACCACACCCAACACCAGCGGCAGGGCCTTGTTCTCGGCGTATTGTGGAGCGAGTTTTTCGAGAATCCAGCGGCCGCCCAAGAAAGCGATCACCGCTTTGCTTCCATACTGGACCATCAGGCTGAAAACGGCGAATACGATCGCCAGGCCGGAGAAGCCGACACCGAATATCGTGCTCGCCAGGCCACCAAGTGTAATCACGCTAAAGAGAATCCCGATTGCGAGGATCAGTACGGCGACGAGTCCCGCACCGAGGTATCCTGCAATCACTGTCATCAATCCCCAACCCGTCGCCGGGACGGGCTGGCTGCGCGCCTTTGCCGCCAATTGATAGAATAGATCAGGCAACAACCATAGGGCCAACCCGCCGAGCAGGAGCAATGTGATCAGAGTCCTGATGCGCTCTACGATCCAACTGAGAATGCCGGCGCCAACTCCTCTGGGTTCCACCGGTCGGCCGGCCTCTCCAGGCTGGGGCGTTGAATAGACGGTCCCTCCTTCCGGTGCAGCGATGATGCTAGCAGCTTGCTCAACTGAACTGGTGTACCTCAGCACTCCCCCGATCTTGGCATCGCTCGAAACCCGAATTCCCGACGCAACCATAGGAGGTGCTCCCGGGGGGACGAAGAAGGTGGGCATCTGACCTGCGCCCGTCGGACCTTCAACTGTTGCCTCTACATCCCCGCCCACGGTTCCTGCGAGGTCAAGCGCGGCAACGGACACTTTGACGTCACGATCGACCTCGCCGGAGAGCAATGTCTGGTACCCAGCGGCGAGCAGGTCGCGGCCGACGCTCGAGCCCTCCTTTGCACTCATACTGAAGCCGCCGAAGAGGAGGTTGCGGCCGACTACTGCCTCTGAGCCGAGATCCAGCGCGGACGCGCCGACAAACAGGCTGCCTGTGATCTCCCCATTGACCACGACGTTCTGCGCTCCGGCGAACATGCTTCCGTTGATGACCCCGTTGAGGGTCACAATCGAACCGAAAGCGAAGACGTCTCCATTCACGGTCCCATTTATCACCACGTTGTTGCCCCCAATGAGAACATCGTCATCGATAACTTCGCCTTCGGGGATGACACCGTCCTCATTGACCTCAAAGGCCTGTGCGGATCTCACTGTGCCGAACGCAATGGCCACAAGAACAACGAGAACCGAAGTCCATCTCAACATGGTCTTCCACGGCGTGTTCATGTCTCCTATGCCTCCTTGGATCTCATTCTCAGTCGGACCAACGGGCGCCTACAACGAGAAGACACTCATTGCGGGCTCCGATATTCAACTTACCCTTGCTATTCGAATCGTAGCCTGGTGTCAAGAGCGACTCTCACACGGAGTGCGAGAGCTGCAGGCCCGGTCGCTTCAATGACTGACTTCGATATGGCCGTCCACATGGAAGGGCAGGTCGAGGGTCAATCTCCGATGCACAATGCTGCCCATATTAAAGCATAGTTGTCGGGACCTTCAAAGAGTGTACGCCATCAAGATCAGAGATTTCACACGCGAATTGCCCTGATAATCGCGAGCGGGGCCTGGTATTCCCGACTATTCATTGGACATGGCACGCTGGTGCGACCAGGGTGGTACCCGAGCTGCCTGCCATACCTTCGACTCCGTCGGGGTCAGAGGATGCCTGAAGTCGCGCGATCGCTGGGGCAAGTCCCTCGCTACTCTCGGGATGCTTCGCGAAGGGGAGTACATTGACTCCAGCCTGCTGCCCGTGTTAACCTGAATCATCGACACTCCAAGTCGATCGACCCGAAACGGGGACTACATCGGCTCCCCCGACTCGCAGGCACCTGCGATCACCCACCCTCCCCGCGGAGGCGATCCTTACCGCGGTTATCGTGCCCCTGATCTCGGCTTCGGCCGACGAGCCTCCTCGGCGCGGATTCGCGTTAGCCCGAGAACCGTGATGCCGAGGCCCATACGGATGAGTAGTTGACCGACCGCACGCTGAGGAGGCGCATGGAAGCAAGAACGCCCCGTCAGGTCAAGCTGGCCCGAGCGATGGCAATCGTTTTGCTGGCGAGTGCGTGCGGCCGAAGCGGCGGGCCGACCTCCACATCGACGCCCGGCCCGATTACGGCGCCAACTCGCGTTGAAGTGGCCACCCCCACCCCCGCGCCGGCCGGCCCCACCCCCAGGGCCAGCCTCGAGATCAATCTGCCATCGGAAACGGAGAACCTCCCGCTGGACCTGGTCGTCATCGACGCCGAGAACATCGCCCGTTTGGCCCCATTCCGGGTGCTTTCAGCTGAAGATCTGCCAGCCTCGATCTCCGACGCCGGCTTGGCCTACATCTCACCTGATGAATACGAACTGGCCGCCCACCTGGCCGATGGGCAGCTGATAGTGTGGAACATGGCCTCCGGCGCGGTGAGCGCGCGAGATCGGACCGTCAGTGCCCCGGATCCGGACGGTTTTCGTCCGGCGTTGGCGATTTCTCCCGCCTATGACGGGTACATTGCCACCTCAACCGCAAGCCCCTCCCAGGTGGGGGGAGGAACGACGAGCGCGGTCATGCTCTGGCTCCCGGATTTCACAGAATACCGAATCAAACCGCTTCAGGGAGTCATCCCAATCGGGGAGCTTGAGGGGAGTTCAGCCAGCATCACGAGCTTGGCCTTTTCTCCGGAAGGTGACCTACTGGCAGGGGCATTCAGCCTCGGCCCGGCGCAGTCTGGGTTGGTGAGGATTTGGAGCGTCGAAGACCAGACACTCATTCGGGAGATTGCACTTGAAGAGACGGCGAGCGCGGTCCGGTTCACCCTTGACGGGTCGTTGCTGGTCTGTGCCACCGGGCAAGACCTGGTCTACCTGGATCCAAGCACTGGGAGCGAGACCTCGCGTCGGTCCTTTGATTTCCCGGTCGCCGGCCACGAAATCTCTCGAGGCGGGGCTGCCATGGCGACCTGGGGGGAACACGTCGCTGTGGTGGAAACGGCCGACCTCGAGACCACGCTGGAAATCCCGGCGATCGAGAGAATGCGCCAGGTCGAGTTATCCGCGGACGAAAGCCTGGCCGTTCTGGCCGATGGTGACCTGCTCCGCTTCTGGGATCGGTCCATCGGCATCGAGATCGCGCGCTTCCGCGGCCCTTCGGACTTCTTGGACGTCACGGTGTCTGACAACGGGCGGATCTACGCCACGATTGACGAGCAAGCCCGCGTCCTGCTCTGGGGCGTCCGCGGCGGCTATGAACTTGCGGAGGCCTCGGCCGGGATTTCCGCTGCCAACGCGGGCTCGCTGCAGAGGGCGGCCCAACTCTATGTCCCTGGGAGCTACCGCTCGCTCTTCTCGGGAAACTCGGACTGGCTTGCCTTCGGGACTTATGAGGGGATCTACCTGGTGGACCTGCCCAGCCTCCAGATGCGGCGCTTCATCCCTCAATCCACCGGCTGGGACGCGGTCTTCGGGGCCTCGGCTGATGCCCGCTGGTTCGCCTGGGTTGCCGAGACCGGCGTGGTCAAGGTCTGGGATCTCGAACTGGACGGCCTGGCTCATCAGATTACCGGCCTGGGTGATCGCATATGTGGCAGAGTCCAGCTCACTCCGCACGGCGAATTCCTGGTGACGCAGTGCGGATATGGGGTCAAGCTCTGGGATCTGACGACCGGCCGAGAGATCTATGCGCAGGATGGCGTCCAGCAGGTTCACCTGTCACCGGATGGTTCCCAGCTTGCCTTTGATTTTGGGCTCGAGGTGAGTATCTGGGATCGGAACACTCGGCGGGAGGTGCGCCGTCTGACCGGGTTCACAACCGCAGCACCGGTCACTACCACCAAGTTCTCTCCGAGTTGGAACGCCATGTACTGGGTTGCCCGCGTCGGCATGCAGTTCGTCGATGTCGAGAGCGGCAAATGGGGCCCCGAAGTGCCCTTTTCCTGGGGCGAGTTCTCACCGTCAGGCGACCGGATCGCTGCGGTAGAGGATGGATGGACCATGGCCTCGGTGGGTCAGGTACATCTGATCGACGTTCAAAGCGGGGATAGCCTGGCGGTCTTTGATCACCACGAAGATGCGATCGTGCGTTCGCTGGCCTTCTCGCCTGACGGGCGACTGCTGGCCACGGCCCTGAACGGGACGATCAAGATCTGGGACGCGCGGAGTGGCGAGGAGGTCGCCACACTCCCAAATGCAGGCACGGTTGAGGCGTTCTCTCCGGATGGACGCGTTTTGCTCACCTGGTCCGATGCCGGGGTGAGCGAGTTTTGGGTCGTCCCAATTGACGCTGTATCTGACTCAGAGGAGATCGGCGTTGCCACGGCGCGGTCGGTCGGAAAGATAGACAGTTTGGAATTGACGGAGGCGGCAACCGACGCGGTGTTCTCGCCGGACCAGAGCAATATCGCCGTCTCCACCGCCTCGGGCGCGATCTGGTATTGGGAATTAGCCGACGGCCAGGCCATCGAGGGTGTTGGGGGTCATGATGACTGGATCTACCATCTAGCCTTTCAGCCGGCGGAGGACAGGTTGATCAGCGTCTCCAAAGACGGCTACTTCCGCCAGAGGTACGGCCCTCAATCGTACGGCTCCGGCGTGCATGAGCGCGTGGGCGAGCTATCCGCGCTGGCATTTCTCCCGGATGGGAAGTCGGCGGTGACCGGCGGTCAGGACGGGATCCTGCGCTTCAGGGACCTGCCGCATGAAGGTACTGCGAGAGCGATCGAGGCCCATCCGACCTGGATCTGGGACATCGCGGTCTCACCAACGGAAGGCTTGATGGCCACCGCCTCCGCCGATCGCTCGATCAAGCTCTGGCGATTGGAGCTTGACGCCAGGGGGATCTACTCTGCCACGGAAGTCAGAACACTGACCGGTCACACCGCCACTGACTATGGTGTCGACTTTGCACCTGACGGGCGCACGCTTGCGTCGGCCTCGTGGGATGGGACCGTCCGCTTGTGGGACGTGAGCACCGGCTCTGAGCTCGCGGTCCTGAAAGGGCACACTGACTGGGTGTACGACGTGGCCTTCTCTCCTGACGGGGGTTTGCTCGCCAGCTCGTCTGCCGACGGCACGATACGCCTTTGGAATCCGGTAACGGGCGAGATTCTGGGCACCCTCGTCGGTCCCGGGGGCGGGATCAGGAGTGTGGCCTTTTCTCCCGATGGGCGCACGCTGGTCAGTGCCTCGGATGATGGCGAGGTCACCTTGTGGGGTGTGGTTCCGTAGGGGAGAGAACTCCGAAACGAGATCCTGGCTGCGAAGCTCAAGGAGAAAGCGTCGCTCCGTGAGCGCGATGTGGAGCCGGCTCGGCGATCGCGCGCCGCGCTGCATAGGAAACGTGTGACGGGACTCGAGTGCACATCGGATAAATGCCCGGAGCCGTCCGCTTAGTCCTTTCCGGCGGCTCCCTCCTCACACGCATTCCGTCGTTTTCCTACCACCCCCGCCAGGCCGTCCTCCACCTGCTGCGCCGCAGACTGCATCACCCGGTATCCTCGTTCCTCGATCCACTTGGCCCGCTCTTTGTCGCAGGTCGCTCAGTCAGGCGTGACATGCCTGTCCCCGTCGATCTCGATCACCAGGTTCGCCTCCGCGCACGCTCTCGGCAACATGTAAGATAGAACGCGTCGCCCCTGCGGAATCGATGATCAAACGGTCTATCGAACGATGCCGACGATTACGCTTTGAGTAGGAGGCGGGGCTACCCTACGGGGGACTCAACGCGAGGGAGCCGCTCGGCTCCCTCGCGTTAATCAGCGGGCCAATCTTCAGGCGAGGGCCTGGGAGGTTGTGGCGGCCTCGGCCTGCATCCGATAGCCGAGCAGAATCAGGCCGACGGCCGTCGCCGAAACCCCCACGGCGAACGTCCAATCTTCCATCGAGCCGCCGCTCGAGTCGATCGCCGCGCTCACCCCGAACAGGACCGGGATAACCGCCCCCGCCAACAGCGGGGCGAAGTTCCAGCGGGAGAAGACCCGTCGCCTTATCGCCACACCGCCATAGCCGGTCAGCGCAAGGGTCATCGTCAGGAGCCCGAGCGCCCAGGCCGTCCAGCCGAGTTCCGACGAGTTCATGATGAGCATTCCCCCAAGGGAGACGACTCCGCCGATGACGGCAATGAGCAGGAGCGCGCCGCCAACGCTTCCACTCCGGGTTCCGTACCCGGCTCGGAGTCCCAGGAGTCCGATCACAAAGAGGATCTGGCCGAGGACGATGCCGACAATCTGACTGATCTCATAGAACGCGTCGAGCCCCCCGATGGGGTCAGAGTAGTTGGTGTCGAAGCTGCCGAGGATCAGCCCGGCAGCGAACAGGACGGCCCCGGCCATGAGTGCCCAGCCGCTCCAGCGCACGAAGTTCTCACGGTTCATATCGATACCTCTGTCGATGTGCTCCTCGACCGACGTCCGGATCAGATCGAGCGAGGTGCGGGCCCACAGGGCAGCCATACCGGGCAGCCCGCCGCGCCGGGATTCGCGCTGACAGACATCGCGGAAAACCTGCGCCATGTGGGGGCCGTACTCCGCTCGAAACCGTTCCGGATAGGCGGCCAGGAGCCAGGTGTAGATTTGGACGGAGAGGTCGATCGAGGCGGGCGCCCAGTTTCTCTCACGCATCTTGGCCTCCGTCATCCGACCCCGGACCAGACGTGCTTGCGACGGGCGAGCGCCATCAGCCCGGCCATGCGTTCGGTCTCCTGGCGGAGGACCTTGCGGCCGAGCGCGGCAAGCCGGTAGTAGCGGCGTCGCTCGTCGTCGAGCGCCGGGTCGGGGCGGTCGTCGCTCTCCTCGATCAGGCCCGCGGCCAGCATGCGCTTGATCGAGCCGTAGAGCGTTCCGGGGCCCATCTGCACCCTGCCCTCGGTCATGTCTTCGACCTCCTGCATGATGGCGTAGCCGTGCTTCTCACCGTCGGCCAGCGCCAGCAGGATGTGGAACACCGCCGGGGTCAAGGGAAGGAAGCGCTCGGGTCCCTTTACGCCTTCCGCCATGGGCCACACTCCTGATACGGACATGTACATCTGCGCAGGATGTATCCGTTGCCGATATATTAGATCCGAATTCGGACTTGTCAAGTCCTAGTTTCTTCCGGGGAGCCGGGCATGCTGATGTGGGGCGAGCCTGAGAGGCGGAGAAGGTTGGTGGAAGAGGTCACGAAGTCAGAGATGGTGCGACAGCGACAAAAGCGCGGCGCCTACGGGTAGTTGCGACTCAAGGGCAGAAGATCACCGGGCAGCGGCCGCGTTGGTCCAGAGCCTCGTTGATCTGATCGGCCACCATCGGGGGCAGGACAACTCCGAGATCCGGGCCGAATACCTGGACGGAAAGATCCAGAATCCGCAGCTCATACGTGGCACTCACCAATTGGCCATTCACGTTCTCGTATCGCAACGCAGCGGAGATCAAAGGTGAAGCAGTGTTGGGGGTCAGCGTCTCGGTCTCGGCCACGACCTCTCCGTCGGCGCCGCGGAACGTCACTTGGACTAGGAACCGGACTCCCTCAACGAACTGGTCCAACTCGTCGGGATAGGGATAGGTTCCGCAGATGACGGTGCCGGAGATGGGGCAACTCCCACTGAAGGTCCACTCGGTGCCGTGAACGTTGGTGTTGATCCTTCGCCCGTAGACCGTATAGGTCCCGCGGAACTCGCCTCGGTTGCGGGCGGCATTGGTGAGTGGATGGCGCGTGTCGGATTGGGCGCTCGCCACAACGACGATTCCCACGATCTTCTGTCCCTCGTCCAGGAACTCGATACGCCGGCCAGGATCCCGAGACTCGTACGTGGTGATGGTCTCTTTGAAGCCATAGGTCGCCGCGTTGTTTCCCGGGTTAGCCAGGACGTCCCCGGTTCCGGGAATCGTGCCGAGGGTTGCCGGGCGGGTCGGATCCAACTCATAGCCGTTGACCGTGTCGACCCGGATTTCGATCTCCTCGTGGCAGCTTCCCGTCGTTGTGCGAGTTCCGCCGGAGGAGCGACAGCCCACCTCGGTCTTGGTGACATTGCCCCCCCGCTCGTAAGCGCTTCCGATCGGCGTGATGGTCCACGAGATGACGCTCGGCAAGGGGCGAGCCTCCTGGATGGCGATCGTCCGCGTAGCCACCTGGCTTGCATCTTCATCCGAAGGCGCCGTCTGGAGCCGGATCGTCTGCGTCCCGATCAGGCCGCTCCAGTCGACATCGGCCACGTTTAATGCGACGAGCTCATCGGCCGCCGCTGTCACCGGCACTGCGACACCGCCGATCTGCACGCCAGGGGTCCCGCCCTGCGGCGCCAGACGTGCCCCCAAGAGCACGACCTCCTGGGTGCGGCCGATGATCAAGGTATCCGGGATCACCTGGAAGATCTGCGGGTCGGTGAGTTGCTCCACCTTGCGTCCCATGCCGGACCAGGTGAAGGCATATGCCCGACCCTGGGGGAGCAGGAGGGCGCCAAACACGAGGACGAAGACACCCATGCCCACAAGCGCGAGGCGGCGCGAAGTCACGTCGGTGGGAAGTCGCCGTGTGAAGAGCAACAGGGTGAAGGCCAGCAGCCCCACGGCGAGGATCACGATGACGATCAGAAAAGCCAGATTGAAGGCCGTCTTGTCAACGACAATCAAGGCACCGCCCACCGCAACCGCGACGATATCCTCCACCTGGGCCAGGGTCGTACGGACCTGCGTGGTGATAAAGCGCAGGTCTTCGAGGATGGTCTGGTTAAGATAGTCGAGACCTACCAGCAAATCGGACTGGAGCTGCTGAACAAGCGAATGGATGCGAAGGAGTTGCGATTGGGTGAATTCGTCCAGCTGATCGAGGGTCACGTCGAGCAGGTCTTCATAGGTCGCCCCCAGTTCGTCGATCAGGTCATTGAGCATCTCGTCCACTTCGGAGAGGACGTCCTTCACCTCGTCGGTGGCATCGTCGAGCATGCCGTCGACCAGTCCCTTGGCGAGGTAGGCCCCACCGATGACGGCGCCGACTGTCAACGGGTCGAACGCCTCCGGAGCAGCGGCGACAGGTTCGATCGTCTTGAGAATGGATGACGCGACAAGAAGACCTGCAAACACGGAGCGGGCGACCTTCGAGGTGAACACTACGTTCCTCCCGGAGAGCCGGATCACCGCGGCGGACGGGATCCGAGCAGGTGGTCGGCTGGCCATGTGAGGGGGCGGCGGGAGTGTCAGCGAGGAGCTTGTTTCCCCACTTTGTCCGAATATAGCTGAATTCTATCCCCGGGTCAAGCCGTGCCCTTCGCGCCCATCATCTCCTCGCACAATCTGCGTTTCCCCTCTACCAACCCCGCCAGGTCCACCTCCACCTCCTGCGCCGCCGCAGGCCGGATCACCCGGCACCCTCGCTCCTCAAGCCATCTGGTCTTCGCGAGGTCGCAATCCACCTGATCCCTCGGGCCGTGGCTGTCGCCGTCCATCTCGATCACCCGGTTCGCCTCGGCACAATAGAAGGCGACAATGAACCCGTCGATCGGATGCTGCCGCCGTACCTTGAATCCGAGCTGACGGCCCCTTACGGCCTTCCAGATCTTCGTCTCCGTCGGCGTCAGCCGGTGACGGAAGTCGCGCGAGCGTTGGAGGATGGCAGGGAGGATCCGGTGAGTCTTCGGGGGCTTGGGCGTGCGAGGTTTCTCCCCTTCGCGCACAAGGTCCCGGTGGTGTTCCGGGAGCATCCCGAGCAGAGCGAGGGACATCCCCGACCCTTCGTTGAGAATGCCGCAGTTCAGATTTTCCTGCAAGGAGATGTGAGTCGGTGACTATGAGTCCGCTCGAGGAGAGGAGCTCGAATCCCATCGCGAGTCTTCAGTGCGCAATGTCTTCGGCGGTGCGCATCTTGAAGCCGCTCCTCTCCCCTCCATCCCGCAGATCGCCGGAGCGACCAGGGCGTTGCACTAGATGCTGACCACACGGCGGCCCTCACTCACCGCCTGAGGTCTAAGTAACGCTGTCAGGTAGCCATATGAAGATTGAATAGAAGACAAACGATGAGTCACCCTCAAACTCCAGCCCGGGGAAGTCAGAGTAGTAGCACCCATACCGTGACGGACATGTGGATTGCCACCACCAGAGAGAGAACCTGACCCCGTACCCACCAATGTCAGTATCCGAGATGTAGTACTGGCCCCAGATGGTGTGCCAGTCATCGTTGAAGGCAAACAACTGATCGGGCTCCCCCGAGACAGACGTGCTTACAGACTGGTTGTAAGCTGTATTCTCCTGTCGCAGACTTGCCATGAATCCGGCCGGAAGTGCGGAATCCAACGCCGCCAGGTGGCTCTCCATGTGGTCCGATCTGACTTGGCTTGACTTGTCGTGAAGAACCTGCACCTCCATCGTCCCGTTATCCCACGTTTGCACACGTTCGTATGCGTTCTTATTGACCCAACTGAATCCTTTCAACCCGTCACCGCCTTCAATAGGAAAGCGTCGGTAACCAGCCTCCCTGAGGGCGGCCTCGATATCTGCGACCGTTGCGGGTTCCCACGTCGGCTCGGGCGTACTGGTCGGATTGGGGGTCCTGGTCGGGCGGGGGGTTGCCGTCGGCGGACGGGGCGTTGGCGTATTGGTGATGACCGGCGGGGGCGCGGTGTCTGTGACTATGACCACTGTCGGTTCTGGCGACCCGCAGCCAGTCAACAGCGCCATCATCGTTGCGAGAAGCAATTTCCTCATCATTCACTCTCCCCTCAGTAATCGGATTGCCGACTCTTGTCGGGATTATATGAATGCACTGCTCTTTGCACAATCGGCCCCTAAGGCCGAGATTCAATGAGGAGATCACAAACGAGGCATCTGGGCCGAACCATTCGGCTGGGAATGATCAGTGGTCAATCCGCGCTTCACACGCCCTCCGTATCCCCTTCGCGTACAAGGTCCCGGTGGTGTTCCGGGAGCATCCCGAGCCCCTCGACAAGCTTCATCCTGAGCGAAGCCGAAGGGTCGGGATAAACTCCGCGAGGGACACACCACCCCCGCCAGGTCTTCCTCGACCTGGCGCGCCTCAAACCGGATCACGCGGTATCCACGCTCCTCGATCCACCTCGTCCGCTCGGCGTCGTAATTCGCCTGATCCACTGGGGCATTGCTATCGCCGTCGATCTCGATGACCAGCTTCGCCTGCGCGCACACGCTGGGCGACACGAAGGCAATCCGTGTCGCCCAGGCGGAAATCGGCGATGAACCGACCGATCGGATGCCGCCGGTGGATCTTGACTCCGAGCTGAATAGCGACGCCATCGTCCCCGGCGGGAGCTGACACCACGGGCACAATCGTATATATTCTGTATACGAATGACTACAAAACGTATACGGATGGGGTCGGTGCTCGAGGCCCTATTCACTTCCCAGGCGCGGGTGGCCGTGTTGGAGTTGCTCATCCTCAACTCCCTTAGTCGATATTACTTGCGTCAGATCGCTTCCCTGACCGGGCAGCCTGTTCGGGCCGTTCAGCGCGAGCTGGCGCGGCTGGGGTCGGCGGGCCTTCTATTCGAAACCGTGGAAGGCAACCGAAAATACTACC
>Ga0154878_1022_pt8 | contig 12158 bp, 7 predicted proteins | sample Rifle2008BG19ft_FD_105850 | JGI IMG/M metagenome (GOLD analysis project Ga0154878, IMG submission 105850) | Chloroflexi bacterium RBG_19FT_COMBO_62_14
TCTGAGGAGTGACCGCTACTCGGTCAGGTCCCATTCGGTAATGTTGAAGAACGGGGTCACACCCGAGATCTTGACGTTCGACAGGCGCGCCCCGATCGCCCACTGATCCGGGTCCTGCCACAGCCCCAGCCAGTAGACTTTGTCGAACATCAACTCACTGATCCGCTGAAAGGTCTGTTGACGGGCGGCGAAGTCGACCTGAGTGGCCTGAAGCGCGAATAGACCGTCAAGTTCGGGATCACAGATCGCCTGCCAGTTCACACCTTGGGGCGACTCGTCGGAGGGGATCTCGCCACATCGCCAGTAGGCGATGTCCGGATCCGGCCAGCCAGCGGGAGTGTCCGACCATTCCGAGATATCGAGTAGGCCGGTGGCAGCCGGGCCGTCTTCACCATACGTCGCGAAGAAGATATCGGAGTCGTAGTTGAGCAGCTCGACCTTGATACCCACCTGGGCGAGCTGCTGTTGCGCGACGGCTTGCGTGTCCTGGCGGACCTCGCGGGTCGTCGTCCCGTATTTCAGGGAGAGCTCGACCCCATCCTTATCCCGGACCCCATCGCCGTTGCTGTCGATCCAGCCCGCCTCGTCCAAAAGGGCATTGGCTTGCTCAGGATCGTAAGGATAGGCTTCGATGGACGGATCGGCGTAGGGGGTATTGTCCCAGAACGTGGCGGCGGGGTTCGTCAACCCGAGAAGCAGATCGGTCGCCAGGGAGGATCGATCGAAAGCCATAGCGATAGCCTGTCGGACCCGCACATCTTGCAGCGCCGGATGGCCTTTCTCGGGATCGAGGTACATGTACCAGCCCTCGTTGTAACCGGAGTAGGCCGTCACAATCTTGAGACCGGCCGCCTCGAGCCCGGGGATGTCCGGGTAGGCCAGGAAGGTCCCCAAGTCCCCATCGCCGGCGGTCAGGGCGGCGATCTGGGAGGCGTCGTCCGGGACGAAGCGGACGAAGATCTCGTCGATCTTGGGCTTCTCAAGCCAGTAGTTTTCGTTGACTACGAAGCGGGCGAAGCTTCCGGACTCCCACTCCTGAAAGACGTACGGACCGCAACCGACAGTCGGCTCACGACTCCAGACGGCGTTGTCGAGCGTGCCTTCCTGCTCGAAGACAGGTCGAAGCACGTGGGCCGGGAGCATCCCATGCCAGAGTGTGCCCGCCCAGCTTGCGAACGGTTCCTCAAAGGTGAGCACCACGGTGGTCGGATCAGGGGCTTCGGCGGTCAGGATCTGGTCGAAGGGGTAGGCCGAGGCGACGGCGTTCTTCGGGTCGACGTGCATGTCGATCGTGAAGATGAAGTCGTCCGCAGTGATTGGCTCGCCATCCGACCACACGATGTCCGGGCGGAGCTTCATCGTGATCACCTTGCCGTCGGCGGAGATCCCCCCGTTTTCGGTGGTTGGCATCTCGGTGACCAACACCGGTCGCGGTTTGTTGATTTCATCAAAGTCCCAGGCCCAGCAATTCCAGAATTGGTGGGTGATAATCGAGAACCACTGATTGGTGTATGCGGGGTTGAGCGTGTCGAATTCCTGGGTGAAGATGAAAGTCGTGACTTTCTTTTCGGCCGAAGGGGGCTGCGTCGCCGGTGGGGCGAGCGGCGCCTCTTCCGCCGGGGCCTGCGTGGGGGTTGGGGTAGCGGCCTGGCAGCCGGTCAGGATGAGGCTGGCGATGGCCGCACTGAGCAATAGAACCCTCAGGACCTTCTTGAGTGACATGGGCTTCTCCTCCGCAGTCTCAATTGAGCATATGCGGCGTCCGGCGCGGTGACGCCGGGATCCGGGTGGTCCATCCCTCTCTAACGGACGATAAGCACCTCCTGGGCGGCATTCGGCCGTAACATCGCCGCCGCACTCCGGATAGTCACTCGAGCATGATCGGATGGGACGTCGAGGTTATCTTCACGAACAGCAACTTTCCACCTACCGCCCCTGGCCAGACAACGCGCAGCCGCCCGGCTCAAGCTGCATGGGGCAAGGGCCAGGGACGAGACACTCGATCGCGAACAACTGGGGCAGGGGCCAGCGGGGGGACTGGGTCATCATCGGCCGGTCACATGGGCCTCGACTAATTATAGGATCGTTCCCGTTAAGGTCAATCGGCGGTGAAGGGCAGGGCATCTCCCGAATAGACGCAGTTTCTCGCTCAGGGTGGGTTGGATCTGTGCGCCCTTGGGCAGACGGAGATCGATGGTTTCTCCGGGCATTGAAGTCGAGGCGGAGTCGACACTCCTATGCCTGATTGCTGTCTACGGAGTGGGGCGGGAAGGCCGCTCGCTCCGGCGGGCCATTCGCCGCTGATGTTGTTCGAAGATCTGGTCGATGAGAGCGATCTTCTCATCGATCGCCGCCTCTAGCCACAGCTTACCCTTGGAGGCGGTGGCGACGGTCGCATCGCCGTAGATGCCGCTCGAGGTGTCGTCCGACCAGGGCGGATTGGCGATCAGGCGGCCGTTCTCGATCCAATCCATGCTGTAATCCGCCGTGCTGATGAAGTCCATCTCGGTCGTCGCGCGGTCCATGTGGACAAGGTCCTCTCGGAGGTGGAGCACGTAGCTCGTCTCCAGTTCACATCCGTGGCCCATACCGCCCGGAGGAGATTGACGGTGCCGCGCCAGGCTCGGACCGGTTGTGTGTAACCACTCGGTTGCCACGAAGGCCTGCGGCCAGCGTTCGCCGGCGAATTTGACGACGTTGACCAGGAAGGAGTGATTTCCCCCGTGGCCGTTCGAGAAGAGGATCCGGCGCGCGCCAAGCTGGACCAGCCTACCGACGATAGCAAGAAAGAAATCCTCGAATACCCGACCGCCGAGGTTCAAGGTTCCGGGGAACTCGTCGGTGTGTGTGCTCACGCCGTACGGCCAGACGGGCAGGCAGAACACCCGATCCGAAGCGCGTTCCACGATCCCCTTGGAGATCGCTTCGACGATCAGTGTGTCGGTGGAAAGCGGAAGATGGTGACCGTGCTGTTCGGTGTGGCCGGCGCTCACGATTGCCACGCGCTCGGCGATATCCTCCGGCCAACCTCCTCCGCCATTCGCGGGCTCTCCAGGCTCGGAGAATCGGGCCGATCGAAGGCCCATCCCGTTGAGGCCCCAGCGGCGGGCCAGCCCGTGACCATCCAGGAATAGCACGCGCTCGAAACCTTGGCGGGCCAACCGGCTGACGGCCCCGTGTAGGACACGCCGGAACACTCCGCGGCCCACCTCGAGCCGGGCGACTCCGCCGCCATCCGGTTGTGGGAAGCCGTAGGGGATCGCCGGCAGGAGGCCGAGGTCGGAGGCGCGCAGGCTGTGCGCCACGCCGTCGAGCAGATAGGGTCGGAGGCCGAGAGGGATCACAAGCGGCAGCTGACGCGGTAGCCTGCCGACCTCGGGCCAGGTCAGCTCATCGTAGCGAATGATGGACATCGGGCACTCTCAGCCGGCTCACCGCCTCACAAGAGATACCAGTCAATGAACCGCTCCATATTGGCGTAGAAGTCAAGCTGGTTCTTGCGCCGCAACAGGCCGTGTCCTTCGTCGGGGTAGGTCTTGTACTCGAAGGTCTTGCCCTCGTTCTTGAGGGCTTCGACCAGTTCTTCCGACTGGAGAGGATGCACGATCTTGTCGAGCTGGCCGTGGACGATCATCAGGGGTGCCTGGATATTCGGCACCTGACGGACCGGCGAGCCCATCCAGTAGCCGTTGCGCGAGGCCGCTGGATGCCCCATCATCCGCTCGAGCTCGACGCGAGTCTCTCGATCGCCCTGGGCCCAAGAAGTCAGGATGTTGCAGTCGCCGTATTTCGCGACACCACAGGCAAAGCGGTGTTTCGTGTCGATCGCCAGGGCGCTCACCACGAGGTAGCTGCCGTAGCTGGCTCCGTACACGGCAATGCGGTTGGGATCGATCTCGTCGAATTCAGACAGGTAATTCGCGGCGAGCAGGACGTCCTGCGTGTCCTCCACGCCCCAACTCGTGTAGTTGGCGCGTTCGAACTCCGTCCCGTACCCCGTGCTGCCTCGGAAGTTGGGCGCGAGCCAGGTGTACCCCTTGGCAACCATGTACTGAGCCCAGATGTCGAACTCGAGCAGATATTGGCTGGTGGGGCCGCCGTGCGGATACACGATGGCTGCCCTGTTTGACTTCCTCGGACGGTTCAACACGGACGGGATCTCGACACCGTCGAAACTCTTGTAGGAAATCAGCTCCGGAGTCACCAGATCCAGGACAGCCAACGCCGGAGGGGTGCTGAAGGTCAACTGGCGTGCCCGGCGCGTACCGACGTCGATGGTGAAGACGTCCGGCGGATGGGCCGGGTCCTCATACTCGAACGACAGCGTGCGGCCGTCCAGCAACCAGTGAGGCCGGCTGTGAACGCCGCCACCGCTGCGCAAATAGTCGATCCGGCCGCTGTCGACTTCCAGGATGGCCAGGTCGAGCGAGCCGCCGCGGTTGACCGTGCAGGCGATACGGTTTCCGTCCGGGCACCACGAGTAGTCGTCGATATCGTGGCCGAGATGCGTCACCTGTTTCTCTTCGCCGCTCTTCGTGTCGAGGATGAAGAGCTCGAAGAACCCCGGCCTTTCCGAGGTGTAGGCGAGGCGTTGTCCCTCCGGCGACCAGTCGGGGGCCGTGTTCTCACGCTCGGGTGTCTTGGTGACCGGGCCGGCAGTACCGGCCTGGATGTCGGCCAACATGATGTCCGTGCGGTCGAGGTCATCCAGCGGGTGATGCAGGTAAGCGACAAAGCGGCCGTCGGGAGACACCTGCGGATCTGAGTCATCACCCGGGCCGCGGCTGACCGGACGCGGCCAGGCGCCCGAGTGATCGGTCATCAGGATCCGCTGCCGGTCATCGCGCTCGACCGTGACCAGGATGTGATGGCCGTCGGGCATCCAGCGCGGGGTCGTGGCGCGACTCGTGAAACTGGTGATCTTCTGCGGCAGTCCGCCGTCCACAGCGACGAGCCAGCTGTGCCCTTTGTCGGTGAAGGCCAGGAACCGCCCGTCGGGGGACCACTGGGGTGACTCGTCAAGCCAATACGGCTTGGCGTCGCGGTCCGGGGTCATTCGTCTGGGCCAGCCGCCGTCGAGCGAAATCAGGTAGATGTTCGAAGCGTCAGAGCGATCCCAGATGAAGGCGATCTGACTGCCATCCGGGGAGGGAGAATGACTGCGGGGCCGGCCAATCGAGGTGATCAAGGCCAGGCTCCAGCCTTCAGGGGGTTTGAGGTCAGGGCGAGGTTGAGCCGGCCAACCCCCTCGCTCATACTTACCTCTTGTCTCGAGTTCTCGAAGCATACCTGCACCTTCCTTCTACGCCGTCCGGGGACTGCCCTGTCCAACCGGCCATGGGTCGGGTAGACCTGGACGGCGTGGCTCTGCAGCCGAGGAAGCCTAAGCCTTATCCTGGTATGCGGGTCACGCCGTCAGGACCGTCCGACTCGGCCTGTTCGATATCCCGGCACTGCTCTCGGGATTGCGGTCGGGGGGTGCCTCGGTCAAGTCCCGGGGCTCGGACGGCAGGTGGCTGCGGCTTCGGTTGTCGGCGGATGGGGCGTGTGCCGACTATGGCCGCCTGGCGTCCAACGGGCCGTCGTAGATCCAGGAGAGCCGGGGAGAGCCATCGGATGCGTGATATACCGACGCAGGCTTCAACCGGCGGAGCTGGGGGAGACGGCTGCCGGGAGCTGGATCTGGCTGACCAACAAGGGAATCTGCAGCCCATTCGGGCGCGCCGCAGCGCCACTTGAAAAGGCCCGCTTCCCTCTGGCCAGGGGTTCTGCTTTGGGGTAATGAAGCGAACATAATCTGCATCCAGTCCACGGCAAGATCACCGGATCTGCGCGACGGGAGGTTGTCACCTTGAGTATAACGCGGCTCTCTTCCTCCGTGGATAGCGAACGTCTCCTGAAAACGACGTCAGTCAGTAGATGGCCAACACTTGGGCAGGAGTTGTTATGTAAAGAAACTTTAAGCCAGGGCGGGCAAGTTGGGCCTTAACCCAGAGCTACACCAAAGGTCTAAACCCTCCCCCCAGGGCAAGGGGGTGTCAGCGGGTCACCCAGATTGTCGATTGTTCATCAGGGCAGGGGAGGATGCTTCCCGGGCAGGAAACCGGCTCGGCGGTCCAATCCGACCTCAAGACTCCGACCTCACGCAGTCCCTTCGAGGGCGAGCTTGGCATGGGCCCAGTCGTAGGCGGCGCTCAACTGCGAGAAAAGGTCGCAGGCGCGGTCCAGATGCTCATCACGGACACGATCCGAGTCGGTCAGGTGGCGCCCGATCTCATAGTGCCCTAGGGCTTCTTCATACGGCATCTGCAAGTGAGAGGCCAGATTGAGACTCTGCTGCCACGAACGCTGGGCCCGGCTTCGCTTGCCGTCGAGCCATTCGGACAAGCCTTTCCATAGCCAGTAACGCGGCCGACCCACCGGGAAGACGCGAGCGAAGCCTTCGAGACTGGTGAGGGCCTTTCTCGTCATCCGGATCGCTTCCTTTCGCTCGTCGGGCTTGCTGGCTGATTCCCAGATCGCCAGGTACACCTCGACGACCGTGGAATAGCCATCGATGGCATACGGGGCTGAAGGTCGAGACTGTGCGATCATATCTTCGGCTTTGTCGGCATGCACACGAGCGAATTCCAGCTCACCTCGTCGGAGGTGGCCGAGTGCCAACAGTCCATGATGCTGGATCTCCTCGACCCGGTCGTTGATGGTCTCGAAGAGCGGCTCGGCCACCCTGAGGAGCGCCAATGCCTGATCAGTCTTCCCCATCCGCAACAGATGCATTGCCTGACCGTCGAGGGCCCAGGCTTGTTGCTGCCAGTCGTCGCGTTGGCGGGCGGCTTCGTACAGTTGGACGTACGATGTGGCGCCGCTTTCGAACTCACCCTTGAAATAGTGGGTATAGGACCGGACGGCGGTGGTCTCACCTTGCCGGCGCAGATCCCCTAGTCGCTTATAGATCTCGAGGGCTTGCGATATTTCCTTGGCAGACCTGTCCCACAGGCCGAGCCCGGTGAAGTAGTAGCCGGAGATAAACAGAGCCCAACCCATCGCCGGCAGCTCCTTCAAGTCGGCGGCGATCTGCAGAGCCCTGCGTCGATAGTCTTCCGCGACGGACCGCAGGGGTGCCAGGCCCGCGGCATAGCACATGCTTGCATAAGCTCGCGCAAGCTCGGGTGAACTCGGCCCGGCGTCTTCGGCCAAATTGAGGGCACGCAATCCGGCGTACAGAGTCAACAGCGTCTCGTTGGCGAAATGGGCGATCTCCAACAGGCGCTCATAGGCGCGGGTCGCCTCGAGGCGCTGTTCGCGTCTCGCTTCGGCCCGGCGACTTTCCCGCGGAGGTGAGACCCGGTGCAAGACCTGGAGCAACACCTGACCCAGCAGGCCCAAAATCAGGCCTGCCTGGGAGCCGGGCATCGACCATCCCAGGATCTCGAGGGCCCGGCCGAAGTGAATGCGCGCTTCCTTCAACTGCCCCTGGCCGTTGTGCGCCTCACCCAGCAACAGCTCGAGGTGAGCCCGGGACTGCCCCACGGCCCCATCCGGTCCTTCGATCTCCAGGGCACGCGTGAGGAAGGTGATCGCCTCCTTGTAGGCGCCGTTCTTGAGGGATTGTGCGCCGGCAACGGCGGCGTACTTGCCTTCCTTCGCTACATCGCCGGCCATGCGCCAGTGATAGGCGAGAACCGCGGCTTGGTCCGCCGAATCGGGGTGGACCGACTCAATGGCCGCGGCAATGCGCGCGTGAAGGACAGGCCGTTTGTCCGCCGCAACCTCATTCAAGAGCGCGTCGCGGATCTTGTCGTGGGCGAACCGCCATAAACCATCCTGGAGCTCCAACACGGCGGCGTTGGCGCACACGGTCAGCCATGTGTCGAGCCCAACGTCGGGGGCGATTGCCCGCAGGACCTCCAGGTCGAGCTGCCGCCCGACTGCCGCGGCGTAGTAAAGCAACGCGCGCGATTTGGCCGAGATCTTGCTCAAGCGGCTGGCAATGATCCGCTGCATCCCACCCGTGAACACCTGAAGAGGGAGATGCTTCTTCCCGACCATGCTCAACTGGCCGGCCTCCTGGGCGAGAGCCCGGATGACTTCGACCAGGAAGAATGGGTTGCCCTCGGTCTCTTTGCTCAGAAGGGCGATCACTTGAGGCTGGCGCCCCCCGGGTCCGAGCATGGCCTCACACAGTTCGGCGATTGAGGCGCTGGTCAGACGCCGGAGGTGGATCTCATGCATGCGCGGCAGCAGGCCGCTCACCTCAGGCCGTTCGTCGTCGCGGTAGCTGGCCAGGATCAGAACCGGGAGTTTCTCGATGACCCTGTTCAAGCGGCTGAGCAAAGTCAGGCTGTTGCTGCCCGCCCAATGGACATCCTCCAGTATGAGCACCGCCGGCTGTCTCATTCTCATGAAGATGTCCTGGACCACGGTCAGCAACCGGGCCAGAGCAGCCTCCGGTTCGAGTTGAGGCGCATCGTTCACCTCGCGCCCGAGCAGCCCGCCGATGTCGGGGATCAGGCCTTTCAGGACTTCACACTCGAAATCGTTCAGGTCCGAGATCAGGGCCACCCAGCGGACGGCATCCCGCCAGACCTGGAATGGGGTTCCCCCTTCACGGATGGCCTGTCCCCGTAAGACGAGCGCGCCTCGAACCAGTGCCTGGGCGCGCAGTTCGTCAAGCAGCCGCGACTTGCCGACACCGCTCTCTCCTCCGACCAGCCATGAACTGCCCCGCCCCTCGAGCATGCCGTCCAAGGCCGAAGCGAGCTGGGAGAGCTCCGGACCCCTGCCGACAAGCTTGGCCGCTTGAAGGTAACTCTCACGAATGAGGGGCGTCTCCTGTGGCTGTGGCTGACCCCAAGCGCGGCAGATGGCCTCCATGGCCAGTTCGGCGGTCGAATGGCGGGCCGCCGGCTTCTTGTCCAATAGTTGAGCCAGCACCGCCTCTTGTTCTGGGCTCAGGCCGAAACCCGAGAGATCCGGTTGGGTATTGAGGATCTCGGTGATGAGTTGGTGCACGTCCTTCGCCACATACGGCTTGTGGCCCGAGAGCAATTCGTAAGCGATGATCCCCACGGCGTACAGATCCGAGGCCTCGGTGGCACCTTCACCTCGGAGCACCTCGGGTGCCATGTAGGCCAGCGTTCCGGCGACCGTCTCCACCGGACGCTCACGGGTGATCGACACCCCGAAATCGACGACCTTGACCTGACCGCCCTTGACCAGGACGTTGCCCGGTTTCAGGTCGCGATGGATGATCCCGCGGCGATGGACGTATGCCAGGGCCTGGAGCATTTGGGCAAGGAGGTTGACCTGCACGGCCTGAGGCTGCCCCTTCCCCGCTTCGACGATGGTCTGGGCGTCCTCCTGCAGCTCCATCGTGAAGAAAGGTTGGCCGGATTCGTCGAACCAGAAGTCGAGGACGTTGATGACGTGAGGGTGATGAAGCGAGGCGAGTAAGCGGAATTCCTGCGCCAGGGCCAGCCGGGCCGAGTCGCCGTTCTGGCCGGAGGACACTCCGCCAGGATGCCCATCCGGAGTGGCCACGCGCTTGACAGCCAATGTTCGGCCGGTCAGCCGGTCGACGGCGCGGTAAAGCTTCCCCATCCCGCCCGCTCCCAGTTCATTGAGGAGCTGGTAGCGCCTCCCGACCAGGGCCATCCCCGGCGTCGCGTGCACGAGCCTGACTCCCTTGGCGATCCCTCAGCCGCAATTATAGCTTGAACGCACAAGCGGGTTGTATCGAAGGAGGCGGAGGTGGATGGTAGTCGATCGATACCTCGGAGAATCCCTGACCGGGGGATGCAATTGATCCTTACCCATCGTACGTCTCGAGCCGGATGGGCGTGCGCTACATCCCCGAGCCCTCAATCGCGCCGGGTGAGACGGGACAAAGATCGAAAAGTACTCGGACGCTCTCTCAAGGCACGCGCGACCGGTTGAATTGGGATCTCGTGAGTCTTCAGAAGAAGATCTGCTGCCGCGGGAGGAGGCAAGTCTTGATCCCGAGGTTGATCGCCACTATAATCGCCGGGTGTGTCAGCCGATGATCCGCGAGGGGAGTCTGCGGCTTAGAGCACGCTCTTGGATGCAGCCCGAACCTCGTGCCTGGTACACTTCCCGATCAGCGGGATTGGGCTTCGCTCGCGCCCCTTCCGCCTGGCGAGGTAGCTCAACGGTAGAGCAGGGGACTCATAAGCCCTTGGTTCGGAGTTCGAATCTCCGCCTCGCCACTCCCCCTTTTTCAGCCAAGGACGGAACGCAATCCGGGCCAGGCATTCGGGCCTGGCGGCGACCTTCCGCCCTGGGCACAGACGCTCACGGACCCGAGCGGCCCGTCCGGCGTGCCGGCTGGGAGACCGCGCTGCTGAGACCGGAATCCACAGGCGGGCTCCTCTCGGGAGACAGGTCACCGATCCAAGTTAGCTCAGGTCAAGTCCGACTCGTTCGGCCTCGATGGACGCAGCTTAACCCCACAGCTTGATTTCCCCGGCACGATTCAGTACATTCTCGCTGGAGATAAGCCGATCAATTGGAGGGGAAAAGTCCATGATTGCTACTGCACTGATTACTTTCCGTGAGGGGCTTGAAGCGGCCTTGATTGTCGGAATTCTTGTTGGCTACATCCGGAAGACCGGGCGCAGCCGATATGAGCGCATCCTGTGGCTGGGGGTGACTGTCGCCGTCGCCGCCAGCGCCGTCCTGGCCGTGGCGCTCCGGGCTGTAGGGCTCGAACTCGAAGGCCGAGCCGAGGAAGTATTCGAAGGGCTGACCATGTTCGCCGCAACCGGGGTGCTCACCTGGATGATCTTCTGGATGCGCTATCACGCCCGCGAGGTGAAGGTGTCCTTGGAACGCGAGGTTGAGCGCGCGCTCAGTAGAGGTCAGAAGTGGGGGCTGGCATCGGTGGCATTTATCGCCGTCTTTCGCGAAGGAGTTGAGACGGCGCTGTTCGTCGCCGCAGCGGCCTTCGCCAGCCGGGGCGCACCCACGCTTGTCGGCGCTTTGCTCGGGCTGGTGGGATCGGCGCTCGCCGGCTACCTGGTCTACACCTCGACGGCCCGCCTCAACTTGCGGACGTTCTTCAACGTCACGAGCGCATTGCTGCTGCTCTTCGCCGCCGGGCTGCTGGCGCACGGCGTGCACGAGCTGCAGGAAGCCGCCTTGTTTCCGACGTTCATCGAGCATGTATGGGATACTACGGCTTTCCTGGATGAGACCTCCACCCTGGGGCAATTGATGAACGCACTCGTAGGATACAATGCCAATCCGTCGCTGCTCGAGGTGTTGACTTACTGGGCGTACTGGGGATTGGCAATCTTTGGTGTACGGCGATGGGTCGATCAGCGCGTCGCCGGCGCACGCAGCCAGTCGATGGCCTCCTAGCGAGAGTCAGCCGTCTTATCGGATTCCCTTGCCGGAGAGCGCCGAGATGGGGGGGAGAAACAGGGGCCGCCTGTCCCGATGCCCTTGTCGGGGCCGTTCGCCCCGCACGCCCTTAGCGGGGTCCGTCCCGGATGTTCTTACCGGGGAGGGGGTGCGGAAGCCCCTCACTCCCCCTTCATCGCCCTCTTCATAGCCGGCAGCAGAAGCGCGTAGATCGTCCGGTGAACCGGGGTCGGGACCCCATTCTTCTGGCCGCGCCGGACGATCGTCCCACTGAACGCTTCAAGCTCGAACATCGCCCCGGCGGCCACATCGCGCTGCATCGAGGACGTAGTCGTCGGTCCCAGGCTATCGAAGAATTCGACGGCTCGAGCGGCGGCATCGGCGGCGAGTTGGACCCCTTCGGCGCGGGCGACGGCCTCAACCTCTCTCGACGCCTCGACGATCAGGGCCTGCGTCTCGGGAACGGCCTGGATCTCGCCGGCCTTCGCTCGTGTCAGCGAACCCACGCCTCCAAATGAGGCGATGAAGATGAACTTGTTCCACAGGGCGACGTGGATGTCTTCAGCCTGGGTCGCCTGAGCGCCGCAATCCTGCCACGCCTGGATCAGACGCTCGACGCGATCGGAGCGTTGGTGGTCGAGTTCGCCGACGACGATGCTGCGGAACGGGCTCTCCTGGCGGATGACACCGGGGGATTCGATCATCGAAACAACGCTGCACAGGCCGCCGACCAGCGCTCGGCCCGGGACCTGGCCTTCGAGTATCTCATGGGCGTC
>Ga0154878_1032_pt1 | contig 11739 bp, 7 predicted proteins | sample Rifle2008BG19ft_FD_105850 | JGI IMG/M metagenome (GOLD analysis project Ga0154878, IMG submission 105850) | Chloroflexi bacterium RBG_19FT_COMBO_62_14
GGCGGCTTCAGCCGGCCGGCGGCCCACGAATCCCAGTTGTAGATGTGTAGATCCGTGCCGCAGATCGAGGCCGCGCGCACTTTGACCAGGAGTTCGTCCGGGCCGACGCTCGGAATGGGGACCTCGCCGGCTTCGAGGCCGGGTCCCGGCTTCTTCTTGAGAATCGCTTTCATCATCTCCGCCATGCGGTTGTGCTCCTAAGGGAAGGTCGACAAAGTCCGGGTATGCGAAGGGTGATCCACCATCGAGCTCTCCACGGTCGGCCGCTGCCCACATCCAGAGAAAAGCACGACCGCCAGATGGAGAGTTGTCGAAACCCGGAAAGGGAGTAGATCGATGCGGGGGCGATAAGGGCGTCCCGAAGCTCTGGCTCGGCTCAGCCATGCCGCATCCGTACGCGGCAGGACGCAGACGATCTGGAGGGGAAGTCCCAATTCTGTCCAGGCCGAACCAATCGGACTCCCAGGTATGCAAAGCACACTGGGTGGATCGGCGCATCATCACGTTGGCAGTATAGCATGAAGGGAGGGAGGATCGATCGTCTGGTTATAATGGGCGGGCCGCAGTTTCGGGCGCTCAAGGACGTCTCGAGGATCATCATGGAATACCGAAGGGTGGGTCGTTCGGCCCTCAAGCTCAGCGCGATATCTCTCGGTGGTTGGATCACGTTCGGGGGTCAGATCGATGACCGGTCAGCCACTGAAATCCTCCACAAGGCCTATGAGCTCGGGGTTAACTACTTCGACAATGCCGATGTGTACGCCGGAGGCCGGGCGGAACGTACGATGGGCGTGGCGATCAAAGGTCTCTCGCGTGAAAGCCTGGTGTTATCGAGCAAGGTCTACTGGGAGAGTCTTGAGGGCGTCAACGGTCGAGGGCTCTCCCGGAAGCACATCATGGAATCGTGTAACGCTTCATTGAAGCGGATGGGTCTTGACTACCTTGACCTGTACTTCTGTCACCGATATGACGACGAGGCACCGCTTGATGAGGTTGTGCGCGCTATGGATGACCTGATCCACCAGGGTAAGGTCCTATATTGGGGTACCTCGGAATGGCGTGCCGGCCAGATCGCCAACGCTTACCGAATCGCCGACCTCAGGGGGCTGTACGCGCCGGCAGTCGAACAACCGCATTACAACATGCTCGTCCGGCGCAAGGTCGAAGACGAGTTGGCGCCGGCGGCCGACGACCTGGGGTTCGGGATGGTGACCTGGAGCCCGCTGCGCTCGGGGCTTCTGAGCGGGAAATACAACCAAAGAAGACCGAAGGATGCCCGCCTCACGCTGGAACGATACGCCGACCTTCACGGGATCGTGAGCGAGGCAAACCTGGAAACAGCCCGAAGGATAGCGGAAGTGGCCGAGGACATGGGGGTGCCCATGGCCCAACTTGCCATCGCCTGGCTCCTGCGCCTGCCGCAGGTGTCGAGCGTGATCACCGGCGCGACGAAGGTGGAACAGCTGCTGGAGAACCTAGGGGCATTGGACGTCGTCGACAGGCTCAATGAAGAGGTGCTGGAGCGGATCGAAGGCGTTCTGGGGAATAAACCCGGCCCTGAAGACTAAGACCGGTCGAGGGCTAGACTTCCCCGCTCTCCAGCTCAAGGCCGTGTGGATCGTCGAAATCGATACGAGCCGCGAACGCCCGGCCGATACTCTCCAAGAGATCCATCGCCCAGACCGCGTCCAGCCCAATGCCGGCTAGATCCGTTCCCGGTGGAACTCTAACGCCCAGATTAGACATGACATCCGGTGTTAGATCGAGCTGGTAGCGGCGGAAATCCACTCGGCCGGTCATACCGTACTCGCGCCGGGTAACATACGTTTGCCAGTCCGCCGAATCCTCGAGAAGCTCCGACAATACCCAACTCACCCAGGTGGCGGCATTCGCCCTTTGTGGGTCGATCACATGTGCCGTCCTTCCGGTACCAAAGGAAAGCATCCGCACTTCGCCCGGCCGGTATTCACCGTCGGTGTAGTAGAGGGCTTCGACGGCCGCTTGATAGCATGGGTTGCCCGCGACGCCGACGCCGCCATCGACCCAGGTGTGCTCCTGACCCAGAACCTGGGCCGTGTGGGCCGGGAAATAAGTCGGCGCGGCAATGCTGGCCAGCACGGCCTCCCTGAGCGACATCGTCCCCCAGAGCCCGGCATTGCCGGGGTTGTCGGCGACAAAGAAATCGGTGCGGCTGGTCTGGGTGTTCTTGCCCGTGATCATCACCTCCACGGGCAGGCTGTTCAGGGGGACATCGGCCCCGATCTGAAGCAGCGTTTGATCGATGAATTCGTTGCTGTAGCGGTGGTTACCCCCGTTGAGAAGGATCTTCCACCACGGCAGGCGCTGGAACGCCTGGCTGGCGAGCTCGCGGTACAGGGCAAGCAAGCCTCGGGCGCTGACACCGACGGCCAGCCCGGCAGCGATGACGGCTCCGGTCGAGGTGCCGGCCAGCATGTCGAAGATCTCACGGCTGGGCTTGCCTTCCTTGGTCTCGAGGCGGACCAGACATACCAAAGGGATGATTCCGCGGACACCGCCGCCGTCGATCGAGAGGATCCTCTTCATTGTGGTTCGTCCTTGAGGTCGATTGAGTCCGCCAGGTGATGCTTCTCACTTGCGCGCGCGGGAGGCCCTGCGGTTTGCGATGCCAGTTTCGTGCCGTGGGTCAAGGGGGTGCCGAGAACTCGCCCAGACGAGAGGCTCTTCGGACGGACGATCGTCATCCGGCATTGGATTAGGTGGAGGCCGGTCGGATCCGGGACGTCTTAGCCCACGCGACTCGCCATCGTGTAACCGAATACATCACCGAAGGCTTCGGCCACAACTTCGGCGACATCCTCGATCGACGGCACGGGTTCGAGCAGATCCGCCAGGCTGATCATGGCGAATTCGGTCAAGCCGCAGGGGACAATCCCCTGCCAATAGCTCATGTCGGGGGCGACGTTGAGCGCAAAGCCGTGGCGGGTGATCCCGTGGACATCTACCTTGACGCCAATGGAAGCGATCTTGGACGGTTTGAGACGAGCAGCTGGTGGGCAGTGGACGCAGCGAGAGGCGATATCGGGTTGAACCCAGACCCCCGTCAGGCCGCGAACCTGGCCGGTCACCAGACCTAAGCGCGCCATCGATCGGATCAAGCAGTCTTCGATACGTCGGATGTAGCCGACGAAGTCGGCCTGGGGAAGACGACCGGAGGGATCGAGCTTCCCGAGAGGGATCAGCGGGTAACCGATGAGCTGCCCCGGTCCATGATAGGTCACATCCCCGCCGCGATCGACCCAATGGACCTCAACACCGCGGCGGGCCTGCTCGGCCCGGTCCCAAAGTAGGTTGCTCGACTGACCGCGGCGGCCGAATGTAAAGGTGTGCGGATGCTCCAGGAGAAGGAGCGTGGGCGGCGCAGCGCCATCGGCGATCTCAGCCGCGATTTGCTCCTGGATCTTCCAGGCCTCAAGGTAGGGTACAAGGCCGAGGCGGCGCACATGGCAGACCGAGGCCTTGAGGTGGGCCACGCCTGAGGTCGGAGAAGGGTCTGCGGTTTTAGTTGGCGGCATTGCATGGATTATACCGGCGCCTCATGGCTTCCCATGAGCCCGAACGGAATAGCGGGAATTCCCCGGGAGTAGAATCGGCCTATGCCCACGGCCAAGCACATTGTGCGTATCCGAAGACGGCGGGGACCATCCGGGCCGGAGTGGCCGAGCGGCCGGTTGATCGTCCTCGGCATCTCTTTGGTCTTCGTCCTGGGAGCGGCGGGTCCGATGTCTGCCGCGGCGTACGGAGAGTTGACCCGCGATCTTCCGGTGATTGAGACCATCGAGCGTTCCTTCGGCCCCGAAGGTCTGTTTCTCCCGGTGCGAATGGTCGACAGAAGCGGCACGCACCTGCTCTACGAGGCGCTCAATCCGGGAGCCAAAGACCGGCGACCCTATATCGTGGATACGATGCCTGCGGGGGTGGGTTCAGCCTACCCTGAGGCAGCCGCGATCGCGGCTGAGAGCCGGCCTCTCCTCATCGGGCCTGGTGCTGATGTGAACCGGCTCGTCCCCCTCGGCCTGGGCGGTCAAGAACCTGCGACAGAATCGGCGATGAAGTCGATCGCTCGCCGCCTCACCCAGAACTTGCTCCAACCTCTGGGCGACGCGCGTCGCCCGGCGCTCGTGCGAGCCGCGCGAGCGGGTCTCTTGACCGGAGAAGTGAGTGCCAGGTACTCACCTGAACAGTTGCTCATATGGTATCTGAACAGCGCGCCCTTCGGTAGGAGCGTCTTTGGTTTCGATGCCGCAGCGCTGGTCTTCTTCGGCAAACACGCGACCGACTTGAGCCTGGCTGAAACGGCGATCCTGGCAGCCGTTGCTGCGGACCCCGGGCTCGACCCTCTGGCTGCGCCCTCTGTTGCCAGGGATGGGCAGGTCGAGGTGCTCCGCCGGATGGCCGAACTGGGCTTCGTGACCGAGGCTCAGGCGGTCTCGGCCTTGGCGGCGCCGATCAGCCTGGCATCGGCCAATGGGGAGCCCGCGCTCGGTGTTCCCGCGTTTGTCGGATACATCTGGGATAGCCTGGATAGGCTGATGGGGCCCGGCGGGGCCGCTCACGGTGGATTGGAAATCATCACGACCATTGACTACGACTTGCAACTCCAGGCGGCCTGCGCCGCGGCCACGCACCTGGCCCGGATGGGCGGCGGTGATCCGGGTGGGATGGAACCGGCCGCTGACGGGTCGGCCTGCCTCGCCGGCGGTCTCCTGCCTCCTCTGCGTCCGAGCGATTCGGGGGTCGATCATGGGCTGGAAGAGAGCGCGGTCGTCATCCTTGATCCGACACACGGTCAGATTCTGAGCTTTGTCGGCCCAGCAACGGCTCCTAAGCCTGCCGGGGACGTCTTCATGCCGTTCATCTACTTGACAGCCTTCGCCCGCGGATACACCCCGGCGACCATGATCGTCGATGTCCCGCCCACAGGTAGTCCAGCAAATGCGGGGTCGGGCGAAGACAAAGAGGGTGACGTCGCGCTCTTTCACGGACCGGTGCGGATGCGGACGGCGTTGGCCAACTCGTACACCGCCGCGACCATCGAGACGACTAAGCTGGTTGGGGTGGATGGCGTAGTCCGGACGGCTCACCAAATGGGTCTTGACGCTTTTGACGACCCTTCTACCGAGCCCGGCCCGGCTCAACTTGCCGAAGAGGCGGAAGGCAGCCTGGTCGATTTCACCTACGCGTTTGGAGTGCTGGCTGTCCAGGGCCGCATGGTGGGAGTGACTAAGCCGGCCGCGGACCAGCGACAGGGTTTTCGTAGCCTGGATCCAGTCATCATCGTGCGCGTGGAGGATGCCTCGGGTGAGGTCATCTACGGGATGCAGCTTTCGGAGCGGTCCGTCGTAAGCCCTCAACTGGCCTACCTGATGGCTGATGTGTTGAGCGATGAAGCTGCGCGCGCGCTTTCTTTCGGCCAGCCTAATCCCCTGGAGGTCGGGCGGCCAGCGGCGGTGAAAACGGGACTGCCTTCAGACGGCCGAGGTGCGTGGGCTGTCGGCTTCACCCCCCGACTGGCCGTCGGAGTCTGGGTTGGGACAGAGGCAGCAGAAGGGCTGACCGGAGTCGAGGCCAGGAACGGCGCGGCGCCGATCTGGCACGCCTTGATGCGCTATGCCTCTCGCGATGTGGATTCGGAAGCCTGGCCTCTACCACCCGGTATGAGTGAAGTCGACGTCTGCGATCCTTCCGGACTGCTGCCGACAGCCTATTGTCCCGACGTCGTGCGGGAGGTATTCCCCCAGGGCACCGAACCGACGCACTATGACAACCTCTATCAACCCTATCGCATCAATCGTGAGACCGGAAAGCTGGCGACACTCTTCACCCCGATTGACCTGGTCGAGGAGCGGGTTTACCTGATCCCGCCCGTGGAAGCTGTGGATTGGGCGAGGCAGGCCGGGCTTCCGCAGCCTCCGGAGGAATACGACACGCTGTACGAAGCCCCGCCGTCCGCACCGGGCGTCCAGATCACCTCGCCAGCCAGTTTCGACTACCTGCGCGGAAAGATCGGCGTTTTCGGCGACGCCCATCCCGAAGACTTCGATTACTACCGCCTGCAGTACGGCGCCGGCCTGAATCCGACGCGCTGGTTCCAGATCGGGCAGGACGCGGCGCGTCCAGCGGATCGAGGTCGCCTGGGCGAATGGGATACGGCCGGGCTTTCCGGCCTGTACACACTGCAACTGGTCGTCGTCCGCGCCGGCGGACAGGTCTCGACTGCCGCCGCCCTGGTGACGATTGACAACCGCCCGCCGACGGCTCAAATCGCCTTGCCTACTCCGGGAGAGGCTTTCTCCCTGGCCGAGACCGATTCGCTGAGCATCCAGGCAGAGGCCTCGGACGATCTGGCCATGGCGCGGCTAGTATTCTATGTCGATGGCAGGACGCTGGCGACGGTCACTTCGCCGCCGTACTCGACGCGCTGGGACCTGGCGACAGTTGGCTCGCACATCCTGTTCGTGCGAGCCTACGATGTAGCCGGCAACTGGTCCGAGAGCGAGCACATCACGATCGAGGTGCAACGCTGATGGTGCTCGCGCCATCCTTACCTTCGATTACGCCCTGGATGTTCCTCTCCGTTTGAATTGGATGCGCCGCGCTAGGCGTTCCACACCGCAGGAAAACTCGGTGAATCAGCAGACACCCCGGAGGTGAGGGAGAACGTCCTCCCGCGGGGTGCCGACTGGAGCGGGCCGGTTTGATTTTCGACGCAGTGTGTGCTCCTGTGGAACGCGGGCGATGTCGGGGGTTCGGTGGCCGCCGGCCTTCATACCGATGGATCTGTCTGACGGGTGTTGATGCGAGGTGGAGGTTATTGGCTGGGGATGGACTTCACGGGCGGCTGCCAGGCTGGCTGCATGTCGCGGCCGGTGTAATCGGTGAGGTTCTCCTGCCCGGCGCCGCCTTTGGCCATGATGTACACCTCAGGATTCTGGTCGCGCGTCGAGGTGAACACGATCCAGTTACCATCCGGCGAGAACGAAGGTTCCTTATTGCCAAGGCTGTCGGTCAGGCGCACCGGGTTGGCGCCGCGATCGGAAATGCGCAGGAGCCAGATCTCGTTCATGCTCGGTTGTCTCCAGGTGATTGCCAGGAGCTGACCGTCCGGCGACCAGGCCAGGTCGTCGGCGCCGATGAGCTGATCGCGTCGATCGAACTTGGTCGGTTCGCCCGGAGTCGGCTCGCGCATGAAGATGCGGCCTGGGGCTCCGTTGATCGAGGCGCTGACGGCGATCTGGCTTCCATCGGGCGACCAGGCCGGAGAGGTTTCGACGGCGAAGCCGGCCGAGAGGTTGAATGGCTTTTCGGCTTTGCACGGACCCGGAATCGGTTCGCACGAAACAGCCGAGACGAAAACCTGGTTGAGGCGATTGATCCGGTCGCCGGCGTAGGCAATGCGAGTGCCGTCCGGGGACCATGAGGGGTCGGTATCATCGCCCGGGCTATTGGAAAGGTCGGCCGGACCGGATCCATCGAGGTTAATGGCCCAGATGTCCAAACCGAGGGCATTGCCCGAAGCATCCGAGCCCGCGGGAGCGACGTACAACAGCCGGATCCCGTCTGGGGACCAGCGCGGCTGGGTCTTGTCGCCGGGGCCGTACGTGAGCTGTCTGGGGTTGCTCCCGTCGGGGTTCATCAACCACACCTGGAAGGTGTGGCCGTCTTCCCGGTCGGTGACGAATGCAATCTGTCCCCCGCCGCCGAGTTGGACAACGGGCACGACAGTCGGTTCTTGGGTTGGTTCCTCAGTCGGGACCGGAGTGGGGGCAGCGGTATCCGGCGGAGGGATGGGTGTGGGCAGCGGCGCCGTCGCGGTAGGCACGGGCGCGACGGCCGGGACGGTTGGTCCTTCGACGGGTGTTATCGTCGTGGAGGGCGCGGCTGTCCCGCCCGAGAAGAGTCGGAACGCGAGGAACAGAACCACAGCCACGACACCCAGTAGTCCGATAACACCCACTGCTCCCACACCGGCGAACAACGCCATGTTTCGGCCCACACGAGGGGCGTCTTCGACCTTCAATGTGGGCTGCACCACGTGAGCTTGAGCGGTGACACCCTTGAGCGCGCTCCGGAAGGGGGCGATGTCGGGGAAACGCCCACTCTGTTGCAGGGATAGGGCCCGGGTGATCGCCGCATCGACGGTCTCCGATACAGTCCTGTTCAGACTGCGGATCGGCACCAACGGCTCCTTGTTCAGCATCCGTTCGATGCTGTCGACGGGCGGCCGACGTGTCAACAAGGTGAAGATGGTCGCCGCCAGGGCATACTGGTCGCTCCTGGCGTCGGTCCTTTGTCCTCCGTATTGCTCCGGCGGTGAAAAGCCCGGCGTGAGGCCGCGGGCGCCGGTCGAAGTCTGGGCGTGGTCGAAGATCTTGGCGATTCCGAAGTCGACCAGGACGACATTGCCATCCGGTTGAAGTTTGATGTTGGCCGGCTTGATGTCCCGGTGGATGACGGGAGGCTGCCGGCTGTGGAGGTAGGTGAGCGCGTCGCACAAGCTGTCCGCCCACCTCATGACTTCGTTGACCGTCGCCGGCTGGTTGGACATTCGAGTCTGAAGGTCGACGCCTTCGATGTAGTCCATCACGAGGTACTGGCGGCCTTCAAGGACGAAGTGGTCTGTGACGCGGGGCAGATTGGGATGGCGCAGACTCGCCAGAAGGCTGGCTTCGCGCTGGAACTGGCGCTCCGATTCAGGGTTTGGGTTGAGGTTCTCTTTGAGCGCGACGCGGATCTGCAAGGTCTGATCGAGGGCCAAGTAAACTTCCCCCATTCCACCCTTGCCGAGCTTGCCGTCGATTCGATAGCGGTTGTGCAGGATCGATCCCAGAGGCAAGACCATGGGGGAGATTGTATCCGGTCGGACAAGGGTGGTCAATCATCCTTAACGGCCACATCCGGCTAAGGCGCGTTTCGTTCCGGCATCCTCTGGATGATTCGAATGCCGATCTGTGGAAGACCCGCTGGCGGCTGGGTGTTGGTGACCGGCGGACTCGGCCTCGCCTGAGAGGAGACCTCGGGCCGCGGTCACACTGCACCTGTTTGCAGGGGAAGAGGGCGGATGGCGCAGGATACTTGGAAGTCTCGCTCGATGCCAGGGAGGGCTCGAGATTGCTGGCGCTTTCCAATCAAAGGCGCGGAATGCAGCCGGAGGGCGGATCGAGTGGCTGGCCCGTGCCGATCGTCCTGGGGCAGTCTCCTAACATGCACCTCAACATCAGACATCTGTAACTTGACCGTTCCATCCCGGTAGGATAGCTTGAAGTGGAGGGGAGAGCCGGTCGCGAGCCACAAACGGGGCGTCAAGCCACGGAATTCGTTGGCAGGTTAATGCGCCGATCAGGGTGGGGAGGGTTGGCGGAGCAGGCTTTCGCTCCCCGGAGAGCGAGTCGACCGCCCTGGGCAAGGGCAGGAACCCGGACTGGATGCCCGCAAGCCGGACTATAATGGTCGAATAAACGTGAACACGCTTGCAGTAACTCCCGGGTGTCCAGGGTGAAAGCTATCCACTTGTGATCCACTTCACATATGAGCAGAGAGACCATGGATCAATCTGAACAACACGAACTGGGATTCCTGGATCCGATTCTGGCTGAGCACGCTGCCGGCGGGCGCTCGGGGCTTGTGCCTGTGCTCCTGCGGGCTCAGTCACAAACCGGCTACCTCACGCCGCCGATGGTCGAAGCCATCGGTAGAGCGCTGCGGGTCCCACTGTCCGAAATCCACGGTGTGATCGAGTTCTACACCATGCTCTACAACCAGCCCGCCGGCCGACAGGTCGTGCGCGTGTGTACCAGCCCGATATGCGATCAGGCCGGAGGGCACGCAGCCCTGCGGGCCGCCTGCCGCCATTTCGGGACCGAACCCGGCGAGGTCACGCCCGACGGCGAGTGGATGGTTGAAGAGTCGCCTTGCCTCGGTTTATGCGATCACGCGCCGGCGGCCCTGGTGGGCGAGACTCCGGTTGGCGGCATCGATCCGCCAAGCCCGGCGCGATGGATCCGCGAGCCCGAACCGATCGGCCTCGGTCTGGTCGGCGGCATGGCGCGGCCTTTGAGTGGGCGTTGCGGCATCATCGATCCGGCGGACCTTGCCGGCTTTGAGGCCCACGGCGGTTTCGGCGGATTGCGGCGCGCGCTGGAGTCGCTCACGCCGGCCCAGGTCATCGCGGAGATCAAGACCGCCGGCCTGTCGGGCCGCGGTGGTGCGGCCTTCCCCACCGGGACGAAGTGGGAGATGACGGCAGGCGCCCCGGGCGACACTCGCTATGTGGTGTGCAACGCCGACGAGTCCGAGCCCGGGACATTCAAGGACCGGATTCTGCTTGAAGGCGATCCTTTCTTCGTATTGGAGGGGATGGCGATCGCGGGTTACGCGATCGGCGCTCGAAAGGGCTTCATCTACATCCGCGGTGAGTATCCGCGGGCACAGCGGATCGTGGCGCAGGCGATCAAGGTCGCAGTAGAAAATGGTCGATTGGGGGAGGGGATCCTCGGTATGGATTTCGCGTTTGACATCGAGATTCGCTCGGGAGCCGGCGCCTACATCTGCGGGGAAGAGACGGCCTTGTTTGAGGCGATCGAAGGCAAGCGGGGGTTCCCGCGCTTGAAGCCGCCCTACCCGACGACTCACGGTCTCTTCGGGAAGCCTACCACCATCAACAACGTCGAGACACTCTGCGCCGCGGCCTGGATCGTGACCTTCGGGGCCGAGGCCTATCGTTCGGTCGGGACGCCGGACTCTCCAGGATCGAAGTTGTTTTGCCTGTCCGGAGATGTGAACCGGCCGGGCGTATACGAAGTCCCCTATGGCACCCCGCTGGGCGATCTTCTGGCAATGGCGGGAGGGGTCAACGGCGAGCTGCAGGCGGTGCTCCTGGGTGGGGCAGCGGGGGCATTCGCCGGGCCGGATCACCTGGACCTGCCCATGAGCTTTGAAGGTCTCCGCGCGGCCAACCTTCCACTCGGCTCGGGCGTCGTTATGGCGATCAACCAGAAGAGGGATATGCGTCGGACACTCCTCAGCCTGGCCCATTTCTTCGCCCACGAGTCGTGTGGCAAGTGCTATCCGTGCCAACTCGGCACGCAGCGTCAGCTCGAAGTACTGGAGAGAGTCGTGAGCGGTCAGGGGCGAGCCGACGATTTGCAAATCCTCCAGGATGTCGGCTTCACCATGACCAACGCCTCGTTGTGTGGTCTGGGGATGACGGCCGGCACGGCCGTGCTCTCTGCGATCGAGCGCTGGCCGGAGCTGCTGCAAAACGGGCGCTAGGCGCATGTTGTGGGACATGCTGGATTGAAGTAGATCTGAGGGAATGCGGTGAGGAGGGAATATGACGCGACATGGAGCCGTCGCGGCAAGCTGGATCGAGTATCGGCGGGATTGGACACCAATCGAAGCCGAGGTGATCGAAGAGGCGCTGGTGACCATCTACATCAACGGTCGCGAGCTGGCGACGATCATGAGTACACCCCTCGAGCAGGACCATCTGGCCTTGGGGTTCCTTAAGAACGAGGGTTTCATCGGCGGGCTAAACGAGGTCACTGACGTTCACATCAGCCGCGACGGCTGCTGTGTCGATGTATGGCTCGACCATTCTGTCGCCGCGCCCAAGCGGGTGATCATCACCTCGGGCTGCGGCGGAGGCGTGACTTTCGATGATCCGTCGATTGGGATTGAACCGCTGCGCGACGAAGTCCG
>Ga0154878_1007_pt10 | contig 11139 bp, 7 predicted proteins | sample Rifle2008BG19ft_FD_105850 | JGI IMG/M metagenome (GOLD analysis project Ga0154878, IMG submission 105850) | Chloroflexi bacterium RBG_19FT_COMBO_62_14
GGATGGCGGAGGCTTCAGCCGGGGCGCGCCGGCGGTCTTCAACCTCTGGAATGCTCGCAGCCTTGTTCACGTCATCCGTCTCACGCGGCCTGTCTGTCCCACTTGATGAAAGTCCACAGCCAGGATGGAATGATCCATAGGGCTTCCGCCACCATCCACCATGGACGGGCGAGCAGGGCCACCGCCAGCGCATCTCCCTCGGTCATGAACCGCGACAGCAGAAATGCAAGCGCCGCCTCTCGGATCCCCAACCCCGCCGGAACGAAGACGATAACGAAGCCGACACACCAGGCCAGTGAGAACACGGACGCGGCCCCGATCCACGACAGCGACACGTCCGGGTTGATCGCAACAACCAGCTGTCGAAACGACACGCCCAGCGCCAGCCAGAAAACGCAGCTAACGATGAAGGCCCAAGGCAACCAGGCGAGGCTTACGTCTTCGCTCGGTATTTCCAGGATGGGCAACGCCGTCGAACGAAGCAATCGAATCGAAGACAAGAACCTCCAGAACCACGGCAACTGGGTCAGCAAGAGGACGAGGATGCTCCCCGCAATTCCGATACCAAGGATGAGGCGAAGATTCTCGGAAGCGGGCATCCCCCGGGTGAGTCCCAGAAGGGCGATCGTCGCCCCTCCGAGAAACAAGGCGGTCACTTCGCGGAATACGCTGACGACCGACTTGGTGCGGTCGACGCCGGCGCGTTGATAAGCTACCATCCGACCGGGAAACGCCCAGATGCCCCCTGGCAAGTACTTCGGCAGTTGCGAAATGAAGTAGAGCCGTATCGCTTGATATACCCCCAGCACGTTTGTCAGCCGCCGTACCGTGAACCATGAGATGCTGGCCATGAGAGGCATGACGAGGAACAGAATCGCTTGTGAGAATATGAAGTAGGACCAGTTGATATGGGTCAGGGCCGCCTGCACCTCGCGCCAACTCTTTGACATCGCAAGCGCAAGCGGGGCGAGGGCGGCCACAAGGACCAACAGTCGTACGAGCCCGAGCAGGGTGTTGTGTTTGGCACCCTTTTCGAGGCTGTCAGGCTGGAGGGAGTTCATTCTCGGCCTTGGCTCCCTCGGACCCATCTTCGAGCAACATCACATACTCGTCCCCGCGGTAGTGGATGCGGCCGCTTGAAATCTGGTCAGCGATGAGTCCCAGGAGCCAGGTCATGGTGGCGCCGGTGAAGAGCAGGATGGAAGCGTTCGGTAGAAGGAGCCGGCCGGCATTCAACACTCCCGCCACCCACGCCAACAGCCCCAAGAAGGCCAATATCACTCCCGTAGGCAGGAATATGCGAAGAGGGTCGTAGAGCATGATCATCCGCAGGATGATGGTCACAAACCTGGTCCCATCCCGCCAGAGTCTTATCTTGCTCTTACCGGAAGCGCGCTGGGCCACCTTGATTGGGAGAAAGGCCACGTTATAGCCGGCCTTGAGAAACGCAAGCGTGACCGTCGTCGGCGCCGAGAAGCCGAATGGGAACAGCGGCAAGAAGTGCAGGACGATGGACCTTCGCAGAGCCCGAAAGCCGGAGGTCAGGTCCTCGACTTTCGTCCTCGACAACCAGCTGGCGAACCAGTTGAAGAAGGTGTTGGCCGCGCCCCGGTGCAAGCTGCCTTCATAGCCGATCGTGCGTGCGCCAATCACCAGGTCGTTTGGCGGGATCAACGAGGTCAGCCTGAAGATGTCCACCGGGGAGTGCTGGCCATCGGCATCCATGGTCACCACGATCTCTCCGCGCGCGACACGAATGCCGGTACGCAGGGCCGCTCCGTTGCCCATGTTGCGCAGGTGCCGGGCCACGCGCAGCCGGCCCGGATAGCGCTCCGCCAGATCACGCAACACATCGGCCGTTCTGTCCGCCGAGCCGTCGTCGACGGCAATGACCTCGAAGGATTCCGCCTCGGAACTGAGGGTGTCGATGATCCCGGTGATCAAGGTCCCGATCTCGGCTTCCTCCTCAAAGATCGGGAGGACGATCGACAGGCGAGGACTAGCCGAGTCTTGTGCGATCGAAGGGCGGGCTGCCCCACGTTCGGTTTGTCTTCCTCTCACTATCCGGCGGGTCATGGCCTCTCTCCTGCGATTGCGGAACAGTCACAGGCGCGGTTCCCCGGGCGAGGGCTTCCGGTGTTGGCGGGCCTGGTCACATCCGGCATGCTAGATCGCCTCTCTCACTGGCGGTACCGTCCTCAGTCATTCTCCGCCTCGGCTGATTCGTAGAAGGTCGCCAGGGAAGACGTATAAGTCATCGTCACATGCAGGGCATCGAGTACGAGTTTCTCCTCGCTATCCAGCGCACCGAAGAGGACTAGGACAGCACCCTGGTCGAGTTTGGTCTGGGCGTCGGTGACCTGCTTCTCGAAATCTTCCCGATAGGCGAGCTGGTATGCGTCAAACTGGATCGGACGCATGTAGGCCGGTCGACCGATAAGGATGAAAACCAGCTCCGGGTTATTGGAGATAATCGGATCCACCGCTGCGACCTCTTCCAATCGGCTGACGACCTCCGGCATGGTGTGTCTGAGACCGGTGTAACCGATCTCAGGGATCGGATCCCTGACGATCTCGATCGTTCCCGGCAGATACATCCCGACAAGTGCCAGACCTGCCAGGCCCACCCCGAATCGCACCACTCGCTGGGCGCTCACCTCCTCGAGCAGGCGGAAGATGACGCAAGCGAAGAAGATGACGGTCGCGGCGTACACCGGGAGGAGATAACGGGGGGGAGCGCTCAAGGTTGTCCCGGCATCCAGGAATGTGGAGTTCACCACCAGGACGGCCAGATAACTGACGATGGTTAGAAGCAGGATCCACGGCACGATATTCTTCTTGCGCCAGCCTTCTTCGTTCTTGGGCGGCCCGCCCCGCAGACTTCGAATAGCGAAGACGGCAGGAATGGTTAATGCCAAGACAAGCGAGATGGCGCCCCGCAGGATCAGCGGCAGGCCTAATGCATCCGGAACGAACCACGAGCTCGCCGCCGAGAGGAACGCCCGGATCAACTCAGGTCGCATCGGATGGTAGATCACCTCGCGGTTGACACCGGTACCGGCAACGGCGACGTTCCACCTCAGCCACAGGTAAACGGGCGTCAGGCTGATCCCGGCCAACAAGGCGCAGTCGAAGAGCCGACGGAGCCATCTTGTCTGGCTCAACCAGAGAATCGCCAGAGCGAACGAGAGGACCAGCGCCAGACCGACGTAGCGGGTCAGCGTGGCCGCTGCCAGGCACAGCCCCACGCCAACCAGCACGCTTAAGCGGCCACTCTCAATGTAGACGACGATGCCAAGGATCCCCGAGAGTGTGAGAAAAATGTAAAGGGGTTCCGACATCACCCAGGCATGGAAGCCGACCATGTCTTGGGCAGCCAGGGTAGCCAGGGCAGCCAGAAGTGTGGGCCAGATCGATCGGGTGTAGCGGTGGACCAGGATACTGACGAGCAGGATGTTCGCCCCGAACAGCGCCGCGTTCATCGTGCGGGCCACCTGGAAAAGGTCAAGCCCGGTGAGCCCCAGGAGCGCCAACGCGGCTGAGAAGCCGGGCGGGAAACCGGTGATCGGTTTCACCTCCCCTCCCCCCGAGGTTCGGCTGAAACCATTCCCTTCGAGCAGGTTGTCGGCCCCCATCACATAGTAGGCCGAGTCGCCGCTGGCCCCCGGCCCGTAGCGGGTGACGAGGAAGATCACCGCGGCGCCGACAAGGGCCAACAAGGAAACCCAGAAGAGCCAGGGGTGCCTCTCGCGATTGCCCTCCGATTCAACGACAGCCATCGGCCTCCTCAACACCAACGAGACGCGGAAGGGCTCTTTCGCCTGCCTCGAATGAGCCAAGCGTCGAACTTCTTGCGCCGCGGAGAGCCGGACGAGATTCTACCATCCACTCATCGGCAGGCCATGTGTCAGCCGGATCCTGATCAGCCGGGAGAAAGGCCGGGCTTCAATCTGAGTGGTGAGTGGGCGACGCGTCACCCCCGCTGCCCCGGCTTGGATCGTCGGCCCAGCACGCCACCTTACGTTGTGGTGGAGGGCGGAAGATCCAACGACGCATCAAATCCAGGCCGGCGACCGCTGTGGGTCGTTGCAGGCTGGCCGGCGGATCGTGCGGGAATGACTATTGACCCCGGGTGGAGCCTGACGGCAACTTGCAGCGCGAGAATCTCGCAGGGCAGGCGGTCTCCATTCAGGGCTCAACGATCAAAGCCTCGACCCGATCCCACAAGATGTTGGGCGAACCTCGCTTCAGGTACAGCGTTCCTTCGGGCAGGGACGATACGAGTTCGGGCACTTCGATCCGGACGTAGCCGCGGAGGTAGGGCTGCGCCTGAGCCGAGGTGCCATTCAGCATTTCGACGACCATGTCGGGCTGGAGCTTGCCGATCGAATATCCGTAATCCCATTTCATATGGCCCGGGCGGAAGTCGATCCAGGTGTAATCCTCGGGAGTACCGGCCGGCCCTCTGGCTACCGTGCGATCGCTCTTACCAAGCAGGTCGATTGAATAGCGCTCATCGAAATAGGGGATGCCGCCTGCGGCCACAACGGCAACGCGGGCCTGGTCGCCGGTCACGGTCTGAATGTAGTTGGCGATCCTGACGTTACGCGCATTGCCCCCAATGAAGACCGAGCGAGTGCGGAGCAGCAGGTACTTGAGATCGGACGGATAAATCAGCACGTTGAAATTGAGCAGGCCGACGCAGGCGAAGCTCACCATAGCGACTGTGGATGCCGTTTGTATCGCCCGCCTGGACGCAAGGGCGCCGAGGGCTGCTATCAGACCCTGACGGAGCCTGTCGAGGGCGACAGCAAACAGGATGAAGAACAGCGGCATGGCGATGGACACAAACCGATTGCTCCCTCCCCTGTTTTCCCAACCATCCCCGCCCACGTACACGCTGTACCCGATCTGGGCGATGAAGACGATGATCAACAAGGCCTTGTACTTATCGCGATCCACGACGAATAGGATGAATGGAAAGAGCAGCAGCACCCAGTTGAGGTGCCACATGAATTGAATCATGACGTACAAGCCCCGAGCGATCCTCAACAGGACGGGATAGCCCGTCATCTTCAGATAATACGTGTTCGGGAGCACATCCCCGTAATACAGCATCCGGAAGACCGTGCTCGCCAGCAGCACACCAACCAGCAATCCCCCGCCCCACAGGAGGTGCTTCCGCCGGTTCCGTCGGTCCACAAGGGCCAGGTAGAGCCAGATCGCGCAGAACGGGACCAGTGCGTCGATTCGGATGAGCAGGCCGACTGCCATCATGATGTAGAGACCGAGGGAGACCTCACTGCGCCGCAGTCCCGAAACCGCCAGCCAAACCGCAGCCGTAACAAACAGAGTCAACAGGGCGACCTCATTCCCCAGCAGGCCCCAATTGTTGAGGGGGTAATAGAACGCCGTAAGGAGGACGGCCACCAGACCAACGACGGTTTTGTGTGCCGTGAGTTCCTCGGCCAGCTTCTTTACCAGTATGAGGTTGAATGCGAGGAGCAGCCCGGACAGAACCTGGACCGGCAGGCTCATCAGGGGTGGGGGAACCGGAAAGAGATGGAAGACCGCCATGACCAGGACCCAAAGCGGGTTGGAGTAGCCTTCGACGTGCTCCCCGCCGGCATTCCAGACAAGCCCCTGACCGTGGGCGAAGTTCCTGGCGTACTGCATCGATATCATGGCGTCGTCGAATAGAACGAAGTACCGCGTCCCGTTGATGACGAAGCTGCTCTGAAAGATGAAGACGGCGGCATAGAGCAGATAGCCGACGAGCATCGCCGCCAGGATCAGCTGGCCAAGTCTCTTCTCCTTCACCATTCACTCACCTTTGGGATTGGGTGACCACTATAACAAGGGCCCAACGATCCAGCGCTCTCGCAGTTCATCGTTGCTTCGATCGGCGGCCAGCTCGGGGCTGAGACCGTGTCGGATTCTGAGGGAGCGGATCGTTGGAGATGGCAAATCCTATCATGGTCAGTTGCCGGCTGACGGCCGCGGCGGGTGTCAGGCAACTCGGCCCGCCCAGGATTGATAACCAATGAGCCGGATCGCCCCTACCCCGGACCATTCCCCTCCAGTCGCCCTGGCTCCCACCCGGACACGGCACAGGCAGTATAATCCCGAGGCTGATCGCAACAACCTGCTTCCTCACGTCGTCCACCGCCCTCGGGTCGGGGACGATGGTGGAGTCTCCCTCGCGTAAATGGAAGCCAAGCGCTCTTGATCCCTTCTTCCCAGGCAATCCAAGGCCAGGAATACGAACCATCCATGGAAGGGAACCCTAACCGTTCCAGCGCCGGCATGAGCAGCGGACTTTCCCCGAAGCAGCGCGCCCACTGGAGGGCTCTTCTGGTTTCGGCGATCGTCCTCGGCATCGCCGTCCGGGTGTGGGCGGCGCTTCAGTGGCCGGCGAATTTCCAGAGTGACGAGGCGGTCTTCGGCCTTATGGCGCGCCATATCCTGGCCGGACAGTTCACTCCGACTCTCTACGGGCCGGCCTACCTGGGGAGTATCGAGTCAATCCTGGCCGCCGGGTTCATGTCGCTTCTGGGGCCATCCGTGATGGCCTTTCGCCTGGCCACAGTCCTCCTTTTCGCGGTCTTCTTCGTGCTTCACTCGATTTTCACCTCGCGCAATTTTGGTCAACCGGTCGCCTTTGTGAGTCTGTTGTTCCTGGCACTCCCCGGCTTCCACGTCCTCAATTGGACCTATCAGCCGATCGGTACCTATGGAGCTATGTTCGTACTCGGAACTGCACTGATGCTAATCGGGGTCCCCGAGATCGCCGATCCGCGACGAAGGACTCTGCGCGCCTTGGCGATGGGTGTTTTGATCGGCCTCGGAATATGGTCAAACAACACCTTCGTGGTGTACGTTGCGGCAGTCACCCTGGCGGCGTTCGTGTGTTCGCCAGAGTGGCGGTCGATCCACGCCAAACTGAAGACCTTTGCCGAACGGACCATCCAGATCCCGCTCGCAGAAATGCTCCCTGTGATTGTGCTCGGCGTGGCTGGTCTGGGCGTGTTGGCCTTCTTCAGCGGCGGATGCAGGCCGGAGGGGCTCTACCAGACGATCGGATCAGTCTCCAGGGTGACGTTGGTCGTTGTGGGTGGCGCAGTCGCTGTGTACGCAGCAACTCTGAGTAAACGACGCGCCCAACTCGCCATTGAGGGTGCTACATTGCTCGGCGGGTTCTTCCTGGGTTACTCCCCCATCCTATACAACTGGCTCGCCAAAGGCGTCCCACCCTATTGGGCGGTGTACGCTTCGTGCCCGACTGGTGCGGCCTCGCACGCCAGGCTGCTTGCCAAAGAGATCCTTCCAGGCTTATGGGGAATTCCGACGGTCGATCAACTGAAGCAGATCCCCGCAATCCCCCTGATAGCCTGGGCCATCGTCATTCTCCTTGTCGTGGCTGCACTGGCTTGCTTCGTCTGGTGGAATCGAGTAACGATCTGGAGAACGCTGACCTTCTCACCGCCCGGGCCGGAGAGCAAGCCCGTGATGATGGTCAGTCTCACCCTGGCCCTTACGATCCTGGTCAGCGTCCTGGCCGAGAACACGGTCGACATCCACAGCATTCGCCACATGCTGGTTGCGGTACAGGCGAGTGCCGTCATCTTCGCCGTGTTCCTGGTCCGGCTTGCGGGTCGAACCCGGGTGGTGGGAACCCTGATCATCGCCTTCTGGACATTGCTCGTCGGCCTCAGCAATCTGACCTATGCCAACGCCAACTGGTTGATCAAGTTCAGCCGCTACGACACCCAGCAGGTCGAGGTGCTCGAGCGCTATCTCGCCGAGAATGGTGTCCGGTACGGATACGCGGACTACTGGGGGGCGTACACGCTTGATTTCCTGCTGGAGGAGGGAGTAATCCTGGCCCCTTTCAACGGGATAAACCGGTACCTCCCGTACTCGCAGGCCGTCAGCTCAGCTCCCAAGCTGGCTTATATCTTCCCGGCGGGGAATGCCCCGGCACCCAGCGGTCTGTTTGAGGACCTGAAGCTTTTCCTTTCGGACAAGGACAATCAAGAAGGCGAAGGACCCGCCCGGCCACACATCCGGGAGCAGTTGAGCACGCAGGAGATCGTGAGCATGCAGCGCGTCGCCGATTGGGACGTGTGGATCGTGGCCGACAAGTAGGTGTTCCTTCACGCTCCGATCATCTGCACTAGAGGCGGCGATCCCACGAACTGGAGACTTGCCCTCCGCGTGACAGGACCATTCAAAGGCGAACCGTTGTCGCTTAGAGAAACGCTTCATCGTCAGCCTCGGATTGTTGATCCATGAAACGCGTCGGCCTGTACTTCGAGGGTCATCGCTTTCGAAAGCTTCTGCTCATGGCTGCGGTAGTCGCACTGGGGGCTGCAGTCCAGGCCTGGGCAGCCGCACAATGGCCGCAGAACTTCGACAGCGATGAGGCGATTTTCGGCCTTATGGCGCGCCATATTCAGCGAGGCGAGTTCGTACCCACCGTCTATGGCACTGAGCACCTCGGAAGCATTGAGTCGCTCGTTGCGGCAGGCTCGTTTTCGCTTTTCGGGGAGTCGGTAACCGCACTTCGGGTAGGGTCGGTCCTTCTGTACACGGTCTTCCTCATTCTGCTCGCCATCCTTGTCAACAGGTGGTTTGGATACCCAGTCGCTCTGGTCAGTCTCTTAATGCTCGCCCTTCCCGGGTTCCATGTGCTTTCGTGGACGTACAAACCCATTGGTGCCTACGGTACACTCCTTGTTCTCGGGACCGCAGTGATCTTCCTTTCCCAGGTCAAGCATAAGACGGATCTCTCGCGCACTCTGGGAGCCGGCGGGGTGGGGGTCCTGGTCGGTCTGGGCATGTGGTCCAATCAAATGATCGTCGTCTACGTCGCCGCCCTGGGCATCGTTGCCTTTCTGGCCTCCCCCGAGTGGAACGCTCTCTATGAGCGGCTGGAGGCCCTCAGCCAAGAGCACGTGCATATCCCCCTGAGAGAGATTCTCCCGGTTGTCGTGCTCGGTGCGGCGGGGATCGGGGTCCTCGCTTTCTTCAGCAGCGGCTGCCAACCCGTATGGCAGTTCGAGAAGGTGGAATCGATTGCCCGGGCGGTGCTCGCGGTAGTGGGCCTAGCGCTCGGCCTTTCGGCGCTTCGTTTCAGCAAGCGCAGAGCTCGGATCGTCATGAACGGGGGAGCACTCGCCCTTGGGAGCGGCGTGGGCTATTCGCCGATGCTCTTCGATTGGCTCGTCAGCGGTAATTCGCCTGTATCCGTTATCCGAAAATCCTGCCCCACCAACGCCGTCTCCCATGTTGAGCTCCTTGTGAAGGAAATCCTTCCGGGGATCTGGGGTATCCCTACCCTGGGGGATCTTGTCACACTGCCCGCGTCGATGATGCTTCTCTGGGCAGGCATCATGGGATTGGTATGCCTCGCGCTCGTAGCATATGTGTGGCGCCATCGCACCGAACTGTGGAGGCTGGTGGCATTCTCCCCGCTCGACGGACCGTCGCAGCCCTTCCTTGTTGTTGCCCTGCTTCTGGTGATACCGGTCGTGTTGAGCGTTTTCGGCAGCAACACGGTTGATGTCGACAGCGCCCGTCACTTGCTGGTGACTGCCGAGGCAAGTTCGGTCGTGTTTGCCCTCTTTCTGATAGGCCTGTCGAGACCCTCACCGAAGGCCGGGATCCCGATCCTTGTGTTCTGGATACTCTTCGTTGGCCTGACCAACCTCAATTATTCGAGCGAGCACTGGCCGATCAAGTTCTCTCGGTATGATCCAGATCGGGTTGAGATCCTCGAAAGCTACTTGAGAGATGAGGGAGCAACGGAGGGGTTTGCGGACTATTGGGGGGCCTTCACCTTGGATTTCGTCACAGCGGAGAGGATCACGCTCGCCCCCTATAACGGTTTGAATCGGTATCCGCCCTACACTCAAGCAGTCAAAGCGGCACCTGTGTGGGCCTTCGTGTTCCCCCGCTCCAACTCTCCTGCCCCGGGTGGCCAGGTAGAGGACCTCATCGCCTTCCTCCAGGAGGCCAGCCCGGAAAGCGGCGAGGGGGCAGCCTTTCCCTGGATAACCGACTTGCTCCGCTCGCAGTCTGTCCTGGATCGCAGAACGGTCGCCGACTGGGAGGTGTGGATCGTCGCCGAGAGATGATCGCCGGGAGCGGCCCGAGTTCGCAGCTTACGGTCAAGCGTGGCTGCAATGGCTGCGCGTAACCTACGGCCGGCATGCCTGCCACTGGGCGAGTGCTCCAAGCAGCTCAATCAGGTCCAGCAGCTCCCTTCGCCCTCAATCCCAGCCAGAATACCCCCAGGATGATCGCTGCGCCGACCAGACTCATCACATTGCCCACACGTCGGACGGTCGTCTCCAAGAAATCCACTCGCAGCGTGTGTTCCCCCGCAGGCAAGGTGAGCTGCAGCAGGCCTTTCCCCTGGCTCGGCTTGACGGCCGCGGGTTCCCCATCCACCCAGGCCGCCCAGCCTGGAAAGTAGAACTGCGGGATCGTAACCACTGCTTTTCGATCAACCGTGACCCTCACATCCCAACGCGTCCCGCGCCTTGTGCTTGAGAGCACCTGGGCTTCTCCGGCCGGCGAGAGGCTTACGCCAGTCGCGCAAGGGATGAGCAAGAGCGGGTCCCCCGCGTCAGCTGGCGGCGATGTTCCCCTCCAGAATAGGGTCTGGGAGGTTTGGGGACGAAAGTCCTGTGTTTCTGAGACCGCCTCGCACGGCCGAAACGCCTGCAGCGTCACCGCGTCAATCCTGTGACGGATCCGAATCAATGGGCTGCTCTGCAGATAGATCGCCGCGCCAAGCACAATCACGACCCCCCACGCCGCAAGACCACTTCGGAAGGCGCGCGGCAGGGGTCCGGCGGCAAGCGCCAGGAAAAACGAGGCCGGGGCAAGGAATCGCCAGGGGAATTGTACGAACTGCAACAGGGGCAGGCGCGCCCAAATCCAGCCCGACCGCGAGTTCGCCATGAACAAGCAGAAGAAGCCAGCCGCCAATGCCCCCAGGGCGAGTAGCCTGTGGGGGGATTGCGTGCGCGGCAGCAGTGCGACCAGCACACCGATGATCGCTGAGATGACGAGCAGGAGACCGATGCTTGTGTAGGGCCTTGAGGCACTTGACCAGGCAAAGAGAGTCGA
>Ga0154878_1038_pt13 | contig 10326 bp, 8 predicted proteins | sample Rifle2008BG19ft_FD_105850 | JGI IMG/M metagenome (GOLD analysis project Ga0154878, IMG submission 105850) | Chloroflexi bacterium RBG_19FT_COMBO_62_14
GAGGCGCCCACGATCGCCGATCCGCCCAACTCTGTCAATAGCAGCCCAGGCCCGTGCCGGACGGCATAGGCTAGCCAGGGGAAGCCTCCGACGATCCCACCGATCAGGATCAAGGCCGGCCTGTCTAGCCGTCTGGGTCGGACCGATTCAGGCTTTGGAGAGATCGACAACCAGGCGATCAGGACCGCAGCCGGAACCACGTAGATCAACGTCAAGCCGAAGGCCCACAACCCGAGACCCGAGAGGAGTCCCCAGATGAAGTAAAACGATCTTCGACCCGGGCTCTCGACGATCGAGAGCGTTGTCATCAGAATTAAGTTGCCGATGAGCAGCGCCTCTCCATAACCGCCCAGCGAGATTGTTGTGTACAACGTTAGATTGACGGACGGCACCGCCATGAGCATGCCGGCCAACAGCGCCGGCCTGGGTCCGACAATTCTCCTGGCGAGCATCATCGTCGTAACTACGGTCCCCAGGTAGAGCGCGACCTGGACTTCCCGGATTGCCACAACCTTCTGCCCCAGCAGAACAAACGCTCCCGCAACGAGCGTCGCATCCAGACTCCCCATATAAGCCTGACCGTAGAAGAACGTGGGCCATCGGCCTTGGAGGATGTGCCGAGCCATGAGACCGACGATCGCTTCATCGGAGTTGAACGGGAAGGCGCCGGCGACGAGCAAGCCGACCTTTACAGCCGCCGCCAGAACGAGAATCCCGAGCCACGCCCCCCATATTGCGCCTTGATGTGACTTTCCGTCGGCATCCTCGATCTGTATAATCCGGCCGTGCGCTGGCGAAGATGGATTCAACCTGCGTTCCTGATATGCCTTCTGGCGATCGCGGCGCGCCTGATCCCGGGCCCGCGTGTCATTGACGACGCGTTCATCACCTTCCGTTACGCTCGCAATCTGCTCGCAGGCAACGGCCTCGTTTACAACCCGGGGGAGGCCGTGCTTGGGACGACGACTCCGCTCTATGCCCTTTTGATGGCGCTGGCGGGAGCCGTCTCTGGGGGCACGCGGGCGCCATTCCCGACCCTGGCGCTCGCCATCAACACGGCAGCCGACGCGGCCACTTGTGCGTTGCTCATATTGATTGCCACATCCCTTGGCCATCGCAGGGCAGGTGTCGCGGCTGCCCTGGTCTGGGCGATTGCACCGATGTCCGTGACATTCGCCATCGGAGGGATGGAGACTAGCTTGTTCGTGGCTCTGACTACCGGCACATTGTATCTGTATTTGACCGACCGGCTAGTGGCGGCGTCTCTCTGCGCCGGGTTGAGCCTTGTTACTCGGCCGGACGCATTGCTATTCATCGGACCGTTGGCGATCGATCGCGCGCTGCGCGGCCTGAAGGGACGCTCCCCGGGGCATGCGGCGACCCCTGTGTCTGTCCGCGAATTGGGAGCATTCATCGCGCCTGTTGCGGCCTGGGGAGTTGCCGGAGCCTTCATCTACGGCAGTCCCCTGCCCCACTCGATCCAGGCCAAGGTCCTGGCGTATCACCTACCCGCTGAAGCGGCGCTGGTGCGGCTCATGCAGCATTACGCCACGCCTTTCCTGGATCATCTGACGTTTGGGACTCTATGGATCGGGATCGGCTTGATCCTGTACCCGGTCCTATTCGGCCTGGGTGTCCTGATGGTAATCCGCGACCGCCGCGCGATCTGGCCGGCGCTGATCTACCCATGGGTTTACTTCTTGGCGTTCGCCATCGCTGATCCCCTCATCTTTCGGTGGTACCTGACCCCACCTCTCCCGATGTACTTCCTGGGGATCTTCTTGGGGGTGGAACGACTAGGTCGGGACCTGCGGGCTGGCTTTCTCCCGCCGCTGCTGATCTCGGTGGCAGTGGCGCTCACTCTGCGAGGTTGGATTCTCCGCCCGGATCATGGCCCCACCAGGCCCGCCCCGGATATGGCCTACATCCAGCTTGAGCTGCTCTACGAGAAGGTGGCGCAGGAGTTAGGACCACAACTTGCGCCGGGGGAGGTGCTCGCCGCGGGGGATATCGGCGCCCTGGGCTATTACACGGACGCCCGTATCCTGGACACCATCGGTCTCATCACTCCGATCGCGCTCGACTATTACCCCCTCCCACCTGAGGACTACGCCATCAACTACGCCATCCCGTCCAGGTTGATTGAAGACCAGGCTCCGGATTGGTTGGTGATGCTCGAGGTCTACGGACGCAATACCTTGTTGCAGGATCCAAGCTTCGCGAGGCGCTACTCCCTCGTTGAAGAAATCCCGACCGATATCTACGGCAGCCGGGCCATGCTCGTCTTCCATCGCAATACGCCCAATGAATGATCTCCTCCGCCGGGTCGATTGGCTTTTTGTCGCCATCCTGATGGTGATCACGGGCTTCTACGTCTGGGGTGTCCGAGGAGTCCCGTTCCACCCGGATGAGACGTCGCTCCTTTACCAGAGCGCGGATCTCGAGGTCTTCCTCACCGACCCGATCTCCCTGGCTTGGGAGCCTTCGAAGACCGCAGAGAAGGATCAAGTCTACCGGACGCTCAACCCGCCTGTGCCGAAGATCATCCTCGGGATCGGACGGAGGCTGGCGGGGTACGGCCCGGAGACGGTGGCCGTCGACTGGGACTGGTCTGAGAGTTGGGATGTCAACCGTGAGCGGGGCGCCTTACCGGATGAGAGACTCCTCGTCTCCGCACGGTTGGCCAATGTCGTGTTGCTTGCATTCAGCCTCGTGCTCATTTACTTGAGTGGACTCAGGGTTGGCGGGAGGCTGACCGGGATTGCAGGCGCGTTGCTGTTGGGCGTCAACGCGCTCGTGTTGCTTCATGGCCGGCGCGCGATGGCGGAAGGGGCTCTCGTTTTCGGCGTGAGCCTGGCCATCCTCGGCCTGACGCTTGCCCGGGATCGCCCCTGGCTCACCGGAGTGGGAGCGGCGACGGCGGTCCTCTCGAAGCTGTCGGCAGGAGCATTGTTCCCGGTCGGGCTGGCCGTCGTCGCCTGGCCCGAGAAAATGGACAGAAGTAGCCTACGAAAGGCCGCCATTCGATCCCTGATGTACTTGGGCGCCTTCTTGGGCGAGATCGTATTCCTCGAACCGCTCTTGTGGCGACATCCACTTGAAGCTCTGTCGGCGGTCTGGCGAACCCGCCTCGACTTCTCCAGCGCCCAAGTCGAGCTGTTCGGCGCGCTCGCGCCGTCTCAGGTTCTTCACTCTCCGCTTCAACGGCTGGCCAGTCTGATTGGCAACACCTTTATCGCGCCGCCTCAATTTGCCGAGGTCGGCAATTACGTCTCACAGATGGCTCCTCAGGTAGGCGATTACCTGGCGATTCCCGGGCATGCGATGCTGAGAGGAGTCTTCGGGGGCGGGGTGATATTCATGCTAACCCTCGCTGGAATCGGCCTCGCCGCGCTCCGCTTCCAGCGTCGACCATCCACGGCACGATTCGCCTTGGCCAGTCTCGCCGTCGGTTTCGTCGCGCAGGCCCTGTCACTGTACGCCGCTATCAGCCTGCCCTTCCAACGCTTCTACATCCCTCTGATCCCCTTCATATGCCTGTGGGCCGGGTATGCTTTGGGGAGCGTGATCAACCTCACCCGGCTGCAGCCGAGCGCCCGATGATGTCTTGCGTGGCTATGCGCAGTAAACAGAGCAGTCTCCGTCCTCGTCCAGAAGAGATGGGTGGTATCGATCCTCAACGAGCCTCGACATGAGCCTGAGGCGCACCAGAGCCAAGGCCTCGAGCTCCCCCACGGCATGAAGAAGGGTATGAAACCCGGTTGGCAGGCGAGTGACCGCTCGGCCCTCCGGCATCCGAGCAGAAAAAAAGAAAGCGGCGGGTACCGGCATCGGCACCCGCCCCTTCGTCCTCTTCGCGCCAGCCCTGCGACCGAGTTACTCTCGCAGGTAATCCACCAGTCTTCTTCGGTGCGTAGGATGCCTCAGGCGACTGAGGGCCTGGGCTTCAATCTGACGCACGCGTTCACGCGTCACACCCATCTTGCGGCCGACCTCTTCCAGGGTATAGCTCTCACCATCCAGCAGCCCATAGCGGAGCTGGAGGATGCGCACTTCGCGCGGCGGAAGCGTATCCAGGACGTCCTGCAGCTGTTCGCGCAGGAGATTCTGCGTGACGGTTTCTGCCGGCGCAGGGGATTCCTCATCTTCGATGAAGTCACCCAGAACCGAGTCCTCCTCCTCGTCGGTCGGAGTCTCGAGCGAGAGCGGTCGCCGGGCGACCTGGATCATGTTCTCGACCTTCTTCGGCGTCACCTCGAGGGCATCCGCCAGTTCGTCGGTCGATGGATCTCGCCCTAGACGCTGGGTCAATTGGTGGGATATCCGAAGCAGTTTGTTGATCTGGTCGCCCATATGGACGGGCACGCGAATCGTGCGACCCTGGTCGGCAATGGCACGCGTGACGGCCTGTCGGATCCACCACGTGGCATAGGTCGAGAACTTGTGGCCTCGGCGATAGTCGAACTTCTTGGCCGCCCGAATCAGGCCGATGTTGCCCTCCTGGATCAGATCCAGGAAAGGCACACCCCGACCCATGTATTTCTTGGCGACGCTGATGACCAGCCGTGAGTTGGCAGTGATCAAGTGTTCTCGAGCCGCCCAACCGTCCTCGATAAGGCGTTGCAGCTCATGCTGCCGCCAGGCCGCCGTCGGCCCTCTTGCCAACTCCTCGCGGGCCTTTCGACCACGCTCGATCCGTTTGGCGAGGGAGACTTCCTCTTCGGCCGTGAGCAGCGGCACGCGGCCGACCTCCTTGAGGTACAAACCGACCGTGTCGTCGGCGTCGACGCTTGAAAGATAACCCTCGTCCTCGTTCGTCTCGGGAGGCTCTTCATCATCGGCGGCATCGTCTTCGTGAGAATCCTCGGTCTCGCTGACATCATCCAGGTACGGGACGCCGGCCGCCAGGAGGGCTGAGTAGGCCTCCTCCAACTGGTCGATCTCTCGCTCCGCCTCCGGGAATGCCGCGAGGATGTCGTCTACTGTGACGTAGCCGCGCTCCTTCCCAAGCTCGATGAGCCGGTCAATGACCTGACCGTCTTCTTCAGGCTGGGTTTCTTCCAGGCCGGTTTCCGTCATCTCGTAATCATCTACGCGACGCCGCGGATTCCTACCCTTGGGTTTGTCTCTGTTCTTCTGCGCCATGATCGCTCTCAGCATACCGCCTAATTGCGGGGGAAGTCAACGAAGGAATCCCCCCGCCCTGCGACCGCCACCTATACGTCTGCCATACGGGTTCACGTTACGCCAACAAGCTTAACTGAGCATTAGACAAGGCCCGCCGTGATCCCTTCGAGGTTCAATTCCCTTTCAACTCCCTCACCCGGCCCCGGCCTGAGCCGATGGCTATGCGCTCACGGAGCCCCGCTGGCCTCTACGGCGAGGGCGTTCGCGGGGTGACTGTCTGGCTGGTCGGCGGGACCTCAGGGGTAGAGGTCGGCGGCAAGACAGGCACGTTTTCCAGCAGGCCGACGACGTCATCCAGACTGTATTGACTCACCACCTGGATGTCATCCCCTTCCCCGGCGCGTACATACGTCTTTCCTCCGATCCCTACAGCTCCGCCGACATCAAAGGCCTTGGTGCTCCCATCGGCCAGGAGGAGCGTCACCCTGGTTCCGGGGTCTGCCAGACCGAAGGGCAGGAGATCGAGCTGCCCGGAAAGGACCCTGGATACCTCAGGTTGGCGGACCCAGGTCACCGCCTGCTCCACTCGCCCGGCGTCAGCCGGGCCTTCATCGGGCTGGATCAGCTTCCAGGCGAGCTCCGGATCTCGCCGGACCTCGACGACCTTCCCCGAATGCAGGTCTTCGATCCGCAGCCCATCAACCTGGGTCGCCTCGTAGCTCCAAAGAGGCTCTGGAGTAGGCACTGCCTCTTCCGAACTCGGCTCAGACTGGCGAGTCCAGACTATCGCCCCGGCCAGCACGCCGAGGAAAACCACCAACAGGATCCACGTATTGCGACGGATCATCGGCGACGACTCAGACTCGCTGCCTTCGCCCCCACCAGGTGAGTAGCCCGAGTCCCACGACGCCGCCCGGCATCAGAATGATCGTCAGCAAGAAGATCAGCCCCGTCGTCTGCGTTGAAGGAGGACTGACGAACCTCTGTGTCGAGGTCTTCGGCGTGAGACTGATCAGGTTCTCTTGTCCGGAGGCCCAATCGAGGCTGTTAACCAGAATGTCGCCGTTGCCGATTTGGAAGAAGTACCCGTTCGCCGCGAAATCCGAATCCCCGAATACGACGACACGTGAAGAGCTTGTCGAGTCGGTAGCCGCCGCTGCCAGGACGAGCGGGCCCTTCTTGTCGGCTTCGGCATCGAAGTTGAGCTCGTTTCTGTCCTGAAGTGCGGCCAGATCTGTCTCTCCCCATGAGCGGTCGCCCGTCAGGACCAGGCTCGTCTGAGTGATCGATGGATCGTCGAGGGTCATTACTTCGATGCTTCGAGAAGAAGGGTAGATGCTGCCCAGATTGCGCATGCGGGCCGTGATCGGATGGTCGCCGTACGAGGTCGAAAGTCCCGCCAGGGGAACAGTCGAAGCGAAGTCGACCACGAGGTTTTCCTCCAGGCGCAGGCCCCACTTCGTTTCGAGGTAAACCCTGAGGGGGTCGGGTTTATCCTCATCGGTGGGAGCCGTGGGGTCATCGAGAACGATCAGCCCGCCGCCGCCGGCCAGATACTCGCCGAGTGACTTGACCTCGTCCTCCGAGAGAGGTGACGTCGGAGCAGCCACGACCACTGCGACGGCGTCATCCGGGACGTCTGGGTCGAGAAGGAGGCTGATCGTCGCTATCTCGTAGTTCTTCGACTCCAATGCCGACTTCAGGTAGGTGTAGCCTTGATCGTCGGCCGCTCCGGTGTCTCTCTCGCCCTCGCCGACGAGGAAGTAGATCTTACGCTTCTCGGGGTTGGCGAGCCTGATCAATGCGCCGGTGATCTCTTCCTCACTCGGGAAGGAAACGACTTCGGAGGCCTCACCAACGACGACTGCCATGCTCCCATCCGTCATGATCCTGTATTGGTCCCGAGCAACCGGATTCTCAATCGGATCAACGAACTCGTACGTCAGCATTCCATCGCTGCGACTCTGGTAGGCGTCGAGGAGCGGTCGCACTTCATCTCTACTCGAGGCGCGGTCGGGGGTATAGAATCCCTTGAGCACGACCGGTTGTGCCAGGCCCTCCAGCGTCAAGAGCGTCTCCGGCGTCAGCGTGTACTGTTTGTCTTCCGTCAGATCCCATTGGGTTGGTGATTGGAAGGCCACATAGTTGACGACGGCCAGAATGCCGAAGACAGCCAGGCTGACGAGGAACGCGTTGCTCCCGTAGCGCATCTGCCGTCCGACGAGTGCCCGCCGAACTCGATCCGGGTCGAGGAGCACACCGGCGGCAACGCCCAGGATGGACAGCGCCAGACCGACTCGGACGTACAGGTCGAACTGCCGCCCGACGATCCACCACGCAGCCGTCCCGGCCATGGCCACAAGACCGGCGGCGTACGCAAGAGGCGCAAACCGGCGTAGATCGGCTCTCATCTCCATCGGCGTGACTCGACAATCTGGCTCCCGAAAACCAGGGCCAGGATAGTCAGGCTGACGAAGTACAGGACATCCGGGAGCGAGATGATTCCGCGGTAGAGGTTGTTGTAGTAGCGATCGACAAGGCTCAGGCTTCCAGCGATCTGGCTGCCCACCCCGGCCCCGCTTCCCAAACTCCCGACGATCCAGAGAACCAACAAGATCGCCAGGGCCACAAAGAACGCGGCCATGGGGTTCTTGAACATCGCCGAAATGAGGACTCCAATGGCCAGCATGGTGGAGAGCAGCAGGACCAGACCGAGATAGGCCGAGACCAGAATGCCCTGATCGATCCCCGGGTCAGTCATCCGATTGAGGATGTAGGGATAAACCCAGGTGAAGGCTACGATGACCAGCATGAAGCCGAACGCCCCAAGCCACTTGCCGACGATCACTTCCCAGTCCCTGACCGGCGCAGTCAGCAAGAGCTCTAGGGTCCCCATGCGATGTTCCTCGGCCAGCAAGCGCATGGTCACTGCCGGCGTGGCAAAGAGCAGGATCGTGACCAGCGGCCCCAAGACAATCCGCCCGTCGGGATCAATCTGGCTCCCGCGAATGGCGAAATAGATGTTAATGAAGAAGATCCCGCCGAGGATGAGATAGATTGAAGCCGCCACAGCGTAGGCCACTGGGGAAATGAAGTACTGGCGGAACTCCCTGGAGGCGATGATCCAGACGTTGCGCATCGGCTAAGCTTCCACCGGAGGGGCGGCCTCTTCTCGGGTGAGCTGGAGGAAGATGTCCTCCAGGCTTACTCCGACGGGCCGCAACTCGAGCAGATCCATCCCGGCCTCGACCACCTTGCGGGCGATCAGCGGCCGCACGTCGTTCCCCGCCGTGCAGGTGACCTGGACCTCCCCCTCATTCATGCCTTGCTTGACTTCGGCGACGCCGGGAAGACGCTCCAGCAGTCGGGCGAGTTCCGCGGTCTCCGAGGCCGTAACCACGATCAGCCTCTCGGCGCCCGCCAGTTGAGCCTGCAGGTTCCCCGGGGAGTCCTCGACCACGATCTCTCCGTGGTTGATGATCAACACCCGGTCACACACCTGCTGAGCCTCCGACAGGATATGAGTTGACAGGAGGACGGTGCGACTCCGGCCGATTTCCTGAATGAGCTTCCTGACCTCGATGATTTGAGCCGGGTCGAGGCCGATCGTGGGCTCGTCCAGGATCAGGACCTCAGGTTCGTGGAGCAAAGCCTGGGCTAGCCCGACGCGCTGGCGCAATCCCTTCGACAGATTGCCGATGAAACTGCCGGCGCGCTCTTCGAGACTGACCTCTTCCAGGACAGCCTCGATCCGCTCATCCAGCTTCTTCACCCGGCGAAGCGAGCCCATGAACTCGAGGTACTCCACGACCGACATCTCGGGGTACAGCGGAACTGTCTCGGGCAAGTAGCCCACTCTTCGCCTGACCTCAAGCGACTGGTCGACCACGTCATAGCCGGCGACTCTAGCGGTACCGGAGCTAGGGGGCATATACCCTGTCAGGATCCGCATCGTGGTCGTCTTCCCGGCCCCGTTCGGGCCGAGGAAACCCAAAATCTCGCCGACGCCGGCGTGGAATGTCAGCCCGACGATAGCTGGGTGGTCACCGTAGTACTTCGTGAGACCCTCGACTTGGATCATGACCTGTTTGACCGATAGGCGAAGAAAGAGCACATCAACCGCGCGCTGCCGGCGGTATGTGCTCTTGACTGCCTCCTTTGGCGCGTACTTGCCCCGGCGATCACTATACAGAAAAGGAAGGACCCAAGTCAATATCCTCCCGATGCTCTCATCGAACCCTCATCTGAATGGCTGCCCTTTGACCGGGTTGGCTTCGGGGGGACGAAAAGGCTGGGCCGGGCGATGCGGATGCCGGGCGCGAGCTCTCGCGGTCGAACTCCTCTCAGCCCCCGTGCTCCTTGATGAGCAGCGGCAGGGAGAGCGCCGCGCGCTCCGAGGTGCTGAAGCGCTCGCCGCGGTTCTTGCACATGCACCGGCGGCGAAGGCCGCCTTTGGCCTCGTGGGTAGTGGCGATGAGCGGGTTTTGTGGCTTTTACAGTATGGACAGTTCAGGCTGCGAGGTTCCCCCCGGACTAGAGTTCCACCCAGATGTGCCTGGCGAACGGCAGACTCCGCCAGATGTTCGGGTACGGGGGCGGGATTGGAGCACGCGGGTCTGCGCGCCAACCCCCGAAGGGAGGAATTGCCTTAAGGTTCTCGGCAGTCTGCTCTTGGGCGCCGCGGCTGCACGACCGCTATGGGACAAGACGAACGAAAACCGGATAGTCTTTGACCACGACGCCACGGATGGCGAGGTTGCCGGTGTCGGACACAAGGTCCAACTGCTGCTCGATTCCCACCAGCGGGTCGATGCCTACTGCCTTGGAGGCAGATAGTCCCGGGAAGGTGAGATCCGCCGCCACCCCAGGGTCGTAGTCGACCGCGACGCCATCCGTCCACAGCGCGACCAGCCACCCGCCATCCGGCAGCGAGAAGGTATAGCAGACGGTGTCCGCTGCCTCGCTTTGGATGTCCAAGTCCATCGGTTCAGGTTCGGCCCCATCTACGATGGTGGTCAGGTTGCGTATGACCTTGGCGGGGAGCGGCATCCAATACGGGCCGCCGACCGCCGCCCACATGTCCAATCCCCGGTGCAGGACGATCCCCCGGGCGTAGTACTTGGCGACCTGCGGGACGGTGTAACGCAGCGGTGACGCCGGATCGGGGTTCTCCTCGGTCGACCAGGTCAGCTCGGCGGC
>Ga0154878_1059_pt6 | contig 10240 bp, 12 predicted proteins | sample Rifle2008BG19ft_FD_105850 | JGI IMG/M metagenome (GOLD analysis project Ga0154878, IMG submission 105850) | Chloroflexi bacterium RBG_19FT_COMBO_62_14
CGGCCAACCGGGAACTGGTGGAGGGGAAGACCGTCATCTTGGTGAAAGACGTGTCTGAGACCGACGTTTACGACCGCCTGCTCCGGTACGTGATCGCGGATGGGGTCTTTGTGAACTATGAGCTGGTCAGGCAGGGACAAGCTCAGGCCGTCAGCTATGCACCCGATACCGCCTGCTTCCTGACCTTCCGGGAAGCGGAAACGGGTGCCAAGGCCAGTGGCCTTGGGATGTGGGCAGCTATCCCGATAATCGAGTCCCTCCCGACCGCCACAGGCAAGCCCGCCGCAACTCAGGTACCGACCAACTGTGATCCATCCTACCCGACGGTCTGCATCCCGCCGCCCCCGCCCGACCTCGATTGTGGGGATATCTCCTTCCGCCGGTTTACCGTGCTTGCGCCCGATCCACACAACTTCGACAGGGACCACGACGGGATTGGGTGCGAGAGTGGTTGACTTCAGCAAAGCCGATCCGGCCAGCTCGCGCCGAATTAAGGCTTCTCGCGCCTGGGGGCTCGCCGTAGAGTGGTTCATGACAAGCCACAGCCGCTAGCCGACGCAGAATAGTCGGTATGCCACCATTCGAACCCCTAGTGGAGCGATACTGTGTCAACGGCGTCTCATAGAGAAAGCCTCTTCCGCGCCCACTCCCAGGATCTAGAATCCATACATCCTGAACTCGCGAATCGATTCATGTGCCCGATATGTCATCGGCTCTTTAGTCTCGACGACATAGGCGCTGACGTACTCACCGTAGGCCACATCTGGCCAGAAGACTTTCGGAGCCATAGTCAAAGCGAACTGGCAAGACATCAACATATCCTACTCTGCCATGAATGCAACTCTAATGCGGGAAGGCGGGGGGACAAGCAGGCCCAGGTATTCGAGGGTCTGAGAAGAGGCGAGGAGTCGGGCGATCTGTTTGGCGAGCGGCTTTTGGAAGCACGAACAGGGCCAGGAGAGGAACCCATCAGACTAAGGGCTCGCGTTCGCATTGAACACGGTGATGACATATCGGGAAAGATAACGTTCGAGGTCGATCAGCAGCGACAAGCCTGGGCCAGAAATGACCCGAGGCAGGAAGAGAGGTTCCGTTCTCTCGCGCGGACAGGCGAGAGGTTTTCGGTACTGGTCCATCCCGACAGAAGGGCAGTTCCTGAATTGGCTAGAGCGGGATGGATCACGTCGGCGTACTTGAATGCTTTTCATACCTTTGGATATAGGTACATACTGCAAGATGCGGTCATTGGCACAGTGAGATCCTATATCCTCAATTCGATCTATAACGATGTGGAGTCACTGCATTTTCCTGAATCTGAAGATTTCGCGGTTTTCGATTGTTCCGACCATCCGACAGATGATCCTGTCATTGCCGTCGTCATTCCGGCCGAATCGAATGACAAGATACACCTCCGAGTTAGCTTTCTCAAAAACGAAGTGAGTCTACCATTTCCATTTGTTCCTAAAGCCCTGGGGAGCCTGATCTTCGCAAGGATGCCAGACTATGAAAAACGAATCGCAGAGATAGAGAACCAAAACGCCTTCCTGTACCTTCAAGTTTCTTGTACGAAACTGGACGCGCATGACTGCATTTGGGATTATGTGCTTGGCAAACCATTTCCATAGATACAGAGAGGTGGCGGCCTAACAAGTCACTGCTGCTCACCTAGCTGGCGTCCGGCAAGGCCAAGATTCGTTGCGCGCCACAATGCGCGAGAATAGGGGCTGCCAGGGCTGCCAGGGCTGCCGGGCCGCTCCGCGCAATGAATGCGGGATCTCCGACAGCTCGAGACCATTCGGCGGCCTCGCCGCAATGCAAGCGAGGGTTCAATGGAGCCACACGAAGAGGCGATCGCGATCTTCCGTGAAGTGATCCGCGATCTCACCTCAGGGAACCGCGACCTCATCTCCATCATGCGCCGGTGTCAGCACGCTTGCGAGATCATGGGATGGCAAGCAGGGAAGGAGTGGTTCCACCAGGAGCTCAACGGGTACTACCCCAACACACCCCTTCCCTTAAACCGGAGGATTCAAGGCACGAAGAAATGGAAGTTCGAAGGATCCACCTATGAGACCATCGAATATCAAACTGAGGAAGCGATGGACGGACTAGACTCTGCCGTTTACGACGAGGAGGCAGAGACTCTCGACGTCAAGGCGGGCGTGGCCTGGTTCATCACGGGCTCCAAGATCGGGTACAACGAGGACCTCCAGGAGACCAAGAAAGCCCCATCGCCCTCACGAAGTACCACCGTTACCCTCCGTAGAGTGCGGTCCTTCCAGCCAGGCACTATCTCTTACGCCCTATCCCAGATCGAGAAGAACGTCTTTGACTGGGTATCAAGCGCCTACGCACAACTGGCGTACGGTAACAGAGTAAAGAACATCTGGGAGAGCTACCGGACACGGGTCGACAACACCCTCCAGAACCTCGGGCTCGCTTCCCATCTTTCTGCAATCCAGGACGATATAGCAAAGGACAATCCCGAATCATGGAGATCTGCGGTCCTCGAGTGTCGCAACCTACTCAATGATCTCGCCAACCACCTGTGGCAAGATCAAAGAGAGACTTACGGTCCCTTGCCCGGCGACGGCCCAGGGGGAAAGCTAGACGTCCGCCAAGGCAAGTACGCGAATCGGCTCTCGGCCTTTCTCCATCGCAAGACCGTCACCGGCTCCGAAGGGAAGTTTCTGAGAGACGAGGCCGAAAGGCTCTCGGCTTCCATCAGATCGCTGATCGAGCTCCAATCGTCCGCCCACGAGCCAATCGCAAGGCCGCTCGCAGAGTCTGTGGTCCTTTCCACATACTTCATGATCGGTGAACTGGCCTCCAAGACCGACCTTGCACCGATCACAGACTCTGCTTCATCGGCTGCCTAACCACTCGCTGCCCCGCAAAGAACGCGGGGTCTACGAGAGCGGACCCGGCCAGCTCGGCGCGATAATCTGAACGTGCCTCGGCCGGGCCGCCTGTCCTTGTGATTTTCCAAGGGATCCCCGTCCAGAACACGGGGCAGGCAGCTCGAGGCCGTTGGGCAGCTTATGCCAACTTGACTACACTAGAGGCTGCATTTGGCTTCATTTCCGATTTGGATTACAGTGGATTGGATCGACCAATGCGAGTGGCTTTCACAGACACATCTGATATGCTGTCTAGGAATCGTTAGCTCTGTAGAACAGCCACTGTGACGATCGGAGCGCCCTTGCTCCTAGCTGCCCACGCCCCCATTGTGTTCGGCCCCTTAGGACGAGTGTCCGTGCTGGCGAGGTCGCCGCGCTCCCGATTCCGCTCTGGGAGTCTTCGCTGGGCGTCCGACTCATTGCTAGAGGGTTCAATCCATCTGCGACGAGCGAGCTCTTGAGCGCGGCAAAGCTATGGAAGTTAGGTTGTGGGGAGGGTTGAGAGCCTCCCCACTCATGTTACAGCTGTGTGCCGTACTCAATCAAGCCCCACATTCAAAACAAGAGAGACTCCCAGGAGAGAAGGTGAATACAGAGATAAATGGAGAAAGCATGTCTTCACCCAGGCGCCTCGCGAGGATCGCGGGCGTCTACTACCTGCTCGTCGGCATCTTCGGGGGCTTTGCCGAGGGCTTCGTGGACCCCAAGATTTATGTTGCAGGCAACGCGGCGGCCACGGCTAAGAACGTCCTCGCGAACGCCCGACTCGTCCGCATGGGCGTCGTCGCCCACCTCGTGGATGCGGTCTTCTTTGTCCTCACCGCGGTGGCCCTCTACCTGCTGCTGAAGCATGTCCACAAGAATGCAGCCGGCGTGATGGTGCTCCTGGTCTCACTGGCGGCCGGCATCATTTCCCTCAATGCGGTCTTCCAGTTTGAGGGCTTGCAGGTCGCAACCGACAGCACCTATGCGGCCGCCTTCGGCCCCGTGGGGTCGAATGCGCTCGTGCTGCTTATGCTCGACATCCAGCACTATGGGACCCTCAGCGCGCAGGTCTTCTTTGGCCTGTGGCTGGCTCCGCTTGGGTATCTCGCCTACAAATCAGGGCTGTTCCCCAAGGCGCTGGGCGTCGTGCTCGTCGCGGCCACGGTCTGCTACCTGGTGGACCTGCTCGCGGCGTTCCTGGTCCCCGACTTCGCCAACCAGATCCACTCGTTCATTGTCATCGTGCCCGCCATCGCGGAGGTCTGGATGGTCCTATACCTGCTCGTGGTTGGCGTGAAGACCGTGAAGTCAGACAAGCGCATACCTGCCGCGGCGTGAACGCTATTGCACTCGGCGGCCTATCTCACGGGCCGCCGTGGCGTGCGGAGTCGCAAAGGAAACCCTTCTTCTGGGTCGCGATCACACCACGGAACATCCGCAAACGCGGCGGCGATCCAGCTAGGCTAGCAATAGCAGAAGGAGCACCGTGAGCGACACATCGACCGGCCGTCATCACTACGCTGGATAGGACGAAATCCGGGGGCCACCTCGATTCCCGATGGGCCGCCTGGTTTGACGGGCTGAGCCTACCCAACGAAAGCGACGGCACCACCGTCGTTTCAGGCCCGCTCCTCGACCAGGCCACGCTGCATGGCGTGTTGCAGGATGTGCCCGACGGAGGCCTGTCGCTGGTCTCGGTCACTCAGTCCGACTCCGGCCAGCCCGACGTACCCGCCATCGCCCCTCGATAGGTGCTCACTAGTCAACACAAGGAGAATGACATGACCATCACCGACCGAACAGCAACGAAACGAGTCCCAATGGACTCACTGAGGAAGACCGCGCTGGTCGCGGGCGTGTTCTACCTACTCACCTTTGTCTCGATTCCGACCCTCGCTCTCTACGGTTCGGTGCGCGCTCCGAACTACGTCGTCGGCCCCGGCCCGGACACTTCCGTGCTCCTTGGCGTCTTCCTGGAGATGATCGTTGCCCTCGCCGGCATCGGCACCGCCGTCACGCTGTACCCGGTGGTCAAGAGGCAGAACGAAGGAGTCGCGCTGGGCTTCGTCGGCGCGCGGGTCCTGGAAGCCGCCACCATCTACGCTGGCATCGTCAGCCTCCTGTCGGTGGTGACTTTGCGGCAGGCCGGAGGCGGAGCAGGTGCGTTGGTCGCCGGTCAGGCGCTGGTCGCCCAGTACTACTGGACGTTTCTCTTCGGACAGAGCTTCATTCCGGCCGTGAACGCCGTGTTGCTGGGCTCACTGATGTACCAGTCGCGCCTAGTGCCACGGGTTCTTCCCGTGCTGGGGTTCATCGGAGCAGGCCTGCTCGTCGCGGCCTGGACCCTCACGCTATTCGGCGTCCTGGGACAGGTGTCCCCGGCCACGGCGCTAGCCGCACTCCCGATCGCGGCGTGGGAGTTCTCGCTCGGCGTCTACCTCGTCGTCAAAGGCTTCAAGCCTTCCCCCATCACGGCTGGAATCGCCGCTACCAGCACCCGGCACGACTAGCAGAGCCCCGCGGTCTAGCCGTCGACAACAGAGCCGGGCCCACCAAGGGCCCGGCCGCTGTGCACGCAGGCGGGACGGGGCCCGGCCGAGCCGAGTAATGCGGGTAGGGGCCGCACAAACGTAGGCACTCTCGCCAGCGTGTACAGCGCCGCCCAATAACTCGCTGAAGCTGGCCCGGCGGGCGGCGCTCCCGGGGCCACTTGCTCGGCCCGTCGGGGCGCCGTAGAGTAGGGAGGAGTTGCCCGCTTATGCCGGGCCGCCCAGCTCGAGTCCGTTAGCCGCCTACGGAAGCGTACGCATGGGCTATTCCTTGTTTATGCCCAGGAGTCCGGCCACAACCGAGAGTAGGGGATCAACACAAGAGGAAGAGACTACTGGTGAGCAGGCATAAGAAATCGGCAACTGTCCTCTTGGCAATGGGCATTCTTGCTCTTTGTCTCAGCCTCTTGGCTGTTGAAACCCAAACCAAGGTGCTCAGACGACTCATCGATGATGCGATTTACGACAACAGGAACCACTATTTCTCTTGTGAGCAGTTGCCGCAGCTATCCCAAGTCGAAAGCATTGTAGATGAACACCAAGACCTGATTCTCCGCATTGAACAGGTCAATCCTGGGTTCGTGGGAATTGAGATCGATACTACGACCTGTTCTGGCAAAGGGGATATTCTATTCTGGTATGGCTCGCATCGAGACAGATTAGCGATAGAAACCCTAATTGGTGAGACAACCTTCTTTGGCGTACCCTACAGGCTTCAGAATCGTTAAGGGCAGTCTTGAGCGGCACCAGACAGAGCCGAGCCTCACACGAAGTGTAGAAGCGGCGGCTAACAACTCGATGCCCCGCAAAGTCGAAGATCCCCGAAGGGGGAACGCGGGATCCCGGTTAGAGCATCCGGGACGAACGGTCTCCGAGAGCGGACCCGGCCACGGCGGCGCGATAATCTGGACGTGACTTGGCCGGGCCGCCTGTTCTTGCTATCTTGCAGGGGCTCCCCGCACAGAACCCGGGATCTGCGACCCCATCCGCTTCGCTCCTGGGGCAGGCAGCTCGAAACCGTTAGGCCGCTCACGCAAAGGTCCTCATGAGGGATGGTAGATCATGGCATCGGAAACCCTAATCGATGTGATTGATCGCTACAAGTCCGACCCAGAGTCGGTCTACAACACGTGGTTCGTGGGCAGCGCAGACCGAATGAAGGCCTTCCGCGCCATCAAACGAGGCGTACGTGACACAGTAGACAGTGTCGCTGCAGGAACATTCGGCGCCGATTTCAAAGAGTCTCCGCTCGAAGTCGTCCTCACTGCGATTACTGAACAGAAGCAGGTGTTTCAAGGTGCAGCCCACCCCTTCTACTGGAAGCCCAAACTCCGGATTCCCGACATCTATGAGAACGAACCCAACAAGAGGAGATTCGCGGCATTCCTGGATGCTTGCCTCAACGCGACGCGCGAAGACCAAGTTCTAGCCGAGATGAGCCGCTTAGCCGCAGCTCAAATCAAGGGTCTTGGTCCGGCCGTTGCCAACATCGTTTATTTCCTCCATCCGACGATCGTCCCCCCATCCAACACCGCGATGGTCAACGGCTTCAACGCCTTGTATTCCGACAAGAAGAGACTGGGTTCGTGGGACAGCTATCTCGCCATGCGAGAGGTCATCGTCCGCACCAACTCGGAAGTGCGCGATCTCCTTTCCAATGATCTGGGAGCATTCGCCGGTTTGCTCTTCGAGCTCGGGTCTGGTCGGTTGTTGATCTCCGCGAATGTTGACTCCGTCCTGGCGGTAGAAAGGGCAAAGGCGGAGAAGGTTGCTCGCACCCGGCATAAGGAGGTACTCTCAGAAGAGGCTGATGAGAGTCAGCATACGCAGATTCAGTACTTGCTGATCAAAATTGGCCGCGCCCTGAAGTACGCGGTCTATGTCGCCCGGAACGACCGACACCGGTCGTACGAGGGGCACTCCTTCGCACAGTTGACTGTTCCCGAATTGCCTTCGATGGGCTGGCCATCTGAGATCATGGATACAGTCGGCTTGATCGATGTCATCTGGTTCAATCCGGATACGCCCGAAATAGTCTGCGCGTTCGAGGTTGAGAAGAGCACATCTATCTACTCCGGGATTCTCCGGCTCGAGGATTTGGTGCGTTCCATTCCCGGCTGCACGTGCAACGTCTACCTTGTCGCTCCCGACAAGCGGGAGAAGGAAGTCATGGCCCAATTCGCCCGCCCAGCCTTCAAGCGGGATCTTGCTGATATTCTTATCAGCTTCATTCCCTTTGACGACCTCTGCGAGCACTGTGACGCACTATGCAGATTCGGCGAAGATCATTCCGTTCTAAGGAAGATCGCCCGTACCTCGGTCGCTTCCAACTGGGACTCGCATATCATCTGGTAAGGCCGTTGAGCTGCCCAACCACTCGCTGCCTGACCAGGCCGCCCTTGAGGAGCGCAAGGACCCCGCTGCGCTTCGCTTCGGGGGCTGGCAGGCAGGCCAGGGGGGCCCCCTCCGCGTCGATTCGGGAGTGCCTCGCGACCCTGGAAGTGCACCAGGGTCCCGGTAAGACCATCCGGGACGAACCCCGCCAAAGCTCAGGCGGGACAGGCGGCCCCGTCTGGGCGGGGTGGACGATGCTCAGCGACCCCATCCGCTTTGCTTCGGGGACCCCGGAAGTACGCCGGGACATCGGAACAGCACCGATGCAGGCAAGCAGGCAGCTCTCCATCAAGAATATGGGACCCCACTCGCTTCGGTCACGGGGCCCGGAAGAGCATCGGGGCAAGCAAGCAGGCGAGGCCGTTGGGCGGCCTATCTAGAGTTCACAGAACGAGTGAATTACATAATCGGCAAATGATCATCTGAGGGAGATATGACATGCCAAGCAACAACCCTTCAAACCCGAAGAAACGCCCTGGCAAACTCAACATCTTTGTCGGTGGCCCTCCGCCGCCCGGTGCGGTCGTGTTCAGGCCAGATGGGACAATTGAACACTTACCTGAGACGCCGGAGGCACACCATGAGTGGACTATTCGAAAGATGACATCGAGGATTGAGCAAGAGCCCGAAGATGGTGAGTGGTATTTCGAACGTGGCACGGCGTTGTTTGCGCTGGGCCGATTTGCCGAAGCTATTCCCGATTTTGGCAAGCTGATCGACCTCGTTCCTCAATGGGGCGATTACTATCGATTACGCGGACTATCCTTCTATTACACCAGTCATCATGCACAGGCACTGGACGATCTACGCGAATATAGAAGGCTGTGGGATCCTCAGCGCCTTGAATCAGACGCACTCAAGATCCTAGAAGAATTAGAGGGTGCCCGACAGGAATGATCTGCGCCGAAATCAAAGGCATGGTGGTCCATTTGGAGGCGTATCTACAATCTGTGCGTCGCCCAACACCTCGCTGCCTAGGCCGCCCTTGAGGATCACAAGGACCCCGCTCCGCTTCGCTTCGGGGGCTGGCGGGCAGGCCAGGGAAGCCGGCTGCGCTGGCGGGCGAAAACGTAGTGGTATTGTGCGTGCCTGTTCGTCCTACAGAATGAAGGCACCAAACCCGGACCGCCGAGCGGCTTAGCCCGGACCCGCTGGGCGGTTTAGAAAGCTCGCACGAATGTCGAAGGAGAGGGAATGAAGACTGATCCAACAGTACCCATGAGTATCGATGAATACATCGCAGGCTTCCCACAAGATGTTCAAGACAAACTGGAGAAGATAAGGTCGACCATCAAGACGGCGGCGCCAGACGCGGAAGAAACAATCAGCTATCGAATGCCGACTTTCACCCTGAAGGGTAATTTGGTTCATTTTGCTGCTTTCAAGCGGCATATCGGGTTTTATCCTACGCCGACAGCAACTGCGAAATTCCAAAGGGAGCTATCGGCTTATAAAGGGGCGAAGGGATCGGTGCAATTTCCATTAGATCAGCCAATTCCGTTCGCCCTGATAAGCAAAGTTGTGAAGTTCAGGGCAAAAGAGAATTTGGAAAGAGCCAAAGCAAGACGGAAGAAATAGAGACTATTGGCAACCCTGCGCTGTCTTGCTCGAACTAGAAAACCACCGCCCTACAACTCAATGAAGCCGACCACCTACCCGGCCGGTTTTCAAAGGTCCCGGCCTGTGGGTGTAGACTCTTGGCGAGCAACCCTCGCCTCAGCCGGTGGCGACTTATCTCGGCCGTCAGGCGGCGAAGCCTCTACCCGTCGCATTCCATACTCTCAGCCATTACCAAGGTACAGGCCCCTGTCAGGATACACTTCCATCGCATTCATTCTCAATATGCAAGTCCAAGCACAATAGTCGTTCTCAGGATAGAAGCCCATGGAGTGTCGTGTCGGTTGTGGCGCGTGTTGTATTGCCTTGTCGATCTCTTCACCCATCCCTAGGATGCCTCACGGTAAGCCAGGCGGTGTCCGCTGTGTTCAGCTCACCCCCGACAATCGATGCCGCATGTACGGTCGACCGGACCGTCCGGCGGTCTGCGTTCGGCTGCGGCCCGATGAGGAAATGTGTGGCGACAACGCAGAGCACGCACTGGCCTGGCTGTTCGCGCTGGAAGACGCTACGCGCCCAGTGCTGAGTGACGCTAGGCCTCCCTTTTGAACTGAGCGTAGGGAATGCAGCGCCGCCCAAATGTCAACGCAATCCACGACTTGACACCGGCGCGCGCTATCTGAATCGAGGATCCATTCGGCTTTATCCTGACCAATCATCGAGATGAAGTCCCAAGGGAAAGACGCCGCCTAACCACTCGGTGGCTGCCCCCTCCGCTACGATCCGGGGGCCATGGAACTGCACCAGGACGCCTCTATGCTTCGCTTCGGGGGCTGGCAGGCAGGTGGCTCCCCA
>Ga0154878_1064_pt1 | contig 10227 bp, 8 predicted proteins | sample Rifle2008BG19ft_FD_105850 | JGI IMG/M metagenome (GOLD analysis project Ga0154878, IMG submission 105850) | Chloroflexi bacterium RBG_19FT_COMBO_62_14
AGATTCTGGGGCTGCGCGTTGTGAGCGATGAAGGCCAGGAGCTCGGCCAAGTGGACGAGATCCTGGAGACTGGCGCCAACGATGTTTACTCGGTAAGGGACATGACAGGCGCCGAGCTGCTTATCCCTGCCATCGAATCCGTCATCCTCGACGTCGATCTCGAGGTCGGGGAGATCAAGGTCCATCTCATCCCCGGACTGCGAGGCTGAAGTCCAGGGCTAGGCGCATGCGGACCAGGCGGCGTCGCTCATCCCCGATCTGCACACCGTGGTTCCCACAGAACCCCTCGACCGGCTTTCAAATCTCGAAACCCTTCTGTTGCCCTAAGCTCCCCTCAGAACCGCTGGTCAAGATCCGCCCCAGCGATATCAAATTGCGTGAACATCCTGTCGAACTCTGCGGGAGGCTTGGTCACGATCCCCTACGCATCGAGGCGATTGTAGAAGTGAGAAGAGGGGTGGCTTCGCCGCCCTCCTTCTCACTTCTACAGACCGGGGTTGTGAGCAGATTCAGAAAGCCCATTAGCCGGACGGGGGAGGGGGTCGGACATATGAGGGGATCACCGCCGTCCAGGGATCGACACACCGCGAATCGCGCCTGGCCTCGACCCCTCAAAGCCCCCGGCTTGCCGCTCACTGGCGGCCATGGTACACTCCGCTGACTTTGCCCCCGACAGGAACCGGCGCGCATGGAGAAATCCCGAACGGACATGATGGTCGACCGGCTCCGGACTCTCCAAGGAAACACGCCGGACGTGACAGCCTCGGCGGTAGTCAGTGTCGATGGTCTGACTATGGCCTCCTCCCTCCCGGCCGGCGTAGAAGAAGACCGGGTTTCGGCCATGTCGGCGGCGATGCTCAGTCTCGGAGAAAGAATCGCCGGCGAACTGGGGCGGGGGGGATTGGACGAAGTCTATATCCACGGGAGCGATGGATACGTCCTGTTAATGGCGGCTGGAACAGATGCTGTGCTGACCGTCCTGGCAAGAGAGCAGGCCAAGTTGGGCCTAGTGCTTCTGGAGATGCGTCGTGCGGCGGAAGACCTCACGGAACTGGTAGGGTGATGTCGAGAAAGATCATCCGGGACATCCGTCCTCGCAACGGATCAGTGGGGAGGTCACCGCAAGTCGGCCCTCCCCACCGCCCTTTTAAAAACGGATCACTCAAGGGGAGGTAGAGCAATGACCAAGTACATTTTCCTGACAGGCGGCGTGGTCAGTTCGGTCGGGAAGGGTGTGACGGCGGCGGCGCTGGGGAAGCTTCTTAAGAGCCGGGGATTTGCGGTTTCAATTCAGAAACTCGACCCGTACATCAACGTTGATCCGGGGACGATGAGCCCTTATCAGCATGGGGAGGTTTACGTTCTGGATGATGGGGCGGAAACGGACCTCGATCTCGGACACTACGAGCGCTTTATCGACACCAATCTAAGCCGGGTGTGCAATGTGACCACCGGTCAGATCTACTCAGAAGTCATTTCCCAGGAGCGTCGAGGCGACTTCCTGGGAGGGACGATCCAGGTCATCCCACACATCACCAATGAGATCAAACAACGCATCGGTCTGGTCCCACGCGACACCGGGGCGGAAGTGGTGCTGGTGGAAGTCGGGGGGACGGTCGGGGACATCGAGTCGCTCCCATTCCTCGAGGCCCTTCGGCAAATGCGCTCGGATGTTGGAAAAGAAAACACCTTCTTCATCCATGTCACCTGGTTGCCGCACATCGGCGCCACAGGTGAATTGAAGACGAAGCCGACCCAACACTCGGTGCGCGAGCTCCGCTCGATCGGCATCTCTCCGGACGCGATCATCGCCCGCTCGGATTACCCGATGGGCGAGGACTTGCGCGAGAAGATCGCGCTCTTCTGCGACGTCGAGCCGAAGGCGGTGATCCCTCTGACGACGACGGACGTGCTCTACGAAGTGCCCTTGCTTCTTGAGCGGGAGGGGCTCGGCCAGTACGTGCTCAGCCGCTTCGGCCTGCAAGAACGCCGCAAGCCGGTTTGGGACGAGTGGGAGCAGCTTGTCGCCAAGGATCGGACGCGACGACCGAGCGTGAAGATCGCCCTCGTCGGGAAGTACATCGAGTTGAAAGACGCGTACATGAGCGTGCGTGAAGCGGTTCGGCATGCTTCGCTGGCAGTCGGGGTGGATGCGGAGATCCTGTGGCTTCACTCGGCCGAGTTGGAGAAGGGCAAGGGCTGGCAGGAGCTCGAAACGGCCGACGGTGTGATCGTGCCTGGGGGGTTCGGTTCGCGGGGGATCGAGGGTAAGATCGCCGCGGCCCGTTTCGCTCGTCGCAACAAAGTGCCGTACCTGGGACTATGCCTGGGTATGCAGGTCATGGTGATCGAGTTCGGACGTGACATCCTCGGATCCGAGGATACGAACTCGACCGAGTTTGATCGGAACACGCCCCACCCGGTGATCGATTTGATGCCTGAACAGCGTGGCATCGGAAACATGGGCGGGACGATGCGCCTTGGGGTCTACCCGTGCGTCCTTGTACCGGGCTCACACGCCGGTGAAGCGTACGGCGTGCCGCAGGTCAACGAGCGTCACCGGCACCGGTTTGAGTTCAACAACAACTACCGCGAAGTGATGGCGGAGCACGGTATGGCGTTCTCTGGCTTGTCGCCGGACGAGCGGCTGGTCGAGATCGCCGAGATCACCGACCATCCCTTCATGGTGGGTAGCCAGTTTCATCCTGAGTTTCTATCCCGCCCGAACCGGCCGCATCCGCTTTTCAAAGCCTTCCTGCAAGCGGTGGCCGAGCGAGCGGCGAGAAGGAACACGGCTGAGGCGGAAGAGGAGCTGTCCGACCGGGCGGCAGCGTAGAGCCGTCTCCTGAGCATGCGCTGTTGGTGTGGTCGGTGGCGTCCGATCGAGCAGATTCGACAGGGCGGCGCCATAAGCGCCGCCCTGATGTTCAACCTTGAAGCCCATTCCCAGGCCGGTGGCTCTCACTGCTCTTCGTGGATATCGCTCCCCAACTCCACCTGCACCGCCCGTTGGCGCTCGGCATTCAACTTGGCGATCCCGTTGCGCGCCTGATTGAGGAGCCGGGTGAGCTCCGATTCCAGCGTGCTCAACGAATTGAGGATGTAGTCGTCCGCTTCCCGGCGCATCGCTTCAGTGTCTGCCCGGGCCTGGATCATCACCTGCTCGGCTCTTGATTGTGCGGCCTGCACGATAGCATCCCGCGTCACGAACTCCTCCGACTTCTGTTTGGCCAGGGTGATCGTGCGATTCGCTTCTTCCTGCGCCTGAGCCAGCATGCGATCGCGCTGGGCAATCACCTGCTGGGCCTTCTTGACCTCCTCCGGGATCGAAATCCGCATCTGGTCGATGATCTCCAGAATGCGATCCTCGTCCACGATCACGTTGTGGGTGAGCGGAATCGGCCGACTCTCATTGAAGAGCTCCTCAAGCCGATCCACCAGGTGCAGGATGTCCATCCTACCCTCCGGTCCACCTCGTCGGTTGATCGGGACCACGCCTCAAGGTGCAAGGTTCAGGCCGAAGCGTACACCGATCCACAACTTGGGTCAACCCGCCTCAATCTCGCAAGGAAGGCGTCGGCATGTACCCCAGCCCGTCGTTGCTCAACTCGAGGAACCGTCGCTCCAGGGCCTTGGCCACGTTGGCCGGCACGAAGCTGCTCACGTCCCCCCCCAAAGAAGCGATTTCGCGGACAGTGCTGCCACTCAGGAAGCTGTGCTCCTCATTGGTGATCAAAGCTATTACTTCAACGTTCGGCGCCAGGCGGTGATTGGCCAGGGCCATCCGGAATTCGTACTCGAAATCGGAGAACACCCGTAGTCCACGCACGATCACCTTAGCATCCAGCCTACGGCAAAGGTCGACGGTCAACCCCTCGTAGCCGACGACCTTGATCTTCTCCTCCCCGGCGAAGCTCTGGCGGACGAGGTCGATCCGCTCATCCGGGGAGAAAAGCAGGCTCTTCAAAGGGCGGTCGTATACGGCGACGACGAGTTCGTCGAAGAGCAGAGCCGCGCGTGAGGCGATATCGATGTGCCCCATGTGGATCGGATCGAACGTGCCCGGAAAAACAGCTCGAACCATCAGCTGATCTCTCCCTTCCCGGCGGAGGTGAACCGGGCGACGGCCCCGGCAAGCTGAGTGTGCTCGGAGGCCTCCAGCCGCGGATCGGCCTCGAACAGACGCATGGCCTCGCGGCGGGCTTTGTCGATCAGGCGGACGTCGGTGAGTTTGGCCATCTTGAGCTCGGCAAAACCCGATTGGCGCCTGCCCAGGAAATCGCCTGGACCGCGTTGCTCCAGGTCAAGTTCGGCCAGTCGAAAGCCATCATCGGTCGATTCCATCGCCTTCAAGCGCTCATTGTCCGCCTCGGTGTCGCTGTCCGGAATGAGCAGACAGTAAGGCTTGTGTTCAGACCGCCGGACACGACCACGAAACTGGTGAAGTTGAGAGAGGCCAAATCGGTTAGCGCCTTCGATCAGCATCACCGTTGCATTCGGGACGTCCACGCCGACCTCCGCAACGGAGGTCGAGGCCAAGACATGATACTCGCCCCTCCGAAATGCCGCCATCACCGCGCTCTTCTCTTCCGGCCGCATCCGGCCGTGAAGCAGCCCGACCCGGTAGTCTGGGGAGAATTCCTCCTGCAAACGCGGTTGCCCTTCGACTACGGCCCACGGTTCAGTATCATCTGAGCCCTCGACGAGCGGGTAGATAACGAACGCCTGGCGACCTTGCTCGAGCTGGCCTCGGATGAACTGGTATGCGCGCAGCCTTTCGTTCTGGTATAGGACTCGCGTCTCTACCGGTTGGCGGTTGGGGGGCATCTCGTCGATGACCGAGAGATCGAGGTCCCCATAGACAGTCAATGCGAGCGAGCGGGGGATCGGAGTGGCGGACATGACCATCAGATTCGGGTTGTCGCCTTTTGCCCGCAGGGCAGCCCGCTGCTCGACGCCGAAGCGTTGCTGCTCGTCGATGACCGCCAGCCGCAGGCGTCGGAACTCGATCGGATTCTCAAGGAGTGCGTGTGTTCCGACAACCACCCGGATGGATCCTGCGCGGAGGCCGGAACGAATCTCCTCCTTCTCGGGTTCGGACGTTGCACCGATGAGAAGCCTGATAGAGCTCGCCTGAATGTCCGCCGCTCGCGGGAGCAGTTCACTGAATGTCTGGTAGTGCTGTTCCGCCAGGATGCTCGTCGGAGCCATCATTGCCGACTGGGCCCCGTTGGCGGCAGCCACCCCGATCGCCGCCGCAGCGATAATCGTCTTGCCCGAGCCGACATCGCCCTGAAGCAGGCGGTTCATCGGCTGCGTCTTTGCCAAATCGGTCAAGGCGTCATCGAGCGCGCGATCTTGGGCGGGTGTGAGCTTGAAGGGGAGCGAGGTGCGGAACCGTTCGATCCACTCCGGTCCGACCCTGAGTGGTTCGGAGACGAGCTGTTGCCACTCGAGTTTCTGCTTGAGCACGGACAGCTGAAGAAGGAACATCTCATCGAAAGCCAGACGCTGCTGTGCCTGCTGAAGAGCTTCCCAATCGTCGGGGAAGTGAATCTGGTACAGGGCCTTGCCGAGCCCGATCAGGTTGGCGGAGCCGCGCACGGACTCGGGAACGGGATCGACGACGCGTGGGGCCAGCCGCGTGACGACAGAGTTGATCACCCTGCGCAGCCACTTCTCCGTTACCCCAGCCGTCAACGGGTAGACCGGGACAATGCGGTTGGTGTGAAGCTGCTGGCGCTCGACCGGCTCCCATTCAGGGTTATTCATCGTCAGCCGGCCGAGATACTGGTCCACCTTTCCCGACAGGACGACCGTCTTGTCGGGCCGGAGCCGATCGGCAATCCACGGTTGGTTGAACCAGGTGACGCGCAGGCTGCCCGTCCCGTCCCCGACGACGGCTTCCACGAGCTTCCGGCCACCTCGGATCGGACGCAGGCGCACGTCTTCGACCGTGCCCATGACGGTGATCTCTTCGCCGTACCACAGGCGGTTGATCGTTTTCAGACGCGAGTAGTCATCGTAGCGGCGTGGCACGTACCATAGCAAATCGCCCAGAGTCTTCAGCCCCAATTTCTCGAGGGTCTTGGCTGACTTCGGGCCGATACCGGAGACGGCGGTCAGCGGCGAGGCGAGATCAATCGGCTCATTCGGGGGTCGGCGACGCGCCCTCCCTTCGCCTTGGGCGGATGGCCCGAGTCCTGGCCCCTCCTCGCCGCCCTCCTCGAAGCCGGGGGGCCTGGCCTCGTCCCCGGTCCCTTCCTCCTCGAAGTCCTCAGCAGGCAGCGACACCAAGTTGTTGTCAATCGGTTCCTCTTCGAGGTCGGTCAGTCCAGTCCGATCAGGCTGCCTGGATCGCAAAGCGGAGGCCGTCTCAGGTTCCTCCGCTGTCGCAGGTAGGACCGGGGCGATCTGTCGCTCCTCCCCATTCGTGTCGGAAGCCGGGGAGGGCGGCACAGGCCGTCCTGCATCGGGGGCTGGGTGGGAGGCCACAGACGAAGCAGGCGGCCCACCGCCTGGCGCAGATTGAGGCGGGCGCGCCCCGAGCGAGGAAGGGGGCCATGCGTCAGGGAACTCGCCTCGCAATCTCGCCCACAGCCCTTCTAGAGCCTCCTGGCGCGACCGAGGCGAGAGTTGCGCATAGTCGCGTAGGCGCGAGACGACAACCTGGATCAGTCCTTCTGGGAGGGAGGACGCGCGCGCTTCGGCCTCCCAGGGCTCGAGGATTCGGTCGAGCCCTCCTACGACGGCTCGGTTATCGTAGCCGCGGTCCGCCTCAAGGCGCAGGTACTTGGTCAGCTTGTCAAGCGCAGGGTTCATGCTCTCTGGTTTCCACTGGCCTAACTGTAGGGGGATGCCCCAGTCGTGTCAACCCTGGGCGAGCAGGGCTGTCAAGCCAAGCGATCCCGGCCCGACGTGTGCCCCGATGAGAGGCGTCACGTCGGCGAAGACCGGGGGCAGGGGGGTTAGTTCCCTCAAACGCTCGCCCAGGGCTTGGGCCTCCTGCGGCACGCCCGAGTGAAGGATCGCCAGGCGGTCGCTGGCCCCCCATGAGCGAGCGATCGAGTCCAGTCTCTCCAAAGCCCGTGCCTTCGTCCGGATGTGATCGATCCGCTTCACCAAGCCATCGACAACCGCGATAAGCAGCTTGACCCTGAGCAAGTCGCCCAAACCGGCGCGGACCCAAGTCACCCGGCCGCTTCTTTTCAAGTACTCGAGAGTGTCGATCATCGCGACCAGTCGCACCGCCTCTCGGGCCTTTTCGGCGAGGCGGACAACCGCCTCAAACGGCGCGCCATCACGCGTGGCCTCGGCGGCAACGACTGCCTGGAAACCCGGGGCCATGGATACGTGCTGACCGTCGAGGGCCACAACCCGGTCACCGAAGGCCTTGGCAGCGTGGGAGGCGGCGTTGAAAATCCCGCTCAACCGGCTCGAGGCATGGATCGAGACCACGGATTGCGCGCCGGCGGAAAAAGCGGAGTCATAGGTCGACTGAAACGCATGCGGGGAGGGAGAGGCCGTCTGGGCGGGCCGCGCCAGGGAAGGGAGACGTCGATAGAACTCGGACCGGGTCAGCCCAAGGCCGTCCTCGAATGTCGTCCCATCCAAGGTCAAGAGGGCCGGCACGACGCGGATTCCGAGTGATTCGGCAATGGCCGGAGGGATGTCACACGTGCTATCGGTAACGATCGCCACCGCAGGCGATCCCGAGCTCACTCGACTGCCTCAGCCGACTCGAGTGCCACGACTCCCAGGCTGTTGGTTCCAACGAGGGTGGCCAGGCATGGCCCATAACATGAGATGCTGATCGGCGTCTCCGGATGCAGCAGCTCGAGCCTCTCGGCCAGACCGTAGGCCTCTTCGCTCGGCGTGCTGCTGCTTTCGAGGATCGAGAGGTGTTCCAGAACAGAGAATTCAGACACGAATTCCGTCAGCTTCTCGAGTGCGCGCGGGCGCGAACGGACCTTCTCCATCGGAATCAGCTTGCCCTCCTCCAGCGTGAGGAAGGCGATGACACCCATCATGTTCCCCAGAACGGCCTGGGAGCGGCTGACCAGCCCGTTCCTCTCGAGGTAGGTCAGGTCGTCCAGGAAGGACACCATGTACATGCGTGGGATCATGCCCCGGACAATGCGGACGATCTCATCGAAGTCTGTGCCCTCGGCTGCGGCCTCCGAGGCGGCCTGAACGAGCAACCCCAATCCGGTCGAGATCGACTCCGAGTCGACTACCTGTATGTCGCAGCGTCCGAGGAACTGCTGGCTGGCTGCCGTCGCGTTGGCGGAGGCACGGCTCAGCCGGCTGGAGGTGTGGACGGAGATGATCTTGTCGGTTCGGGGCAGGAGTTCACGGTAGATCCGCTCGAGCTGCTCGATGCTTGGAGGGAGGAAGACCGGGGCGTGCCTCGACCCTTCGAACAGGGCCCGCACGCCGGCCATGTCCGTCGTGGGGGTGTCTTCGATCAGCGTGTCGCCAAAGCGGACCGAGGCCGTGGCATAGATGACCTGTTTGGGGTTGGGGCGCCACGACGGCTGGAATCGGACGGAGCTGTCTGTGACGATGAAGACTTCGTTCATTCTCACTCGATAGAGGCGATGAGTTGGTAGTGTGGTTGGCCGCCGTCGACCAGCTCGAACTCTAGATGAGGGTGTTTGCCTTTGACCCGGTCCACCACAGCCTTCGCCTGGTCGGCTGACAGGTCGACGCCGTAGTAGATCGTCACAAGTTCGGATTGCTCGAGGCCGGCGTTTCCGAGAAGCACATTGAATGTCTCGGCCAGATCTTCACCGGCGGCCTTCAGCACTCCTTCCATGAGGCCGATGATCTGACCCTGGCGGACCTTCACACCGTCGATCTCGACTGTTCGAGTAGCCAGAGTCAGCTCGACGGTGCGTACGTTCGCCATCGCCTCTTCCATTGAGGCCACATTCGATTCAAGGGGGCTGTCCGGATCGAGGGCCAAGATGGCGGCAATTCCCTGGGGGACAAACCGGGAGGGGACAACGTACGCTTGCTTCGAAGTCAGTTCGGCCGCCTGTTCGGCGGCGAGGCGGATATTCTTGTTGTTCGGCAAGATCACAATCCTGTCCGTGGGCAGTGCCTCCAATGCCTGGAGGATCTCCTGCGTGCTTGGATTCATCGTCTGACCGCCGGCGACGATCGCCGAAGCGCCCAGGCTGGCAAAGACCCGCGAGATACCCTGGCCAGGGGATACGACCACGGCCGCAATCTGGCCGGACTTCACCTCGGCCAATTGCAGCGGAGCCCTCCGGCCGGCGGCCTCGCGCGCCGCCATCTGCGACATCAGGTTCTCGAGTTTGACCTGGGTCACCGTGCCCAGGCTCTTGACGTATTCGATCGGCTCGTACTCCGTCTCTTTGGGGACGTGGATATGAACCCGGTACATCCCTTCTCCTTCCCCCACCTGGATCGACGTCCCCATCGACTCAAGCCGGTTGTAGAAAGAAGGCAGGTCCAACTCCGCGCCCGGCTGGAAATCGACGATGACCTCCCAGTCCTGGCCCGGCTCGATTAGTTCGCTGCTTTCTTGCAAGACCAGGCTGGACAAAGGCATGATGTGCACCTCGGCCTGATCGAGCGGCTGGCGATACGCTGCGCGCAGCATTCCTTCCAGAAGGAAGAAGAGGCCCTTTCCTCCGGCGTCGACCACCCCCGCCTCTTTCAGGATGGGGAGCAGATCGGGGGTGCGCTTGACAGACTCATCTGCCGCGGCGACGACGATCTCGAGGATTTCCAGAGTCGAGTCGGCGCCGTCGTTCAAAGCCGTCCGGGCGGCGGCGGCGACGTCCTTCGAGACGGTCAGGATCGTGCCTTCGACCGGTCGGACGACACCCCGGTAAGCGGTTTCACGGGCCTCCTCGAGCGCGGCTACAATCCGCGCCGCGTCGACTTCAGACAAGTCATCCACCGCACGGGCAAACCCACGCCAGAGCTGCGAGAGGATCACGCCTGAGTTACCCCGCGCCCCCATCAGCGCGCCGTGAGCGATGGCGTGGGCGACCTTCCCTAGGTTGCGCTCTTCCAGCAGAAGCACTTCATCCCAGGCCGATTGCATCGTCAAGACCATGTTTGTCCCGGTATCTCCATCGGGGACAGGAAAGACGTTCAGGGCGTTCAAGCTCTCCTGGTTGGCGCGCAACCAGTTGAGGCCGGCCTCGGTCAGACGGCGCAGGAGCCGGCCATCGACGGCCTGATAGCGCT
>Ga0154878_1107_pt6 | contig 10090 bp, 8 predicted proteins | sample Rifle2008BG19ft_FD_105850 | JGI IMG/M metagenome (GOLD analysis project Ga0154878, IMG submission 105850) | Chloroflexi bacterium RBG_19FT_COMBO_62_14
GTTGTGGTCTGGCCCGCTCGGTCGAAGGACCGTCCTGGCGATCGTGGCGATCCTTCCACTCTTATTGGGGTTGGTTTATCCTGTGTTCGGGATCCTCACCAAGACCAACGAGTTCAAGGCTGCGAATGGCCCGACACTCGATGGGACGGCCCATCTTACCCGTGAAGAGTCGGCAGACCATGCGGCCATACAATGGATCGGACAAAACCTGGCGCCGGGTGTCATAGCCGAGGCCGTCGGGGGGAGTTACACTCTCTACGGGCGGATCTCTGCTAACACCGGATTCCCGACGGTCCTGGGATGGGATTTCCATGAGATCCAATGGCGGGGCTCAGCGGAGGCGCAAGGGAGCCGGAGAGCCGACATCGAACATCTCTATGAGACGCGAGAACCGGAGGAAGCCCTGCAGATCCTCGAGAGGTACAACATCGACTATGTTTACATAGGCCCGCTCGAGCGGTCGACCTATCGGCCGGTGCTCGAAGCGAAATTCGCCGCACTGATGAATCTAGTCTACCAGGATGCCGATGTGTTGATCTACGCCTTGCCAGGAAAGGGACCGCTTCCTTGAGAGACACTTCCCGCGGCGTCCGGCTCGAGGCCGTCGTCTACTTGATTATCATTCTGGTCGCTGCGCTGCTGCGCCTGGCCCGACTGGATTGGCCGCCGCTGACCGACCCGGAGGCTGGGCGGGCTCTTGCGGCGAACTCGCTTCAAGGAAACCCGGTTGCACTCGATAGCGGCCCTTCCCGCCTGGCACCGGGCGCCGCGTATGAGGTGCCAACAGCAGTTCTATTCCTCTTGACGGGGGCCACGGAGGCGAAGGCCCGCCTTGTTCCGGCAATCGCCGGAGTGGCATTGTGTCTGACCCCACTCCTGGCACGCCGACGGCTCGGCCCGGCGAATTCGCTCGCGCTCGGGCTGCTCCTGGCCCTCTCCCCCATTATGGTGACCCTCTCGCGCACGGCTGGCGGAACCAGTCTGGCCGGCCTGGGGTTGTTGTCGGCGTTGCTTCTCCTGGTCGGCGCTGACGGATCGATCGAATCGTCCAGACGGAGCTCCTGGGCTGCGGCATTCATTGCACTGGCACTCACCGCCGGACCTGGCTATGTTCACGGGCTCGCCAGTCTCGGTCTGGCGGCAGCGCTCACAGCCATTTGGCGGGCCCGCCAGGAGTCCCCACCCTCGCCCCTGATTAGACTGTCCTTCTCAAGACGTGATCTGTGGATCGCATTGATCGTGCTCATCGCGCTCGCCTCGGGGTTCGGAATGTCTCGCGGGGGGATAGGCGATCCCTTCCAAAGCCTGGGGAACTGGCTTCAGGGCTGGTCTTCTCGCGGCGGGTTGCCCGTGCTCGCAAGTGTGCTGCTCATCCCGGTGTATGAGCCGATTCTGCTCGTGTTCGGATTGGTTGGAGCGCTGATCTCATTCCGTCGGAGGGATCAAGCCGGCGTCGCGGCGAGCTTCTGGGCGCTGGGCGCCACACTCGCCCTTGCCGCGTACCCCTCCCGCAGCGCGGTCGATCTGCTCTGGATTGCATTTCCGGCCTCTTTCCTGGCGGCGCGAGTCCTGGTTGTCTTGGCAGAGAGTGTCCTGGCGGAGGGCAACTGGTTGCGTTTCGGCGGCATGACAGTTGCCTTTGGCGTTCTTGTAGCGTTCATCTACTTGCAGGTTGTTGCTTATGCAATTGGGCTCGGCCCCGAGTTGGCGATCCTCGATCCGAGGCTCCGCCTCGGGATCATCGTGGTTGCCGGGTTGATCGGCGTGGTCCTGTTGGTGCTCTTCGGGACTGGATGGTCGTGGGCGGCAGCGGGTCAGACCGTAGGGGTGGTAGCATTTGGGGCGCTGCTGGCTTTGTCCTCGAGTTCCGTATTTCGAATGAACTACACAACAAAGGCGGCCGAAGGTGCCCAGTTGTGGCAGCCAAGAGTTACGACGGTGGGGCTGCGCGAACTGACTTCGACTCTGGATTTCCTGTCCAAGTCGTATCGGGATGATCCAGGGGGCCTGACGCTCGAGATCGCAGGTAGTGCGCCGCCGTCCTTGATCTGGGCTCTTCGCGATTTCGGCCGGGCGCCCGTGGTGCCCTCCTCCCCTGCGCCACCGGTGGTCTTGGCGCCCGATGGTTCGGAGCCCAATCTGCGCGCCGACTACTATGGACAGAAGCTCGAGATCGCCGAAACCAACGACTGGGAAGGCGCGTTGCCCCCCGACGTGCTGTCCTGGTGGATCTTCCACCGTGCCCCGGTTAAGTCGGACAACTGGCTCTTGCTGGTCCGGGCAGATGTTGCCACCCAAGGAGGCACAACCTCCCTGGGGAGTGATACCAACCCATAATCGAGGGGTAGTGCTCTCAAGAAAAGTAAGCACGATCGCGATTGACGGGCCTGCGGCCTCCGGGAAGACCACGCTGGCTCGTCGGCTGGCGGCGCGCCTTGGGTACTTCTACTTTGACACCGGGGTGATGTATCGCGCCGTCACGCTGTTCGCGCTGCGCCGGGCTGTACCGGTTGAAGACGAACGGAGCGTGACGGCTGTTGCCGAAGAGCTGATCATCGATGTTCGTCCGCCGTCGGTCGAGGATGGCCGGCTGTACGATGTGCTTGTCAACGGAGAAGATGTCACCTGGGACATTCGCTCGCACAAGGTCGATACGCATGTCTCCCTCGTCTCGAGTTATGCCGGCGTCCGTCAGGCACTGACGCTCCGCCAACGCCAAATCGGCGCGCGGGGGGATGTCGTCATGGTCGGGCGCGACATCGGCACCGTTGTGATGCCCGAGGCGGATCTGAAGATCTATCTCGATGCCAGTGCCGAGGAACGTGCCCGCCGGCGATTCCAAGAGGCCGTTGGGAGGGGCAACAGTCCGGAATTCGAAGATGTTCTCGGTTCGATGAAAGAGCGTGATCACTTCGACTCAACTCGCAGCCTGGCGCCTCTGAAACCGGCGGATGATGCCGTCCTGATCGAGACGACAGGTTTGACGCTCGACGAGGTGCTCGCCCGGGCAGTGGCACTTGCCCAGGAGAGTCAGCCGTGATCGGGACCCCCTCCAAGAAGCCCGGGCAAGCAGAAACAGAGCGGGGCCTGGCGGGTGACATACGGACCACATGGCCAATCCCCTGGAAGGTGCGTCTTTTCCGAGCTTGCGCCAGGCCGGTCTTTCGCATCCTTTTCCATTTCCTGAGCCGGATCGAGATCGACGGCCTGGAGAACGTCCCCAAGCACGGAAGCTACCTCGTGGCCTGCAATCACATCTCGATCTACGAACCGCCTCTGGTACTGGCCTTCTGGCCGCGGATACTCGAAGTCGCCGCCGGAGTGGATGTGTTCGACCGGCCGCAACAGGGCAGGCTCGTCCGCCTGTACGGATCGCGTGAGTTCGATCGGGAACTGCTTGAGTCGATGGTCACGATGTTGAAGGCCGGATTGCCGATCCTTATCTTCCCCGAGGGCGGCCGGACTCACTCACCCGGGCTGCGGCAGGCCTGGCATGGCACTTCTTATGTGGCGGCCCGGGCATCCGTCGATGTCGTGCCGGTGGCGGTCTCGGGGACGGAGTCGCTGGGGGATGCCATCCGTGGTCGGCGACGCGCTCCTTTGCGCCTTGCCATTGGGCCTGCGCTGTGCGCACCCTCAATTGACCTGCGTTCGCCGCGACGCAAGAGCGCGCTGGTCGCCCACACCGAGACGATTATGCGCAGCATCGGCGCGCTCCTGCCTGAAGCCTACCGTGGAGTCTACGGATAGATTCCCGTTTGGGGCCCAGATCTGACGGCCTTCACGCCGATGTGGACGATCCCGTACGCCGGCGAAGGCTCAGGCACCAGGTCAGGCGAAGGGTAGATCCCCGCAGGGTCCTGCTTTGGGAAACCGGCGGATGGCTTGAGGACCAAATCGTGGAGATCAGCCAAGTCAGGCGGTTGGGGTTGCCCGTCTACGACCACCAGGAACATGAGGTGCGCCGGGGGATCCTCAAGTGGCTCATCCGGAATTTCGCCATGCGGCTCCTGGTGAAACTCGATCGAGTGGTGGGTCTGGAGAACGTCCCCACCGACGGCCCGGCGCTCCTGATGATCAATCATATTGCCTTCGTGGATCCGATTGTCGTGATGGGTTGTATGCCGCGTAACGTCGTCCCGATGGCGAAGATCGAGGCATACCACTACCCGATTATCGGAATCTTCCCGGGGTTGTGGGGCTGCATCCCGGTCCGGCGACAAGAGGCCGACCGTAGGGCGTTGCGAATGGCGATGGACGTCCTGGAAGCGGGCGAGATCGTCCTGGTGGCGCCCGAGGGGACGCGCAGCCCGGCCCTTCAATCCGGGAAGGAAGGCGTTGCCTTCCTCGCCTATCATACCCAGACGCCGATCATTCCGGTGGCCGTCGAGGGGACCGTCGGATTCCCTTCGGTCTTCCCATTTGGCTGGGATAGACCGGGCGCGATCATCCGAGTGGGACCTGCCTTTCGCTTCAAACGCCATCCGCGCCGGCCTGATCGGGCGATGCTCCGCAAGATGACCGATCAAGCGATGTATATCCTGGCTTCGATGCTCCTCCCCGAAAGGCGAGGTGTGTACGCTGACTCGGCTTTAGCCCAGACCGACTTGATCGAATTCTACTAGAACCCCACGAACAATCGACATCGCCGCCCGGTGGCGCGTGCCCTCCACCTGGAGAAGGACAAGGAGCCGGAGGCGGATCCCCGTGCCTCCGACAGGAAAGCAGGGTATAATCCCGCACAACCGCGCGCGAGGTGCAAGGGATCGAAGAGCTGGACTAAGGAAAGGCAGCGCATGGCCCCGGCCAACGCCGGGGTGACGAGGATGAGGGTTCTCCGTCGCAAGACGGAGCTAACCGGAACATGCCGGCGGATCCCCCACCGTCGGACCGGGAAAATCGAATGATCAGCGGATGCCCTCCGGGTTTGCCACCGCCCGACTCCTTTCCCCCATTTGCCTCGGCCTACAAGGCTGTCCCGGCAACAGGGCAGACAAACCGGCCGAATGTGGCTCACTCCTTTCACTGCTAAGCGCATGGAGGCAACCCATGTGTGGAATCGTCGGTTACGTCGGCGGTCGTGACGCCACGCCAATCATCCTCGGAGGGCTGAAGAGGCTGGAATATCGTGGCTACGACTCGGCCGGCCTGGCCGTCCTTGAAGATGGGAGAATCGAGCTCCGCCGCAATGCCGGCAAGCTGGAGCGTCTGGTCAGCCTCGTCGAGGCGGAACCGCTTCACGGCAATATCGGGATCGGACACACCCGCTGGGCGACCCACGGAGAGCCGAACGCGACGAACGCGCATCCCCATCTCGGGGCGACGGGCGAGGTGGTTCTGGTCCACAACGGCATCGTTGAAAACTATGCCAGTTTGAAAGATGAACTGGCCGCCGAAGGGGTGTCGTTCAGGTCCGAAACGGACACCGAGGTGATCGTCCACCTGGTCGAGCGGTACCTGGCGCTGGGGTTGACGCTGCCGGAAGCCAGCCGCAAGGCGATCGCTCATCTAAAGGGGGCTCACGGGATCGTGCTGCTCTCATCCAATGAGCCGGACAAGATCATCGCCGCTCGAGTGGGGAATGCCGGAGGGGTTGTCATCGGTCAGGGTGAGGGAGAGATGTTTGTCGCCTCCGACATCCCCGCCATTCTTGAACACACACGACAGATGGCTTTCCTGGACGCGGGTCAGATGGCGATCATCCGTCGCGATGGTTTTCGCGTGGAGACGCTCCAGGGCCAGGGCGTGAAGTGCGATCTCCAGCAAGTTTCCTGGGATCCGGTGTCGGCTGAGAAGGGGGCGTATGACCACTTCATGCTCAAGGAGATCCACGAGCAGGTCCGCTCACTCACGGACACGATCGGTGGGAGGGTCGATTTCGAGTCGGGCCGAATTCTGCTTCCCGGCCTCAATCTGACTCCCGAACTGGCGGCGAGCATCCGGAAGATCGTCATTGTCGCCTGTGGAACGGCCGCCTACGCGGGCATGGTAGGCAAGATCTTGATCGAGAGCATCGCTCGCATACCGGTAGAGGTCGACATCGCTTCGGAGTTTCGCTACAGGGATCCGCTGGTCGACGAAAACACGGTCGTCCTGGCGATCAGCCAATCGGGCGAGACCGCCGACACCCTGGCAGCGATCGAAGAGGGACATCGCCGAGGGGCGACGATCTGGAGCATCGTCAACGTAATCGGCTCACAGGCCATGCGAGCCTCGGATGGGACGATCACCATGCAGGCCGGGCCCGAGATCGGGGTCGCGTCCACTAAGGCCTTCACCGCACCCCTGGTGGACCTGTATATGCTGGCGGTTCTCTTGGGGGACGTCCGCGGGACGCTCGAAGCCGGCGAGCGCCGCAGGCTGGTCGAGGATCTGCGACTGGTTCCCGATCTCGCCGGACGTTGCCTCGACAGAGGGCCGGCGGTCGGCGAGGTTGCCCGCGTGCTCAAGGATACCGTCCATTGCCTTTACATCGGGCGCGGGGTGAACATGCCGATCGCCTACGAGGGGGCGCTCAAGCTCAAAGAGATCTCGTACATCCACGCCGAGGCCTACCCAGCCGGTGAAATGAAGCACGGCCCAATCGCCTTGATCGACGATACCATGCCCGTCGTCGCCCTGGCCCCACGTGATCCCTGGTACGAGAAGATGCGCAGCCAGATCGAACAGGCCAAGGCTCGCAGCGCGGTCGTGATCGCCCTGGCCACGGACGGCGACGAGTCGCTGCCGTCTCTGGCCGATCACATCTTGTGGGTGCCGGAGACTCCCTGGCGACTAAGCCCGGTGACCAGCATCATTCCCCTGCAGCTCCTGGCTTATCACATCGCTGTCCTGCGTGGGACCGATGTAGACCAGCCCCGGAATCTCGCCAAGAGCGTGACCGTGGAGTAGCGACACGCGTTGGCGTAGACAACTGGACAATCGAAAAAGGACGACGGCCCCGCGGGCAGCGGGGCCGTCGTCGCTTGTGCCGACCGTGGACATTTCCGGATGAGACGCTGGAGGGATAGCGGCCGCACGCGGCTATTCTTCCCCCCACGGTAACCGTTCTGCAGGGCGTGGGCCTTGGTTTGGGCGAGCGAAACGGGTTCCGCTACCTGGTCACGATGCCCCACACCTCATAACAGGCGTTTCTGGCGAAGGCAGCATAGGACGGATCCTCGTAAACATCCGTAGGATCGAAGGCCACCGGATTGAATGTTGCGACATGCGTATAGTTTCTCCGAAAGAAAGCCGTTTCATCTTCCTGATCCTTGAACCAACGGAGAACATCGTCGCAGTGAATCAAGTAGTAGTCGGGAGTGAGGGCTTCAATGTACGCAGGAGCAGCCAGCTGTTTGCGTTTCAGGGCAACGATCTGTGGAGTGACTAATCCCACTTCGTCAAACATGTGTCGATCACTGTAGTAGCCAATATAGCCAAGCGGCTCGAGAAGCACCGTCGCCTGCTCGGGGGTATTCTCACGCAGCCACAGGCCGATTGCCTTGAGCGCCAACTCGTGCCGGAAGACCTGAGTGTCCTGTGTCCGAAAGGCGGCCATGACGCCTTGCGCCAGTCCCACTACCAGCACGAACAAGAGCGCCAGGGGGTAGGCCCGCCTGGCTACCGGCGCAAGGCCCTTCCGCCCGCTCCATAAAGTCGCAAGTCCTGCTCCGAACAGCACCAGGAAACCCCAGAGCGTCGGAACCGAATAGTGCGCGAACGAGGTCGCCCGGGTGAGGATCAAGCGGACGGCTTCGACAACCGCGAATACGAGGAGCACGAGATACGTCGGGGTCGTCCTGAGCCGTAAGCCTTGCCAGATCGCAATCGCGACCGTTGCCAGCGACAGGAGAATGCCTGCTCCCGGGATTGGCAGATCGATGAAGAATGGTCTCAACGCGCGCAGGATAATCAGGGCGTGGGTTGTGAGCGGTGTGTGATCAAATGCGACGTAGGCCACATACTTGGCGATCGCCGTGTACGGGATCGGTGACCCGAAATAGATCCCAGCAAAGACAAGCCAAGGGAGGTAGACCAGGGTTGTCCAGAGGCCGATCTGAAGAGCTTCTCTCTTTCTGCCCGAAGACAGCGCAACGACGACCATGCACGCAGGCCAGAGAGCGACATCGATCCGGGTCCAGAGCACCGCCCCGGCCAGGGCTCCAGCCCATCCTGCTTTGTTCTGGCTGAACATCCACCAGGAAGCGGACAGGAACAGTATGACGAGCGGCATCTCCATCCCCTGGGTGTCAAACACCCACAGTCTGGTGGAGACCGCCAGGATGACAAGGACAAAGACCGGCTGCCAGGGAGGGGCTCCGATCCGTCTCAACGTCAGCCAGACGAAGACCATTGCCCCGACAGCCGCAATCAGGTCGACGGTCCGCGCACCTGAGATGATGTCACCCTGGGAGAGTTGCAACCAGCCGGCCAGCAGGAGGGTGAAAAGTGGTGTCGTCGTCCCGTACACCCTCTCCCCGATGTTATAGACGAAGCCGTTACCTCGCACGATCTGTTGTGCGAAACGGAACGTGATGAATGCGTCTTCCTGTGTGAAATTGGTGAACATAAGCCAGAGCAGTCGGAATCCAGCTCCAAGCCCGATGACGAACAGCGGTGCCAGCAGCCTCTCAATCCATCCGCCGTTGGAGCCCGTGGTCTCCGTACGGATACTCCCGGCGCTCGGAACGTCGGATATCCTGCTCTCGCTCATTCGGCCATGACACTACACCACATCCCCGATTACCGCAGGCGTCACCCATAGTTCAAGGGAGGCTATCTTCTCTGGGCTGACGAGGTACGCCATGAGGGACGGACTCAATCGGAGGAGCGGAGAATGCATGGGACGATCAAGGGGCTTCAGGCCTGTCGGCTGGCCTGACCACCAACACCGAACACGGGGCGTGGGACATGAGCTGCTCGGCGACGTCATCGAGCATGACCTCCAGCCAGCGGGTCAACCCGGGGCGCCGGTGTGCTCCGATCGCCAGCAAGTCGTAATCGCCCTCATCGAGTTCAGACAGGATCTCATCCACAACCAGCCCATGGCGCAAACGCGGGGTGATCTTCGCCGTCACGCCCATATCTCGCAGGATCCGGATGGCTTCCTTGAAATGCAGTCCTTCCCTGGTCCCGCTCTCCATCGCCCCTTCGGCCGAAGCAAAGAGCTCGTCCGCGGTGCTCTCCGGCTGCAATGCGATCTGGGACATGACGTGAAGAAGCGTGAGCTCCGCTGAACCGTGAGAGGCGAGCTGGCCCCCGACCCTGAGGGTCTCCATCGAGGGCAGCTCGGCGCCGGTACAGATCAATATGCGGCGCACCTGATCCGGGACGTGACGCGCCACCAGCAGAGGTAGATGCAGCTCTCGCGCCAGCCTGCCGGTGGTCGTGCCGGTCTTGAATCGAGTCAGACCGCGGCGCCCGTGCGCGCTGACGACCACCAGGTCACATGGATGCTCTTCGACTTCGAGCAGGATCATCTCTGCCGGATTCCCGACGACGATCCTTGTCTGCAGCCCGGGGCGAGGACCGCCGAGATCGGCCTGCATGCGCTGCAGCGCCGCGGTCAACTGTCCTTGCTCTTCGCGGTGTTCACGAACGGCCAGGATCGTCACCTCGCCCGTTGTCGCCAGACTCAAGCGCCCGATCAACGCGGCCGCCTGCTCGGATGAGGGTGATCCGTCGGTACAAATCAAAACGCGCATTCTGGCTTCCTCACAACATCAAGATCAATCCCAACGGGATCCCGAAGGTCAGCAGCAGATAAAGGATGAGGTAACGGCGACGACTGTCGATCACTCCGGCCAGCCGAGACACCGCCCGTTCATAGGGATGGAAGGCGAAGAGCAGGATCAGGATCGAAATTGAGGCCACGCTGAGCATCAGGACGAGAACCACGGTCACCGCCGCCGGGTTGGCTAGAAGAGCCGCCGCCACGAGTGTATCGTCGAAAGTCGTGATGTTGGCGCCCATGATGTAGGGGATGGCGTTTTCCTGGCGGATGTAGCCTCGGACGCTGAGCGGTACCAAAAGGCTCAACGATAAGGAGACCGACATTGTCACGGTTGTGACGGCGGCGCCCAGCATGAATGTCACGAACGGACGAAAG
>Ga0154878_1138_pt18 | contig 10084 bp, 9 predicted proteins | sample Rifle2008BG19ft_FD_105850 | JGI IMG/M metagenome (GOLD analysis project Ga0154878, IMG submission 105850) | Chloroflexi bacterium RBG_19FT_COMBO_62_14
CGGACTGTGGACGGGCGGACGGTGGAAATTCGGTGATCGAGATCAGGAGAGGCACGCGCAACAAGCTGCCTCGATTCTGGACAGGCAATCCCGTGAGCGGGTTGTAGCCGACGATGTAACCAGGGCCGATCACGGATGGCGTCGGGTCGGGCGTACGGGATGGAGAAGGGGACGGACTGGGTGTCGCTGTGGCGGTAGGTGGGAGGGGCGTAGAGGTCGCCCTGACGACGGTGGAATCCGGTGTCTCCGAACCAACTCTGCCCGTCGAAACGTCGCCAGACATTGAAGTACATGAGGCGACGATCGAGCCGCAGACAAGTAACAGCAGCAAAGACAGGCTGTCGCGGCGCCTGCGCCACATTCGAGGGTCAGAGCCTCTCGTCTTTACCTGTGACGGGCGGATGTCGATCTAAGGACCTCCAAGGGAGATATCCGCGAATTCTATCCGGCCGCTCAAAGGCGGTCAATCATCAATCCCCGGCGGCCCGCCCCGAATGAAGAATGCCTCGCGTGGATCCTGGTTCTCCATGAGAAACGAACCAGCCGGAGCATTCCCGGCCCGTTGGTCAAACGGAACCAGATTAGACCACGAATTCAAGCCAACGGCGTTCTACGGGGCGACCTGGTAAATCACCGAATCGTGGTCCCGGTAGATTTCTCGTAGGCAAGGATCGCCCTCTGCCTGTCGGACGAAGTCCGTATGACCAAGGTCCGAGAAGACATACTCTGCCTCAAACACCTCGGCTATCACCTTGGAGGGGTTCTCGACAGTTCCATCGGTGATTCTCGCCCAGAGATCGTACAACACGCTGTCGTAGAGCAGCAGGTATGTGGGATCGAGCCCGACCAGATAAGTGTTGTGCGTGTTGTGATAGAACAAACGGGTGAAGTCATCCCAATCGGTTTGGAACACCCTCGACCCTTCGGGGGAGTTCTGAGCGAGCCAAGTCGCACTCGCGGCGTAGCGATCATACGGCTGGGAGTTGCTCACCCTCTCCATGGCGGCGGGTACGGTCCGCCACGCGCCAACGACCAGAATGATCCCCAATGCCACACCTTCAAGCCAGCCGACCTGCCTGTTCGAGAGGGCCAGCGGTCGACTCGGAGAGCTAGATTGTGAGAGGGACGCCCCAATAGCGGCCGGCTTCCCGGGGAGTAGATCGCTCCAGGAAAAGGCGGCGAACATGAGTGAAAAGGGCGGGAAGTACTCGATAAAGCGCCGGGATTGGAACAACATCCATCCAAACATCACACTGGCCAGAAAGGATGTTGCCGTCGCGACGCTCATGCGGCGCCGGTTCAATCCCAGGGCCAGGGCGCCCCCGATGAAGGCCACCAGGGCGAGCTGCGAGTTGTCAAGCAGAGTCTTGGTTTGATAAGGGTACCATTCGTTCCCCACGCGAATCGAGGTGACGCCGGCGAGCTTCGGCAGGATGTGGCGGAAGATGAACAGGATGTCGTCCGGGAAATAGGGATTGATTAGTAATCCCAATCCGATTCCCAAGGCGCTGTACAGTACGGGCTGGAATACTAACTCCCCCTCGGTGAGCCACTTCCCCACGAGAAAAAGACTAGCCAAAATGAGTAGAAGCGGGAAACCGTCATAGAGCCAGACGTAGAGGAAGCCAAGCAACATGAGCCGCCGATATCTTCCGCTGAACATCCAATGCAGGCCAACGACGAGCACAAGTAGGGAGAGCGACTGCGCCCGCACCATGCTCATGCGGAACAAGAAGGCGTCTGAGACGACAAGCAATCCCATTGACCACAACGTGGGATGTCGGATCCTGCGCTGACGCAAGACCCACCAGAATCCCAGAAAGGCTGAGCTGGCGAAGATGACACTCGCCCATTTGGCACCTGCCAGAAGGTCGAACCCTGTGAACGGGATAAGGGCGACATGAAAAAGGAAATGATGGTCGTAAAACGCCCTCTCGTTCAAGATAGTCAAGGGGAGCCAGGGGAAATCCAGCACTAGCCCTTCGGTCGCCATGATTCTGGCGATCTTGACGTGGTAATACCCATCCGTGCCCACCAGGGCGGGTGTGGAGAACTGCACGGATGCCAAACACACAATGAAGAGGGCCGGCAAGAACAGAGCGGTTAACAGATCTACGTAGCTGATCCCGCTTGGCCGCGACCTAGCTGAGTCCTCGGCCCACCCCGGACTGCGGGGAAGCGTTGTGTTGAGCTTCTCTGAGGCCATGTGATCTGGATCGATCTCCCCTATGGGTCAGGCGGACTGCAGGCCCGCGATTTGCGGTTTGCAGTCCGCCTGATCCTTCTCCGTTTCGGGGGCTTCAATGAGTATCAGTCGTCGGTGGCGTTGTCGTTCTCGTTCGTGTCGTCATCGTTGTCGCCAACGTTGTCGTTGACGTCGTCGTCATCGTTGGCGTTGTCGTCATCGTCATCGTTGGCGTTGTCGTCATCGTCATCGTTGGCGTTGTCGTCATCGTCGTCGTTGGCGTTGTCGTCATCGTCGTCGTTGGCGTTGTCGTCATCGTCGTCGTTGGCGTTGGCATTCACGTTGTCGTTGTCGTTGTCGTTGACGTCATCGTTAGTGTTGCCGTTATCGTTCGCTTCGCTGTCGCCGACCATGCCGATGGCGATCTCCACGGCAACGAGTGAGCCATCCGGGGAGCCGACCGCATGGATCTTCACGAAGTCACCGACGGCGAACTGCCCCTCGATCTCTGTCTCTTGCGTGATGGTGATCGGCTGCCCATCCACCACCCACACACCCGGGGAGAGCGACTCGATGGTCCCGGAGAATTCGATCTCTCCTCCCTGGCTCATGCCGCTTCCGGATTGAGAGAGGGAGAGAGCCCGCTCGACCTGCGGCTTTACGGCATCCGGGACTTGCCCAAGCGTGCTGCTCAAGGTCGTGGCATAGCGACTTAGCGCATGAGCGATGCGGGTCGCCAGGGCGGCCGCGCGCTTTGGATCGGGCCCGGCCGCAGTCTGGAACGCGCCGATCGCCTGCCGGATTTGCAGCTCAAACTCATCCGTGGCCAGAGCGATGTCGTCGTAACGCTTGTCCTCCACTAGCCTGGAGATCTCGTCCAGGCGTTTCTCGGCGAGCGCCAGATGCAGTTCGGCCTGCGTCGCCGCATCGGCTGAGAGGCGAATACGGGTCTCTTCCAGACCTGTCTTGACGGGGAAGAGTACGTCCCCGGGCAGGGCGTTCTGAGCCGCATAAGCCGTGGCTCCCGCCCCGCCGAACAACAGCACCAGTACCAAGCTCAGCCCAAGTACGCTTGAGGTCACGAGTCTTCTACTAGACATGCGCTGCTTCTCCTTCGGCTCGGAAACGGTTCGCAGCCAGCCGACCAGCCGCGAACCAAGGGTTGGATTCTCGGGCAGATCCAGTGTGCCCAGCTCTACCAGGTACCTTGCCTTGGCGCTTTCGACGGTGCGGGGATCGCGCTGCGGCGTCCGGCGCATGGCATCCAGCAACTCATCCAACTTGCGGTCGATCTTCTCTTCATTCTTGGGGGTGTCAGCCATAGGGTTCCTCCGTCTCGACCAAAACACTGCGTAGGGCGGTCAGAGCGCGGTGTTGCAGCGCCCGCGTCGCTTCGGCCGTCTTGCCTAGAATCTCGGCGACCTCTCTGTGCGACATCTTCTCCAACACTCGCAGCACAATCACCTTGTGTTGATCGTCAGGGAGCTCGAGCAAGGCTTTGCGCAACCGTTCGCGCTCGAGGCCTTGTCCCACAAGGCCATCCGGGTTTTGGGAGTCATCCGCGATCCATTCGTGTTCGAGCGGGACGGTGAGCGGAGGGCGGCGGTAGTGATCCGTGATCAAGTTGTGTGCGACCCGAAAGAGGTACCCTTGCGTGTTCTCAAGCGGGCCCTTGCCGTTCTTCGCGGCTTGGAGGAAGCGGCTAAAAGTCTCGGAAACGCAGTCTTCAGCCAGGTTCGGATCTCCGAGCATCCGGTAGGCATAGCGGAAGATTCTCGGGCTGAGTTCCTCGTAGATTTCGACCAAGGCTTGCTTGGTAAAGGCTCGTGTATGGCTCTGCAGGTTTCCATCTGAGTCCATCCGCATGGTTGCTCACCTCTTAAGACGCAGAATCTCGACTTATGTGACGGTAGGGAATGATCATTCCCGATATCTCTCACGCAACTCCTATCCAATGACTAGCCGCCCACTTGCCCTGCGGGGGTCTACGCTGGACTGACTGTAGATAGATCTGTTCCGGCAAGAGTCGCCGCAAGAACGGCACAAGGGGTGTCATTAGGGGCAATACTGGGAGCAGGGGCGGAGGCCCTGGGCCAGTCTCTCCCGGCAGCCGGCAAACCCTGGGTGTCAGCCCCGTTGGTGACAGGATCCCGGGAAGGGGGTTCCTAACCGTCCGGTCTTGCAGGATTCATCGATCGTTGCGAACTTCATCGACCACCCTGGGGTAGACGTTGGGATGCCGGCGGGTCCGCGTTGAAGGTCGAGGAGGATCCCCCCCGATTAATCCGAGCCGGGCGGAGAGCGCCCGGGATCAACCCGAAGTCGGATCGTCAGGTTGGGGAAAGGGGATTGACAACCAGAGAAATCCGATCTAGGATATTCGAGATCATACCACCATACCACTACACCAATTCGCCCCTTTCGGCTCGGCTTCTGGTCGTAGGTGTACACCCACATCCAATCCCCTCGGCTCTACGAGCAGATCGTAGATCAGATCGAGACCCGGGTCCTTAACGGTGACCTCCGGCCCGGGGATCAACTGCCGGCCGAACGTGAACTGGCCGAGCAGTTCGGCGTCAGCCGCACCGCCGTCCGCGAGGCCATCAAGACCCTGCGTGAGAAGGGCTTGGTCGACGTCCTGGCTGGGCGGGGGACGTTCATCACCGAGCACACTTCCCAAGCCATTCGCCACTCCATCGGTCGAATCCTTCGTCTGAGCCAAGGCGAAGGGTCCGGCGATCTGGTGGCTGTGCGCGAACTCCTCGAGCCCGAGATCGCCTCGCTGGCAGCCACGCGCGCCGGTGAAGACCACCTCCAGGCCATGCACAACGCCGTCGAGGCCATGGACGCCGCCATGGAATCCCCGGAGCAGTTCATCGAAGCCGATCTGGATTTCCACCTTGCCCTGGCCGAGGGGACCGGCAATGCCCTTATTCCCTTCTTGATCGATCCGATCGTCGGTCTGATGCGCGAGCAGCGCACCCGAATCTTCAACGTCCCGGGCGGACCCGCCCGCGGCCAGATGCATCACAAGCGGATCCTGGAGGCGGTCACCCGGGGAGACCCCGAGGCGGCCAGGCAGGCCATGCGGGATCACCTCAAACAGGTTCGAGAAGACAGCGCGGCCTCGAAGGCCGGCAGCTGAGGAGAGGCGGACCGAATGGCGGACCTCGGTTATGTGGGCCTGGGTACGATGGGTGGAAGGATGGCCAAGCGTCTGATCGACGCCGGGCACTCGCTCGTCGGCTACAACCGAACCAGGTCGAAGGCCGAGTGGTTGATCAAGGCCGGGATGGCCTGGGCGGATTCGCCGCGTGAGGTCGCCGAGCGCTCCGACATCCTGCTGAGCATGGTGACCAACACAGCCGCCGTGATCTCGATCACCGATGGACCGGACGGAATCATCGCCGGCCTGGGACCGGGGAAGATCTACATCGACATGAGTACGGCCAGCCCATCCAAAAGCCGGGCCCTCGCCCAAATGGTCCACGCGCGCGGGGCGGCGATGCTCGATGCACCGGTCTCGGGAAGCGTTTCCACCCTCGAAGAAGGCAAGCTGTCGATCATGGTCGGAGGCGACCGGGCCACCTATGAGAAAGCCCTTCCCGTCCTGCTCGACATCGGCCCCAAAGTGACGCACGTCGGCGCCAACGGGTTGGCAGTGGCGATGAAGATCGCCAGCAACCTGAGTCTGGCGGTTCAGATGCTGGCCTTCAGCGAAGGGGTTCTGTTGGCGGAGAAGAGCGGCATCCGGCGCGAGACGGCCGTTGAGGTCTTGCTCAATAGCGTCGCCGGCTCTCCCATGCTCAAGTATCGCGGGCCGTTTGTCCTCGGAATGCCGGAAGAGGCATGGTTCAACGTCAACATGATGCAGAAAGACATGCTCCTGGCCCTTGAGATGGGGCGCGAGCTCAGAGTCCCACTGCCGACGACGGCCGTCACCAATGAGTTCTTGACCGCCGCCCGGGGCATGGGTCTCGACCGCGAGGACTTCGCCATCCTGTTCCGGGTGCTGGCCGAGATGTCGGGCGTCGAAGGATGAGGAGAAGCGATGGCTGACTCGGAAGTGAAGTTGTCTGTTGCAGATGCGGCTGGGCTGACCGAAGTCGGCCTCGAGCAATGGTTGCACATGTATGAACAGATGGCGCGCATTCGCGCCTTCGAGGAACAGGTCAATCAGCTCTACCTGTCAGCCAAGATGCCTGGGCTGGCGCACCTGTACATCGGGCAGGAAGCCGTTGCCGTCGGCGTATGCGAAGCCCTGACCAGGAACGACTACATCACCAGTACCCACCGCGGCCACGGCCACTGCATTGCCAAAGGGGCCTCCACCGATCGGATGTTCGCCGAGCTCCTGGGCCGGGCTGCGGGATATTGCCGTGGCAAAGGCGGATCGATGCACATCGCCGATCAGGAGACGGGCAACCTGGGCGCCAACGCCATCGTCGGCGGGAGCGCCGGGATCGCCACCGGCGCCGCCTTCACGTCCAAGAGGCTTGGGGAAGGGCGGGTGGCTGTGTGTTTCTTCGGCGAGGGAGCCCTCGGACAAGGGCTGCTCTACGAAGTGATGAACATGGCTTCTCTGTGGAAACTGCCGGTGTTGTACGTGTGCGAGAACAACCTCTACAACGAATACACACGCTATGAGGAGACGACCGCCGGGACCTTGGGCGGCCGGGCGCAGGCCTTCAACATGCATGCCGAGAGGGTCAACGGCCAGGATATCCGGCAGGTCTATACGGCGGCCAATCGTCTAGTCGGGCGCGCCCGCGGCGGGAATGGGCCGGCCTTCCTTCAGTGCGATACCTACCGCTTCATGGGCCATCACGTGGGTGACATCGACCGCACCTATTACAGAACCAAGGACGAGGAGCGGACCTGGCGGGAGGAACGAGACCCTCTCCCGCTACTGAAGACCTGGCTTCTCGGGCAGGGGCAGGCCGATCAGAGCATGATCGACCAGATCGAGCGTGAAATCCGGGATGAGATCGCGGCCGCGGTTCAGTTCGCGTTGGACGCGCCCTATCCCGATGCACACGAGGTCACGCAGCACGTCTATGCCTGAACTTGTGCAAGAGGTTGCGCCGCGCGAGCTCACGATGGCCCAGGCGATCAACGAAGCCCTGGCCGAAGAGATGCGCCGCGATCCGAGCGTCTTCATCATCGGCGAGGACGTGGCCGAAGCCGGCACCCCCTTCAAGGTGCTCAAGGGCCTGGTCGAGGAATTCGGCCCCGAGCGGGTGATCGACTCGCCGATCTCCGAAGCCGGGATCACCGGCCTCGGAGTCGGTGCGGCGATGACCGGGCTGCGACCGGTGGTGGATCTCATGTTCGGCGATTTCGTTACCTTGGCCATGGATCAGATGGTCAACCAGGCGGCGAAAATCCATTACATGTCGGGGGGCAAGCTCAAAGCTCCAATGGTGATCCGGACCACCCTCGGGGCGACGCGCCGTTCTGCCGCCCAGCACAGCCAGAGCCTGCATGCCTGGTTTAGCCATGTCCCCGGTCTCAAAGTCGCCCTCCCGGCCACGCCCTACGACGCCAAGGGGTTGCTCAAGACCGCCATCCGGGATGACAACCCGGTCGTGTTCTTCGAAGACAAGCTGATGTATCAGAAAAAAGGCCCCGTCCCGGCGGAGGAATACACCTTGCCTTTCGGCGTAGCGGACGTCAAGCGCGAAGGTTCCGACATCACGCTCGTGGCGACGAGCAGCATGGTGTATGTCGCCCTGGAGGCAGCCGAATTGCTGGCCAGGGACGGTCTGAGCGCGGAAGTCGTCGACCTGCGCACGACGTTTCCTCTGGACAAAGAGACGCTGATCGAGTCGGCCAAGAAGACGGGCCGGGCCCTGGTGATCGATGAGGGTTACGAACGTTACGGCGTGACGGCCGAGCTGGCCTCGGTCATCGCCGAAGGCGCTTTCTACCATCTGGACGCGCCGGTGAAGCGAATGGGCGCCATGGACGTGCCCATCCCGTTTTCGCCGGTGCTGGAAGACCTGACCGTGGCCACGTCGGCGGGAGTGGCGGCGGCCGCCAAGGCCCTGTGCGGCAGGGCCTGAAAGGAAGTGCGACATGAGTATTAAGACGTTCGGCCTGATGGCTGTCGATTGGGAGGAGAGGGTCAACTTCGACCGACTGAGACAGGAACGCCTGGCCCGCATCAAGAATCTGTTGAGAGAGTCGGATCTCGGCGCCCTGCTGTGCTTCGATATGGTCAACGTCCGCTACATTACCTCGACTCACATCGGAACCTGGGCGATGGACAAGGTGGCCCGTTTCTGTTTGCTCCCCCAAGACGACGAACCCATCAATTGGGATTTCGGTTCGGCGGCGCGGCACCATGCCCTCTACTGCCCCTGGCTGAGCGACGGACGCTCGCGGGCAGGGATCTCGACTTTGCGCGGGGCGATGTCGCCTGAAGCCGGCCGGGCGGAAGCGGTGGCGCGCAAGATCAAGATCGAGCTCGAAGAGCGAGGCCTCGAGCACGAGCCCCTGGGGGTCGACATCGTCGAACCGCCGGTCCTCTTCGCCCTGCAGGCCGAAGGCATCCACGTCGTCGACGGCCAGCAGCTCATGCAGCAAGCCCGGATCATCAAGACCCAGGATGAGATCACGCTGCTCAACACGGCCTGCATGATGGTCGATGCGGCATACGAGGAACTGTACCGGGCGATGCGGCCGGGGATGCGCGAGAACGAGTGCGTCGCATTGGTGAACAAGGTTCTCTACGAATTGGGCTCGGAGCACGTCGAAGGCGTCAACGCCATCTCCGGAGAACGCTGCAACCCTCACCCGCACGTGTACACCGATCGCGCTCTGCGGCCCGGCGATCCGGCCTACTTCGACATCCTGCATAGTTACATGGGGTACCGGACGTGCTACTACCGCACGTTCTTCATCGGAAGCGCTTCACCGGCTCAGGTGGATGCCTACAAACGCTGCCGCGATTACCTGGATGCGGCGATCGAAATGATCCGCCCCGGGGTGACCACGGGCGAGGTTGTCCGGATCTGGCCGAAGGCCGAGGAGTTCGGCTTCCCCGACGAGGAGGCAGCCTTTGCCCTCCAGTACGGTCACGGGGTCGGGCTGTCGATCTGGGAGAAGCCCGTGTTCAGCCGTCTGGTCTCGCTCGATCATCCCGAGGTGATCCGGGAGGGAATGGTCTTTGCCCTCGAGACGTTCTGGCCGGCGGCCGACGGTTGGTCGGCAGCGCGGATCGAAGAGCAACTGGTCGTCACCGCCGGCGGATGCGAGGTGATCACGCGTTTCCCGGCCGAGCAGCCCATGATCGCCGGGACGGCCTACTACACCTCAAGCGGCCCGCTCTCCAGGATCCGCGAGACACAGTCCAACCGCAACAACCCCGGCGCCCTCGACCGGGTGGGCGCCGTCGTCGATAGCGCCCGTGGTGAGGGCGCCCGCCTGGGGATCTAATGCGTCTGGCAGAGATACTCTCGGTAGGGCCACGCGCTGGGGGCTTGTGGGAGGTGCGAGCTGGTAACTGAGGTGATCATGCCCGCTTTGGGCATGGCGCAAGAGACGGGGAAAATCCTGCGTTGGCTGAAGGCGGAGGGTGACGTGCTGCGCGCCGGTGAGCCGGTGATGGAGATCGAAACGGACAAGGCCGTCCTTGAGATCGAGGCCCCCGCCTCAGGCACACTGGCCAACGTCAACGCGCCCGAGGGCGCGGAGGTTCCCGTCGGCCAAGCCGTGGCGCTGATCCTGGCCGAGGGCGAAACCGCGCCGGAGCGTAGGGTCTCGTCGCCCGCCAGAGAGAGCGGTCGGGGTGCTGCCGTCTCTCACGCGGTGCAAGCCATGTCTGCCAGCCCGTTGGCGATCAAGATCGCCGCCGAGAACAAACTCGACCTGACCAAGGTCAAGCCGCGAGGAAGC
>Ga0154878_1046_pt12 | contig 9577 bp, 8 predicted proteins | sample Rifle2008BG19ft_FD_105850 | JGI IMG/M metagenome (GOLD analysis project Ga0154878, IMG submission 105850) | Chloroflexi bacterium RBG_19FT_COMBO_62_14
GTGATACCATCCGGGATGATTGTCGAACCCCGCATTGGAGGCGACGACGACGTACCCGCCGTCGGCCTCGAAGTACCCGACAGGTGTGACTCGACGCTTCCCCGTCTTCCTTCCCGTTGTTGTCAACAGGAGCACGGGCAAACCCTGGACCTTTCCCCCGATTCTGCCGCCCGTCAAACGATAGAGGGGAGTGGCAACCGAGAAATCCAATCTGAAGAAAGCCTTCATATTATGGTAAGTACTCCATGATCCACACGGTCTGGACCGGCGGATCGAGTGCGCTGGGCACTGACTTCCGGCCCAGGCGGGGTGATCGCCGCCGACCGGAGATCGGTTCCTTCACGCCCTCCGTTGCCGGCCGAGGGAAGAATCGTAGCAGAATCCCGAGGGATACCCCTCCTCCATTCGGTCAGCCGTCTACCGGGTATGTGGCCGAGATGGGAGCGAGTCGGATCAGGCCGATCGTCGGACAGCCGCCGGGCGAAGGATCTCGGCAAGACAGGGTGACACACAGTGGAGACCTGACTTGGCGGACAAGCGGGAGTCCGCGCAAGTGAATACCCTAGAAGTCGTGGGACCGCCCGAGCGAGTGTGAAGCGTTCCTTCCTCCTCCGTGGCCTGGCCTCAGGGATGTCGGGCTCCACCGAGGCCGGTGAGAGTTCGCCACGGCTGCTGTCCAAGGGTATGATTTCCCGGTTGAGGATCGAGTAGGGAAGCACCAATAGGAGGCTTGTTGAAGCCCAGATTGAAGCAGGTCTGGATGGTCGTCCTTGTCTTGGGAATCGCGGGACAGACGGGCTTCTTGCTCAGGGATTTCATTCTCCCTTGGGGTTGGCGGGTTAAACAGGTCTGGGATCAGCCGCGAATCACCCGCAGCGCCGACATGAGTCTCGGTGGGCAGTCCGCCCGGCTGATCGAGTTCGTCAGGAGGGTGACCCCGGAGGATGCGGTGCTCTTGTTGCCTCCGGAAGGCGAGCCTGGCCGATTCTCCCTGGCGCGCTCGATGCAGTATTTCTTCTTCCCGCGTCAACTGATCGAATGTGGCGCGCCTGAAACGGATCCCTGTACCCGGGCGCTCGCCTCCCCTGACACTTACATCCTCGCCACGACCGATTTCCCAGCCCCCGGCGCGGTGGACGGGAAACCGTTTCTCGCTTCGCCGCCCACGGGGATGGAGTGGTTCAAGGGTCTGTACGGACCCGGCTTCGTGGACAGGCCGGAGGAGGGATTCGATCTGCGACATGCGCTTGGCGCGGGCCTGACAGACCTGGGTCTAATCTTCGGCCTGTACTTGCTCGGCGCTTTCCTGGTCCTGGCCATCGCGAGACGATTCACGATCCTGGAGCTGCTCTGCCTTTCGCTACCTGTGGGCGCTGGCGTCCTGACTTGGGCCCTGTTCCTCATCTCCTGGATCGGGATCCGGCTCAACTCCGCCTCGAATGCCTTTGTTTGCCTCGTCCTGTTGATCACATCGGCTTTCGTGGTTCTTCGACACAGAGAATTCCTCGGAGCGTCCCTCGGCCGGTCCGCGCGCGGGCCCGGTCCAATCTTCATCTTTCGGCGAGTGTTGATCCTGTCGTTTGCGGCCGGACTTCTCGGCTTGTCGATGGCGCTCTCCATCGGCACTTCCTACCGGCTGTATGATCCGGTGCAGATCTGGAGTGTAAAGGGATACGGCCTCAGCCAGGAAGGGACGATCCTCGCCGCCGCGAACTGGGGAGCTCACGGCTTGGCGTACCCGTTGAATGTGCCTCTCCAGATCTCCCTCTTCCACACCGTAGACGCGGACTATCTTCCGGGATCCAAGCTGCTCTATCCGCTCCTCGGTCTCTCACTCTGCCTGGCGACGTATACGTTCCTCCGCCGTCAGAAGGTCGAAGAGGGGATGGCTGCGCTTGCCTCCTTGTTTCTCGGCAGCGTCCCGATTGTGTTCTTCCACTCGACCGACGGCTTCGCCAACCTGCCATTCACCTTCTATTTGGTAGCAGGCATACTCTGGAGCCTCGAGGGCATCCAGTCACAGTCAACCCGGCTGCAGGCACTGGCAGGGTTGCTCCTCGGGCTGGCTGCATGGACCCGTCCGGAAGGGATCTTGTACTGCCTGGGCATCCTGGCTGTTCTCTGGGTCGGCCGCCTCGCCGTACGCCATGGGCGTTTCGCCCCGGCGGCCCTCTCGATTCCTATGGCGGTCATCGCCGGAGCCTGGTTCGTGTTCACCCTGACCGGCGGATACATGCATGGGAGCAACCTGGATGAAGGGATGAGCGTCTTTGTGGCCCAAGTCCTGGCAGGCAGAATCGACTTGACTGCCATGTGGATCATCATCCGCGTTTTTGCGCGCGGCACGATCTTTCCGTTCCAGGCGATGTTCCCGGCGATCAGCGCCACGGCCTGGGGTGCCTTCTTTCCAGTCGTCCTGATCTCGCTGGCCTTGGGCCTGAGGTCTTTCCATCTAAAGTACAATCCCAAAGGGTTCATGCTGTTCCTCCAGCTGCTTTGGGTCGCCGGAATCAACCTCGCCATTTTTTACGTGCGATCGTACAGCCGCCCAGGCTATGAGGACTTCATCGAGCGCTCATTCCCCCGGGCCTTCCTCCCGACCGCGGTCCTCATGTTGATTCTGGCTGCATGGGCCTTTGACATTCTGGTCCAACGTCGACCGAACGTGGATACGGCCGGGGGCATCGCCGGGGAGTGATATCGCACGCCAGTGATCGAGATCCGATCCAGTCGGGGATCGCTGCCTACATTGTTGTAAGAAGGACTCTCGGGTGTGGACTACCCGGGCCGCCGTGGACGGCGGCCCGAACGTCTCTCCATCGGCCTGTCAGCCGCGCTCGGGTGAGGGGTTCTCGTAGATGCGGAGGTACCTCACCGCCAGGGTGAATGCCAGCCAGGCGTATCCGATGATCCCGGCCGTGACAGCCACCTCGACCCAGGACGGCGAGTAGGCGGCCGTGACAACGCCACCCAATACTCCGGGAGACCAGTCCGGCGGCGCGATCAAACCCGAGAGAGTCGTGTTCCAGCGATTGACGATCACCCCAAAGACGAGCAGGCCCAGCCCGGCGATCAGCGCCCGGTCGTTCCGCCTGAGTGGACGGTACAGCAGGATTACGGCCGGGACGATGAGCCCCAAGACGATCTCCCACCACCAGAAGGTGAGTGTGTACGGCGTCGTCGCCTGCAGCCGAGACAGCGCGTCGGCCGTCCCCGGCGCATGACTGTAGTAGGAGGTGGCCGCCCAGTCCCAGAGCTTGATATACAGGTACGCCAGAGTCAGATATCCGACGAAACGCGAAACCTCGAGCTGGACCTCGTGAGGGATGAGCCGGACATGACGGAGCTTCCCGGTGATGATCGTCAACCAGAGTGTCAGCCCAACTCCGCCGGCGACCGCCGAGAGGATGAACATGACCGGAAGCGACGGTTTGAACCAGATCGCCCGGCCGCTCAACACCCCATACGTCGCCCCTAGCGAAGACTGGTGAAGCAAAGAGAGTCCCATGCCGACAACGGCCAGGATCGGGGTGGCACGATGGAGCTGGTGTCCGGCTTTGCGCAGGTCGGGCCAGCGGTCGAAAAAGCGGTTCTCGATCACGACCGGGAGGACTTCCATGGCCAGGACCGCCGAATACAGCACAACGCACAGCGTCACTTCCCACAAGACCGAGTGCACGTTCCAGTAGACGAGTGGGTGCCAGAAGCGATCGGGCCGGCCGATGTCGACCAGCAGGGCCAACATGGCGGAGGTGTAACCGATGAAACCGACCAGTACTGCCGGTCGGGCCATCGGCTCCAGGCGCTTAATGCGGAAAAGGTAAACCGCGGCCGAGAAGATAAAGGCGCCGGCCCCGAGGGCGATCGCCGACAGATCATGGGTGATCCACAGGCCCCACGGCACTCGATCGTTGAGACCGGTCACCTGCAGGCCGTGAAGGAGCGTCCGGAGACCGCCGATCGATCCAATGCCGATGAGCCCGATGAGCAGCGCGAACCAGAGCGTAAGCGGCTCGGCAAAGCGACGGCGGAGGGTCGCCATGTCAAGCACCTTTCCTTTCGGGTTGGACGTAGTGAACCTTCGGCTCGGTTCCGAAATCCTCGCGCAGGCGGAATGAGGTGTGCTCGGCGATCTCCTTTGCGACCGGGCTCTCCGGATCCAGCGCATCGCCGAACACTCGGGCCCCTACCGGGCACGCCACGACGCACGCCGGCGTGGCCTCGCGATCCACCCCCGGGGTTAAGCCTTGGTCAAGCCCGCGATCGATCCGGTGGACACAGAAGGTGCACTTTTCCACCACCCCGCGCGGCCGCCGCTCGACTTCCGCCTCTCCCCAGGTGGGCTCGAGCGCATTCTCGCTTTCAGGAGTGCGCCAATTGAAGCGGCGCGCATCGTATGGACAGGCGACCTCGCAGTACCGGCAACCGATGCAGCGATCGTAGTCCATCGCCACAAGTCCGTCCTCCCTAACCCAGGTTGCGCCGACCGGGCAGACTTTGACGCACGGCGCCTCCTGGCAGTGCATGCACGGCCGGGTCATGTAGAAGTCGATCCCGTTCTCGGTCCGGTCGGGAAACCCGACATTCCAGCGCATGGTTTCGTCGGGAACGTCGTTGACGGCCTGGCACGCCCAGACACAGTAATTGCAGCCGATGCACTTAGCCAGGTCGATGAGCATACGCCATTGATGCGGTTCCCCGGCCTGGTTCGAGGGATGGGTTTGCGCACCGATCCCGCGCACCGCTTCCGACGACAAGGGCCCGCTGGTGACAAGCTCCGTGAACACGACCGCCGTGCCGGTCGTCCCGGCGATCTTCAGCACATCGCGCCGGGAGAGGATCGGCGGCGAACTACTTCTCTTCTTCGCCATGCTCTTCCTCGGTTTCCCGGCGCCGAACGTTGTGCGCCATGAACCAGGCGGTGCTGGCACCCAGAACCAATCCCACGATGCCACCCTGCATCAGGGTGGTCACGTTCTGACTGGCCAGGGCCGTCTCGAGAGTCTGGATCTGCTGATCGGGAGAGAGCGAGCTTTCTTCGACGGCCAGAAACGTGGGCGGCTCCGCCACGGCCGTCGGCCCCCCGCCGGCGGTCGCCTTCGGGCCGTTCTCGTAGCCCGGCATCGCAAAGCCGGCGTGCAGGGCATCCGTGTGACAAGCGACGCACGTCGCCGGCGAAATCGTGAACGTGTGGCCGGTCGGCACGATCCCGTCTTCGGGAGGTGTCTCGGGCGGGATCACCAGGGCATGGCAATCGACGCAGCCGATACCTTTCTGGACGTGAAGGTCCTCGAGATAGTCGCCCATGTCGTCCTTGTGGCAGTTGATGCAAAGATCGTCGGCCGCTTCGAACAGGGGCTGCTGATTATGAGGGTCGTGGCAGTCCGTGCAACCGACATCCTCCATAGAGTGTCCGGTCTGCCGCCATTCGCCGAGGGTGGTCGTATGGCACACGCCGCAATACTCGGTGTCGGCCTTGACCGGGACGATCGCCGGCGGGTGATCGCCCTGGGGGGCCACGTGACAGGCTTCGCAAGCGATCCCTTCGGCCAAATACGTGCCTGAAGTCGACTGAAAGCCCGTGGTGTGACAGGACAAGCATTCCTCAGGTTGGCCGTTTCCCTGCCACCACTCCTGAAAGGCGGGGTCATCGAAGGCGTGGGCGTGAGGGCTGTCCGACCAGTTGTCGGTGATATCCAGGTGGCATTCGGTGCATGCCGGAGCCTGGGGCGGCGGAGGCGTCGGATCCTGCGCGCCGGCTATGCCGACTGTCCCCAGCATGGCGAGCAGGCCCACCATCAACCCGATCACCAAAGGCCGGCAATTCTTTCCCGTGAGAAACGCTCGATACGTCCCCATCACTCATCCTCTGCCGAAATGGCCGCCGCGGGCAGCTTGACTCTCACCCCCCGATCGGCACGAAATGGACGCAAGGCTTCGTTCTCCGGATCGATGACGAATTCCCAGAAAGCGGCCTGGGCTGCCGTCGCCGGGCGCCGCGGTGAGCGGCCGATGTAGATGTCCTGCGCCAACTGCAGGCCGCTCACGCAGACGGTCGCGACCCGCCCGGCCACGAGCCGGTCGACGACGGTCAAAGCGACGAAGCCAACACCGATGCCTTCTTGAACGGCCAATGCGATCGCCTCCGAACTCCCAAGGGTCAGCACGGTCCGCAAGCGGTCGATCGACATCCCCAGCTTCGCCAGCCCCTCGGCCACCGTGGTCCGGGTCCCCGAGCCCTCTTCGCGCAGGATGAAGTCGGCCTGGAGCAGATCGTTCGGCTCGATGGCTTCGACATCGGCCCACGGGTGATCGAGAGGCGCGATCAAGACCACCGGATCGGACATGAACTTGCGGAATTCGACGTCTCGCCGGAAGTCGCGTGCTCCGGCCAAGGTCAGATGCAGTTGGCCCTCGCACATCAATTCGACGGCTCGGCTGCGCGAGCTCACGTAACAGGTCGCCTCCACCTTGGGATGCCTTTGGAGAAAAGTCGCCAGCAGACCAGGCAGGATATAGCGACCGGGGGTGGTGGTGCAGCCGACCAGCAGGTGGCCGAAGGTCTCACCCTTGAGTGATTCCATCTTCTCGTCGATCCGGATGGAGAGCGAGACCATCTCCCTCGCCAGTGGGAGAAGAGCGGCGCCGGCGTCGGTCAGGCTTACCCGGCGGCCAGCCCGGATGAAGAGAGGCACACCGAAGTGGCGTTCCAGCTCCTGGACATGCTGGCTGACGCTGGGCTGGGTCATGCTCAACTCACGGGCGGCGAGCGTGAAATTGAGCGTTTCGGCTGCCGTCAGGAACACATTCAGCTGGTGTGCATCGAGCATATCCGGCTCCTGAGTGCCCCCTCCCACTATGATTACCTGGCGTGGCCGTCCCCGCCCATAGGCAGGGCTTCTTGTGAATTCTCCCACAAGCTTCATAATGGAATCAAGTGTCAGATGTCAGGCTAGAACAGCTTTCGCCTATGGGTCCCATAGGCAGAAACGATAAGCAAAGATTATGTTTGTCACTTTGTTCCCCTCATTTCTTGTTATAGCCTTCGATTACTAGTGACAGCCTTCACAATATCGTTGAGATTTCCTTGATGCTGAGAACAACCGCTGTGGCGCTGACCTTTCTGGCCCTGGCCTTAACGGCTGGCTGTGGCCACGCCTCCCCGTCGACCCACCCGCCCGACCGGACCCCGGAGGGCGGTGCTTCGCTGGATGCACCTTCCGCAGCACCCACAGAGGTCGAGCCGGCTCCGATCAACGCGCCAAACGCCTGCCTTTCCTGTCACACTGATAAGCAGCAGCTGATCGACACCGCCGCCCCAGTCGAGGTCGCCCCAAGCGAGTCGTCCGGGGTGGGTTGAGGGGGAGAGGTGGCTCCGTTGGAGCCATGGGAGAAGGTGCTGATCAGCGATGCTCCGGCCTACCTCGACTCGGTCCACGGCCATATCGTCTGTACCGAGTGCCACGGCGGCGCGCAGTCCCCCGACAAAGAGACTGCTCACGAAGGGCTGGTCGCCAACCCCAGTCAGGACTTCGAAAAGACCTGCGGTGAGTGTCATCCGGACGTCGTCTCGATCCAGCCGGGCAACTTGCATGTGACCCAGGCGGGGTACTGGACGGTGCTCGATCAGCGCAGCACACCCGAGAGCCACTCCGCCCTCGAGAACATGTTTGACAACCACTGCGCCTCATGCCACACAACCTGCGGCGACTGCCACGTCAGCCAGCCCGGCACTGTCGGTGGCGGTTTCATCGACGGGCACGTCTTTCAGAAGACACCTTCGATGACGCGCAACTGCACCGCCTGTCACGGCAGCCGTGTCGGCAATGAGTACCTGGGGAAGAACGAAGGCCTCAGGGCCGACGTGCATTTCCGTGAAGGGCGGATGAACTGCGTCAATTGTCACGATGGCTCGGAGATGCACGGCGATCCCGGCGATTGCATGACCTGCCATCCCGGAGGCGAAGAAGCCATCGCCCTGCCTCCTGCCGATCATCGCTACGCCGGAGTGCAATCGCCGCGATGTGAGACGTGCCACGCTTCGGCCGCCACCGGACAAGACGGGACGCCGATGCACGTCGTTCACGGCGGCGATCTGTCGTGCCAGGTGTGCCATTCAGTCTCATATAGCAATTGCGACGGCTGCCATGTAGCCGTCAGCGAGAAAACCGGCAACCCGTTCTTCTCGACCGACGCCACCTATCTCGGGCTGTTCATCGGGCGCAACCCGCGGCCGAGCTATGAGCGTCCTTATGCTTTCGTGCTCCTGCGACATGTGCCGATCGCGCCCGACAACTTCGACTACTACGGCGAGGATCTGCTGGCCAACTTCAATCGTCTGCCAACCTGGGTCTACACCACCCCGCACAACGTACAGCTCGATACGCCGCAGGCCGAGTCGTGCAACGCCTGTCACGGAAATGCGGAGTGGTTCCTGACGGCGGACAGAGTGAAACCGGCCGAACTGCGAGCCAATCAATCGGTCATTGTCGGGAGCGTCCCGGCACCGGTTCCATTAGAGGAGGAGACAGCACCTTAAACCGTGTGGTCCAATGCTCGTTCGCTCGTGACGTCAGTGTCTGAGCAGAACTGAACATACTCGAGAAAACACTGGAGGAAGAAATGAAGCCCCGCATTCACTGGTTGATGACCCTGGTCGTGGCGTTGAGCCTGGTGTTGGGCGCGTGTGCGCCCGCCGCCACGGCGCCCGCCGAACCGACCGCAGCTCCGGCGCAGCCGACCCAGGCTACCGCGCCGACGGAGATGCCGGCGGTATCCACCGAGGCCGAGCTCGATGCTGGGTTCAGCGCCTTCCTGGGAAGAATGGAGAATTACAACGCGCTGAAGATGGATCCGTTCGTCGAGATGCTGGCCGAAGACCCGGCGCCCTTCCTGCTGGATGTACGCCAGCCGGACGAGGTGGAGAAGAACGGCCACATACCCGGCGCAGTGCTCATCCCCATTCGCGAGCTCGGCCAGAACCTGGACAAGCTCCCGGCGTTCGACGCGACCATCGTCAGCTACTGTGGCAGCGGCTGGCGCTGCACGATCGCCATGACCGCCCTGGGTGGGTTGGGCTGGGAACACGTCTTTAGCCTGAAGGACAACAGTTTCACCGGCTACAGCGAAGCCGGCTATGAGGTCGCCCCGGGAATGCCGCCTGAGGCACCCTCACTCAATGCCGCATCCCCCGACCCGGCCCTGGTGGCCGTGATCGACGAGGCTCTGAGCAACATCCCTGACGGCTGGGGGGCGATCACTCCCGAAGACCTCGCCGCAGAGCTGGCCGAAAACCCCGATCTGATCCTGATCGACAATCGGACGCCAGCCGAGATCGAGAAGGCAGGATCGATCGAGGCCGAGAACACGTTTGCCATTCCAATCGAGGAATTCATCAACATGAAGTCGGAGTGGCCGGCGGACAAGAGCGCCCCGATCGTCGCATACTGCGGCAGCGGGCACCGCTGCACGATGGCCATGACCATCCTTTGGGCCTACGGTTACACCGACATCCACAGCCTGAAGGGTGGCTTCGGTGCCTGGCTCGAGGCCGGATACCCCAAGATCGGTGGCGCGC
>Ga0154878_1008_pt4 | contig 9538 bp, 10 predicted proteins | sample Rifle2008BG19ft_FD_105850 | JGI IMG/M metagenome (GOLD analysis project Ga0154878, IMG submission 105850) | Chloroflexi bacterium RBG_19FT_COMBO_62_14
CGGCGCAAGAGGTTTACCAGGCCGCCGGTGGGCGCCTGCCGGGCCTCAACCTGGCCACGATCTATCGAACACTGGAGACCTTGCGCGCGGCGTCGCTCGTCGATCTGTTCGATACCGGAGGCGTGACACGTTTCTCGCTGCGCGATCCTGACCACCTGCACGGCCACCTCGTCTGTGACCGCTGTGGGCAGACCCTGACGCTGGATCCGGCGCACGCGGCTTCCCTGGCGGGCAAGATCCATCGGGAGACCGGTTTCGAGATCGCCCTCGATCACCTGACGCTGGTCGGCCTGTGCGAAGAGTGCTCCAGCCTCGATAACACGCCTGCGTCTCTGGCTCCGCAAGCCACCATTCGCCGGGGTTGACCTGTGCTTCTCTCACCTGTTCCCATACACATCCCGGATGGATTCTTGACACCGCTCGTTTCCGCAATCGGATGGTTGCTGGCGGCGTTATCCATCACCGTCGCGATCCGTCAGACGCGTCGACATCTCGGCGAACGACAGATCCCGCTGATGGGGGTGCTGGCGGCCTTCATCTTCGCTGCACAGGCTATCAACTTCCCCGTGGGGGCCGGGACGTCCGGCCACTTGCTGGGCGGGGCCCTGGCGGCGATCGTCGTCGGTCCCTGGGCGGCAACGCTGATCATGACGGCCGTCATTGCCGTCCAAGGATTGGTCTTTCAGGACGGCGGCCTGCTGGTCATGGGGTGGAATATCGTCAACATGGGGGTGTTCACTGCCCTCACGGGATATGTCGGCTACCGGCTCGCGCGCGGTCTGATCGGATCGACTTCCGGCGCTTCCGTGGCGGCGGCCTTTGTCGCCGCCTGGATCTCGGTCGAGGTCGGCGCAATCGCCACATCGATCGAGCTGGCCGCCTCGGGCACGAGCCCGTTGAGTCTGGCGCTCCCGGCGATGGCCGGCGTTCACGCCTTGATCGGCCTCGGAGAGGGCTTTGTCACCTCAGGGGCTGTTGGCTTTCTGCAGGCCAGCCGCCCCGAACTCCTCCAGGCCGGAGAGATGGCTCCCGGTCGGCGGGGCGCCGTGGCGGTCGTGGCAGGGATGGTCCTCGCGCTGACCGTGGCGACGCTCTCTCCCTTGACCTCTCCGTCTCCTGACGGCCTCGAGTTCGTCGCCGGACAGTATAGGTTCCTCGGTCTAGGGCAGTCCGCACCCTATTCGATCCTGCCCGGCTACACGATAGGCATCATCCACAACCCGGCGGTGACGACCATGGTGGCCGTGGGGATCGGGACGCTGATCGTCTTTGTCGCGGCGTGGTTCGCCGGGCGGGCGACGATCGGGCGGCGGGTATAGCCGATTAGCACACTCCATTTCGACCTTACAGATCAGTATCACCCCGGGCAGAGCGGTGTTCACCGGCTGGATCCACGGGTGAAGGTCATCGTGGCCGTCGGCTACGTCCTGGCGGTCGGCCTGACGCCCAATGGGGCGTGGGCGGCATTCTCGATCTTCCTCGGGCTCGTCCTACTCGCCAGCCGGCTCTCTGGTCTGGGGTGGTTCTTCGCTGCCCGGCGATCCTATGTGGCGATTCCCTTCGCTCTGGCAGCCTTAGCTCTACCGTTCACAACGCCTGGCAGCGTGCTGTTCTCCGTCCCCTGGCTCGGATGGACGGCCTCGGCGCCCGGCCTGGTCCGTTTCTTCAGCATCTTGATCCGGATGTGGATGGCGGTCCAGGCCGCGATCCTCTTGACTGCCACTACCCGCTTCCCGGACCTGCTATGGGGACTCGGTGCGCTGGGCGTTCCCCTGACGCTGGTCGGGATTATCGGTTTGATGTATCGCTACCTCTTCGTGGTTGCCGATGAGGCCTTGCGGATGCTGCGCGCCCGGGCGGCTCGGAGCGGCTCAGCCATCGGCCGCAGGCGGCCGTCTGTCGGCTGGCATGGCCGGGTGGCGGGCTCGATGATCGGGGGCCTGTTCTTGCGTGCGATCGAGCGAAGCGAACGCGTCTTCGCCTCGATGCGCTCGCGCGGGTATGACGGACATCCAAGGCCGCTGAGCCGCTTCCGGATGAGGCGCGCCGATTGGGTCGTGCTCGGTGCGAGTGGGATCGCGCTCAGTGCGACATTGCTGCCCGTAGTGCTGGTTTGAGCCGATGCACCATACGATCGATATTCGTAACCTCCGCTTCGCCTACCCGGACGGGGTGCTTGCCCTGAACGGGATCGATCTGTATATCGCTCCCGGAGAGAAGGTCGCTCTGGTCGGTCCTAACGGTGCGGGCAAGTCAACGCTGATGCTGCATATGAATGGGATTCTGCATGGTGACGGAGAGATCTTCGTTTGCGGCACGCGCGTCTCGGAGTCGACCCTGGCCGAGGTCCGGGCGGCGGTGGGGCTCGTGTTCCAGGATCCGGATGATCAACTCTTCTCGCAGACCGTCTTTGAGGACGTGGCCTTCGGTCCACTCTACATGGGGCTTCCGGAGAGTGAGGTTCAAGGGCGGGTGAGGCAGGCACTGGCCGCGGTCGGGATGCAAGGCAGTGAAGGGCGCGTCCCTCACCATCTGAGCGTGGGCGAGAAGAAACGCGTGGCGATCGCCACTGTTCTTTCGATGGAGCCGGAGATCCTGGCGCTGGATGAGCCTACCTCGGGGCTCGACCCGCGCTCGCGCCGAGGCCTGGTACATCTGCTGAAAGACCTGCCGCAGACCATGCTGATCTCGACCCACGACATGCGGCTAGTGGCCGAACTTTCTTCGAGGACCATCTTGATCGACGCCGGGGTCATCGTCGCCGACGGTGCGACACGGGCGATCCTGTCTGAGGCAGAACTCCTCATGGCTCACGGGCTGGAATCCGCGTAAGGGCAAAGCCGCGGCTCTCCTGAATGCCGACTCGGACTGCCTCGCCGGGGATTCGGGGCGCGCCCTACTTCTTTCCTACACTTAGTCTGAGGGGATCTTGATGAGGCCTATGCTCTCCTGGTTTCAAATCACCTTTCGCTGGCGAATGCTGATGACAGCGACGTTGCTCGTCGGGTCTGGATGGATTGCAGTCTCGAAGGACCCCTTCTCATCGATGACCGCTGGCCGCATTCCCAGTCCTCGCCAGGGGTTTAGCGCACCTGGATTCACGCTGGAGGAGCTTGAGGGGGAGGTTGTGAGTCTCTCCGACCTGCGAGGTCAGGTCGTCGTCATTAACTTCTGGGCATCCTGGTGTCCGCCTTGCCGTGAGGAGATGCCGGCGCTGGAACGGGTGTATCGGGAGATGAGGAGCGAAGGGGTGGAGCTGCTCGCCGTTAACACGACCTATCAGGACAGCCTGACAGAGGCGAGGTCTTTCGTCGAGCGATACGACCTGACCTTCCCGATCCTGGTCGACGCGGAGGGGGAGGCCGCACGCCGGTATCAGTTGCGGGCGCTGCCCTCAACCTTCTTCGTCGATGCCGATGGCGTCATTCGGAAGGTGGTGATCGGCGGGCCGATGAGTGAGGCCACGATACGCACCGCCGTGGCAGAGCTCCTCGACGAGCGGCGCTGATGCTTCCGATTCTGCAGATAGGACCTCTGGCGATCCAACTACCCGGCTTGCTGCTCCTGGCGGGTGTGTGGTTGGGCACGAACGCGGTCGACAGGCAGGCGGCTCGACTCGATTTGCCGATCCCGACGCTCCAAAAACTTGTACTCCTGGCCCTCGCCGCCGGGGTCGTCGGCGCTAGGCTGGGCTACGCCGCTCGCTACCTGGATGTATACCTCGAGGATCCCACCGGCCTGATTTCCCTTCAGCCGGCTGCGTTGTCACCGTCGGCGGGACTGCTGACCGGGATCATCGCGGGTTGGATCTTCGGGCAGCGGAAGCAGCTTCCGTTCTGGCGGACGATGGATGCCCTGTCCCCGGGGCTGGCGGTCTTCAGCGTTTTCTTGGGCATCTCCCATATGGCCAGCGGAGACGCCTTTGGCTCGCCGACAAGCGTGCCTTGGGCCATCAACCTCTGGGGCGAACTCCGGCACCCCTCGCAGGTCTACGAAACCCTGGCTGCCGGTCTCGTGCTGATTGCGATCCTGCACGCGGGTCGGATGTCGACTGGCACCGGCGCCACCTTCCTCGTCTGGGTCGCATTAGCCTCGTTCTCCCGCCTGTTCCTGGAGGCCTTCCGCGGCGACAGCCTGTTGCTCCCGGGGGGAATCCGGATCGCGCAGGTGGTCGCACTCGTGGTGCTGGTTGCGGCCGAGGCCATGGCGCACCGGCAGGCAGCCGCATCCAGCAGGAATTCGTCGGAGGCCACGCCGATGTGAAACCAACATAGGTCGGAGCAGATTCTGGACCTCGACCGTATCGGAACGAAGCGGAACGCCCGGCTTAACCGGGCGTTTGGTTGATCGGGCTCCTCGCTGGGGGTCGCGTGGTTCAGGGCGCATTAGGCTCCGGCGCCTTGTTCTGGTTGGCTCGCACGAATTCCCTCGCCAGATCGCCGTCGAACGTCTCGAATCGCTGGATGCGTCCCCACGAAGTCATTACTAACGATGCATCGATGGAGGCGCGCGGAAAGGCAATCACTTTGAAGCTGTCGAATGCAGACATCACCTGTCTGATCTGATCTTTGAGGGTCGCGCAGCCGGTCTGGTCAAGGAGTGTGCAGTTGTACCAGAAGATCACGTAGCCATGTTCGAGGTTGTGGACCAGATACCCCTCCGGGTACTTCTCGGACGCTTCGGGAGAGGTCTCTTCGTAGAAGCCAGCGTTGTATTCGGCGGCGTAGTGCCGGCCTGACGTGGGGGGGTCAGAGTTGTAAGGCCCCGGGTCCGTTCCCGGTTCCACGTGGTCTGAGGGGAGTATAGCCACCGCTTCGCCAACGGGCGCCGACAGACTCCCACCGGCATCAGTCTGCCGTGAACGGTTCAAGGCAACGACCGCGGCGATTACAACGATGACGCCGAGGCCAACCCCGCCCCAGATCCATAGGGATCGAGAGCGCGCTCTCTGTTGTCGGGCTCGGCGGAGCTCCCGTCTAGTCTGCTTCTTCATCGATTCTCCCGGAGTCCAAGGGCATGCTTAGGCCCGCTGTGGGGAACACACTACTCATTCTTGTTGGTGGAGCAGCCAGGAGCCTCCAAGGCACACGATCCCGGCACCATCACGGGCCATGCCGCAAGGTGAGATGTTGCAGAAACAGACCCGCCCATGGCTTACGCCCATTTTAAGGCGTCTTGAACGGAATTGGGAGAGCTAACCCCTGCCGGCCTCGCCGTCTATTGATCGGCGGGTGAATTGGCTATTGACGGTCCGTTTGATCCGCTTTATAATCTTCCATAAGTTAGGTAAGACTAATAATGGAATAAGGCATTGAAAACTCCCTCCTCGTCCATTCAGGACTACCTCAAGGCGATCTACGAACTTGCGGAGGAATGCGCTCCGGAGCCGGTAACAACCTCGCTACTGGCGGATCGACTGGGCCTCGCCCGGCCTTCGGTCACCGGCATGCTCCAGAAAATGGCCTCCACCAAGCCAGGGTTGGTCGAGTACCTCCGCTACCAGGGTGTCCGCCTGACACCCGCCGGCGAGAAAGTGGCCCTCGAGGTCATCCGCCATCACAGGCTGATTGAGAGCTACCTATCCGAGGCTCTCGATTTCCCCTGGGATGAGGTCAACCACGAGGCCGACCAGCTGGAACACGTCATCTCCGAAGCCTTGGAGGATCGGATCGCCCAGAAACTTGGCTACCCCGAGCTCGATCCTCACGGGCAGCCGATCCCTGCTCGCGATGGGACCATCAACAAGAGACAGGAGATCCGCCTGAGCGAGCTCCCTGAAGGGAGCGTGGCCGTCGTCTGCCGAGTATCCGATCAGGACCCGGCCATCCTGCGCTACCTGGATCAGATTGGTCTCCGGCTCTCGACCCCCATCGAGGTCACGGACAGAGGTCCGTTTGACGGTCCGCTCCATGTGCGAGTGGCTGAGGAGCCCACGACACACGCACTGGGCCGGAGCGTGACCGATCGGGTCTACGTACTGCAAGCCGAGGAAGCATCGAGGAGCTCTACCAATGGCTGAGGGTGAGCAGAGCCGGCCGCGTTTGTCCCGCCGAGGTTTCATCAAGACCGGCCTGCTGGCGGGAGGGCTTGCCGGGGCGGTTCTCGAGTCGGGCCGGATTGTGCCCAGACCGGTCGAGGAAACGCAGACGCTCTTCTGCCCGGTGCCGCAGGTGGACAACCCCGGGGACCATGCCGAACACGGGGGTTTTGGTGTTGTCGGTGAAGTGGACCACGTGCGCAATGGTTTCAATCCGACGGACATGCTAACAGACTTTGACTACGGGACAGTGAGTGTGATGCCGAACGGTCAGACGCTGCGCGAATACAACATCGTTGCCCTGGACAAAGAGATTGAGATCGCGCCGGGCGTCATGTTCCCCGCTTGGACTTACAACGGCCGGGTTCCTGGGCCTAGCTTGCGCTGCGTGGAAGGCGACCACATCCGGATCACTTTTTCGAATGGAAGTAGCCATCCGCACACGATGCATTTCCACGGGATCCACGCTGCCTCGATGGACGGCGTTCCGGGAGCAGGGGCGGGCATGGTCCAGCCAGGGGATCGGACTGTGTATGAGTTCGATGCCTATCCCTTCGGCTGCCATTTGTATCACTGCCATTCCGTCCCGCTCAAGCGACACATCCACAAGGGTCTTTACGGGGCGTTCGTCATCGATCCCGACCCTGAGAAGCACGCAGGGGGAGATCGGCTGGCGGCCATGTCGCGAAACCACAACTACGAGGAGAACTCTGCGGTTCACGAAATGGTCATGGTGATGAATGCCTTCGACACCAACTTCGACGATGAGAACGAGGTTTATGCGGTCAACACGGTAGCATTTGCGTTCATGCACAATCCGATTGAAATCCGCCGCGATCAATTGCAACGACTGTACCTGATCAATATCACCGAGTTCGATCCGCTCAACTCCATCCATATTCATGCGAACTTCTTCGACTACTACGATCATGGGACGACTCTTCAACCGACGCTGCGGACCGTGGACACGGTGATGCAGTGCCAGGCGCAGCGCGGGATTCTCGAGTTCAGCTTCGCCGGGTTTGAGCCCGGGAACTACATGTTCCATGCCCATCAAAGCGAATTCGCCGAGTTGGGTTGGATGGGTTTCTTCCAGGTGACGGGATAGCCTTTGATGGATACACCGACGAGTCGCCCAACCTCTGCGGTAACGGTCATGGGCCGCCAGGTTCCCATCTGGCTCGCCGCTCTCGTCCCGTTGGTGGCCCTGGGCTTGCTCCTGTCGGTCTTCACCTTTGGCAACCCGCTGGCACTATTCCGCAGCAATATTCCGCCGGCGGAAGAGTTGACCTTCGATCGGATACAAGTCACCCAGGACGGGTTCCGGGTGACCCTGGTCAACGGCGGCCCGGCGGAGGTGACCGTATCGCAAGTCCAGGTGGACCAGGCCTACTGGTCGTTCGGCATGACCCCCTCGAACACGATCCCACGCCTGGGTCGGGCGGAGCTCGACATCCACTATCCATGGGTGACCGGCGAGCCAAACCTGATACGGGTTTTGACTTCGACCGGACTGGCATTCGAGGGTCTCGTCGAGGCGGCTGTACCGACGCCCTTACCGGGGGTGAGGCAGTTCCTGGCCTACGGGCTGGTCGGGATATACGTCGGCATCATCCCTGTGGTCCTGGGGATGTTGTGGTATCCGGCCATGCGCCGGCTGGAGCGCCGCTGGATGGGCGCAATCCTCTCGCTCACGATCGGGCTTCTTGTGTTTCTGCTCATCGACACGCTTCTGGAGGGACTGGAGGTCGGGAGCGAGCTCCCCGGCGCCTTCCAGGGGGTACCGCTGATGCTGTTCTCGGCTCTCTTGGCCTGGTTGGTCCTGGTCGCCATCGGCTCATCCAGGGCCTCGACCGGTGAGACGGATCCAGCCAGGGCGCGCGTCTATCTGGCGGGATTGATCGCGCTCGGCATCGGGTTGCACAACTTGGGCGAGGGCCTGGCGATCGGGGCCGCCTTTGCGCTTGGCGCGGGGGCCCTCGGCTCTTTCCTGGTGGTCGGTTTCACCCTGCATAACATCACCGAGGGGATCGGGATCGTGGCGCCCTTGATCCCGGCCCGCAAGACGAGCAACGAACTGGAAGAAACCGCCCCAGAACCATCGCCGGCGTGGACTCACTTCGCCGGGCTGGCATTCCTGGCCGGCGCTCCGGCCGTCGCCGGCACCTGGATCGGAGGTTTCGCCTTTTCGCCGGTCTTGGCGACGATCTTCCTTGGGCTGGGCGCGGGGGCGATCTGGCAGGTGATTGTCGAAGTCGGGAGGTTGCTGCAACGCGACAGTCGAAGGGATGGTACGCCCCTCGTCTCCTGGTTCAACCTGGTCGGGTTCCTGCTCGGGTTGGCGATCATGTACTTCACGGCGTTCTTGGTGAAGGTCTAGATCGTCAGCAAGATCTGCAGCTTGAGGACCGTCTCCCATGGCTTCGGTTGTTCGATCCTGGGGCCTCAGCCGGAGGAAAGAAGCCCGAGTGGGATGGCGGATCAGCTTGGCTGATCCGCCATCCCACTCGGGCTTTTCTCCCCTTCAAGTTGGTTGAGACATGCTTGGGGCATGGAGGGTTAAGGTTACAGCTCAGTCTCGTCAGAGACGCATGTGGTTTTGTGCACACGCTCTGCGGCGGATCAGATCCGCTGCGGATGTGTGACGGGGTTGGTAGACCGAACACGCGTCACGGAAATCATGAGTACAGGGAGCTCGATGAAGTCCACAACTACACGGATGTACGTCACGACAGGCCGGGAGCTCGTCCTATTGACCGAGCGCGGCGGAGAGTGGAACGCCGCGCTCAAGTTGGTCGGTCTCCCGACCGACTGCGTCGCCGTCGATCCGCTGGACGCGGCGCGAGTCTTCTGTGGGACGTTCGGCCAGGGCCTGTGGCTGAGCGCCGATGGCGGTGAAACCTGGTCGCCGGCCGGGGAAGGGATCGCGCATCCCCAAGTCATGTCCGTCGCCGTCAGCGCCGCCGAGCGGCAGGGTGGGCACGGTGTGATCTGGGCGGGCACCGAGCCGAGCGCCCTCTTCCGCTCGGAAGACGGCGGGCGCACATGGCAAGAGCGGGCGAGCCTGAAGGATCTGCCCTCCGCCCCGACCTGGAGCTTCCCGCCTCGCCCATCGACGAGCCATGTTCGTTGGATCGCCCCCGATCCGATTGAGCCGGAACGGATCTTCGTCGGGATCGAGCTCGGGGGAGTCATGCGGAGCCTGGACGGCGGGCTGACCTGGGAAGATCGGAAGCCTGGCTCACAGCACGACGCGCATGTGTTGCGCACCCATGCCTTGGCGCCTGGCCGGGTCTACGAAGTCGCGGGTGGCGGCTTCGCCGAGAGCCGTGATGCAGGCCAGACGTGGGGCCCGGCCGATGCCGGGCTGCGCCATCATTACTTGTGGGGATTGGCGGTCGACTCGGGCGACCCGGAAACGATGGTCATCACGGCCTCCCGCGGCCCGGGGCAGGCGCACTATCGCGAATATGCCGAAGCCTGCGTCTATCGACGGACCGG
>Ga0154878_1144_pt3 | contig 9320 bp, 10 predicted proteins | sample Rifle2008BG19ft_FD_105850 | JGI IMG/M metagenome (GOLD analysis project Ga0154878, IMG submission 105850) | Chloroflexi bacterium RBG_19FT_COMBO_62_14
CGGCAAGTCCCCGGCGGCCATCACCTCTTCGACCGAGCCCTCGCGGACGATCCGCCCACGGTAGAGCACGATGACCCGGTCGACGAGAGGAAGCACTTCCTCCAACGCGTGCTCGACGACGACCAGAGTTTTGCCGCGCCGCTTGGCGACATCCACCACCAGCTGTAAGACCTGCGCCCGGCCGACGGGGTCGAGATTGGCCATAGGCTCGTCCATGACGTATATCTCGGGATGCATGGCATAAATCGATGCGATGACGCAGGCCTGTTGTTCTCCCCCGGACAGGCTGTGCGGATCACGCTCGTCATAACCCGTGAGGCGCGTGGCGTCGAGCGCGGCCGCGACGCGCTGATTGATCTCCTGCCGAGGCACCCCGAGGTTCTCGGGGCCGAAAGCCACCTCGTCGCCGACGCTGGCGGTCACCAACTGGCTTTCCGGGTCCTGGAAGACCAGGCCTACGAGTGAGGAGAGGCCGCCGATGCGTGTCTTGCGTGTGTTGTACCCGCGCACCAGGACCTCACCGGTCAGTTCGCCTTCGTGATAGTGCGGGATGAGTCCGTTGATGCAACTGCACAGAGTTGTCTTGCCGCTCCCAGCCGGGCCGGTGATCAGGACGATCTGGCCGACCGGAACACGCAAGTCGATCCCCTGCAGGGCGTATGCCTGAGAGCCCTCATACCGGAATGAGACGTTGCGGAACTCGATGTCGTCTGTCATGCCTTCAAGAGGCCGGCATACCAACACCCCAGTCCGCAGACGAAGGGGGCGCTGCGGACTGGGGGCGTAAGCCGGATCGCGTTAGGCCGACACAGGCGGGCCGGGTTACCAGAGGGGTCGGCGATAGCGCTCGGGCAGCGCGGCCATGACGATCGTGGTGACGACCGTCGTGAAGATGGCTTCGGGGATCACGCTTGCCTCGAGCACACCGAGGAGGGCGACGAAACCACCATACTCCGGGTCCGGGTAGAACAGGACCAGTCCGACCACGAACAACGGCACAACAACTACAAAGTAGTAACCAAGCACCTGAACCACCCACAGGACGAGGCGGGTGACGTTGTTCTCTCGGAAACGGTAGCTGAGGTTCTTGTAGACAAATCCGCTATAGATTCCGCCGATGATATGGGCGAGCAGACTGGCCAGCGGGATACCGGGTTCGGCGATGCCTGCCAGGATCCCGATGACGATGCCTCCGACCGGGCCGGTCAAGGATGCTCCGGTCGTGGTGAAAACCTCCCGCGGGTCGGTGACGACGGGGGTGCCCGGGATGGGGATGGTGATCCCGGCCAGCACGACGGCCAGCGCCGCTCCGCCGAATGCGGCGGCCACGCCGATCTGTCGTGCCGAAAGCACCGGCTTGCGCTCGGCCTCCATGGACGGTGCCGCCGGCATACCAGACATTTGGCTCATTGCATTCTCCTCCTTGGACTTGGCTCGTGCGATGGGGTTCTAATCTTGCTTGAACACCATTCAAGGACGTTCGTTGCGACGGACCACGTTCGGGGAGGGGACGGCGTATCCAGAAAGAACGCCCGAGCAGGTGGGAGGGCGTAGGCACCGATCGCCAAATTGCGAAGTCTGCCCCTATCGTTCGGCCGAGGGAAGGCTGATGATCGCCTTCGTACCCAAGCCCTCTCGGCTTTCAAGCCGGAGCTGCCCGTTCTGGGCTTCGACCAGAGACTTGGCGATGGCCAGCCCCAGCCCGCTGCCGTTCCCTTTGTCGGCACGGTAGAAGCGCTCGAACACGCGCGGCAGATCCTCGGCCGGGACACCTCGTCCCGTGTCACTCACTTCGAGCATCACAAACCTGCCCTCGACACGGGAGGCGAGGCGGACAAGCCCCCCGTCGGGGGTGTGGGTCATCGCATTGTCCAGAAGAATGAGGAGCACCTGGCGAAGGCGCGTCGGATCGGCCAGGGCCGATCCTCCGGTTTCTCCCTGTTGGAGCGAGATCCTCCTTTCTTCCGCGACCCGGTTCACCTGACGAGCAATCTCGGGCAGGAGGTCACTCATCAGGATCTGCTGTCGCTCGAGCTTCAGCCGGCCGGCATCGAGGCGCGACAACAGGAGCAAGTCATCTACGAGCTTGCTCATGTGGTCGGCCTCGACCAGGATGTCCCCCAAGAGCTCGCCGGATCCATCCCCTTCGGCTAGGCCACGCCGGGCGACTTCGGCGCTGGCCCTGATCAGCGTAAGTGGTGCCCGCAATTCATGGCTGGCATTGGCGACGAACACCTGCTGCTTCTCCCAGGCTTGCTCGGCTGGGAGAAGCGATCGGCCCGCCAACCACCAACTGGCGCCGGTCAGGGCCACGGAGCTGATCGCGCCTAAGGCCAAGAGCGCCATTAACAGCTGACTCAAGACGCGGTCCTGGTCACTGAGACTCCTCCCCAACTGGAGGACAGGTGGCCCGCCGCGCACATTCACGGGGTAACTCAGCAGGCGGACATGGCTTCCGTCGGTCGCCTCGACCGTCCTGAGATCGCGGCCGTTCGCCACAGCTGCAGCGGCTGCCATCAGGTCGGGGGCCACGGGCAGACCGTATGCGCCTGGATCGGAGATCAACTCGCCGTCCGACGTTAGCGGAAGGGCGAAAATCGCCGCCAGTTCGCCGTCATAAGGATCGGCTTCGAGAATCTCATGCGCGACCCCCTCACCTTCGTTCTCATGCTCGTTCGCTTCCCCGCTTTCGCGCTCGCCCTCGCTGTCGCCTTGAGTTTCGCCCGAGATCGGCTGAATCGGAGGGGCACCCACGACGGTGACCGTCGGTGAGACTCGGCTGGAGATCCATTGCCGGGAGGCGGACACAAGCTCGGCCGGCACGGGTTGTCCCAGCAGCTGTAATTCCTGCGCCATTCTCACCTGGAGGGCCAGGTCGGTCGAGGTTCGGAAGTAGTTGGAAACGAGGGCATAGGTGCCGCCGCCGAGAAGCACGATGAGCGCCATCGCGGCGAAGAGGTACAGCAGGGTCAGACGGAGACGCACGCCTCTAAACAAGATCCGCCTCCAGACGATAGCCAACTCCCCGAACGGTCTGGATCGGGTCTGGCTGGCCCGGAGCCTTGAGCTTGGCCCGCAAGTAGGAAACATACACGTCGATCAAAGTCGGTCTCACGTCCGACTCATAGGACCAGACATAGTCCAGGATCTGCTCCCGGGTAAGGACCTGTTCGTGGTGGCGCATGAAACACTCGAGCAGCTTCCATTCGGTCGAGGTCAAGTCAAGCGGTCGTTCTCCGCGCCGGGCGGCATGGGCGCGCAAGTCCATGACGAGGTCGCCGTGTCGCAGCTCCCAGACATCGCTCCCCAACTCGGTGAACCGACGTCCGAGGGCGCGCACACGTGCCAGCAGTTCTTCGAAAGCGAAAGGCTTGACCATGTAGTCGTCGGCGCCGCTGTCGAGCCCGGCGACTCGGTCTTCAATCTGGCTACGAGCCGTCAGGAGCAAGGAGGCGGTCGGGAGGCGGGCGCTGCGGATAGCCCTGCAGATGGCAGGCCCGTCGCGGCCGGGAAGCATCCAGTCGGCGATCACCACATCGTATGTCCCGCGCAGCGCCAGCTCCAACCCGGTGTCTCCGTCGTGAGCCTGGTCGATCCCGAGGCCCTCATCATCGAGCACACGCGCGATCAGGCTGGCCAGTTTCTTGTCATCTTCGATGAGCAGTATTCGCATTGTGCGTTCCGGCGCAAGGATAGACGTGGAACATTGGAAATGGAATGGAAAGCCCGAGAGGGATTCTAATTCAATCTCAAGGAGCGTCAGGTAGGGTGGCAACTGGTCAGACTGCAAGTGTCCAACGAGATTGTCCCTAATACGACTGGAGGATGGACATGAGTCAACGCTTGGCACTACTACTAACCACCGGCATGTCTGCGTTCATGCTGGTGACCGCAGGCGCCGTCGCCGGTCGAGTGACCAACGCCCAGGCCGCTCCGACCGCCACCGCAGTCCCTACCGAGGACCTCAACGCCCTTTTGCAGGATCGCGAGGCGGCCTACCGTCAACTCCTCGATCAGGCAAACGCCCAGCTCGAGCAGGCTTACCAACAACTGGCCACCCAGACACCTCAAGCCGGGGAACCGACGTATCCAGTATCACCGGAACAGGCAGCCATGATTGCCATGGGTGTGGTTCCGGGCGCCACATTGACCGCCACACCGGAGCTCGTGAGCTTTCAGGGGGTCGTGGCTTATGAGGTGATTCTAAGCCGGGGCAAGGTCTATGTCGACGCCACAAGTGGGGCCGTGCTTTACAACGGTACTGGGGGCGGAGCAGCCGTCGCTCAGTCCGGCAGGGGAGGCGGGGGCGGAGGTCACGCGGATGATGACGACCATAAGGGCGAAGAGGAACACGACGGCGGAGGCGAGGATGAGGGCGGGGATGACTGATCAGAGCCCTCATCGGGGAATCCGTCGCGCGGTGTGTGGGAGCCGGGAGATATGAAGCGTCAACCTTCCAAACGGGAGACGGGTGGCCTACACAGCCTGAAAACACTGATCAGCGCCGGCGCGCTGGTCACGACCCTGGGCGGTTGGGCAGTCCTCGGCCTCAAGGACCCGCGGTCCGGGACCACCGCCGCACCTCAGGCCGGAGGACAACTCCCTCCGGAGATCCTGGCGCAGTTGGAGCCGCTCCCGACACTCGTCGCTCCACCCACTTTTGCCGGGATCCAAGCACCCTCGGAGTTGCCAACACCCATGCGTCAGGTCCTGCGGCCCGTCAGCCGACCGGCACCTCCTGCGGAAGACCCGGATCCCGATGCGACCAGTCGCTCGTCTGGCTGAGGCTGTCGTGAAAAGGATAGAGTTTCGAGCCATGGGTTGCAGGATGTCGGCGGCGATCGACTCAGATCAAGAGACGGCTGCCGAGCTGCTTGCGCGCCTGCCGGAGTGGTTCGAGCATTGGGAAGAACGCCTGAGCCGCTTTCGCCGGGACAGCGAGTTGAGTCAGCTCAATCGGGGACAGGGGACCTCGCAGAGTGTCAGCCCATGGATGGGAGAGGTGATCCAAGCTGCCCTGGCGGCGGCAGACTACAGCCAGGGAATCGTCGTCCCGACCATCTTGGGCGCGCTCGAAGCCGCCGGCTATGATAGGAGCTTCGAGAAGATCGAACTTTCTTCGAGAGGGACTGACCTGGCGCCGTCCGAGGTGGCCGGCTGGCGGACGATCGAGTTCGATCCACGCGGCCGCACCTTGCGCCTCCCTCACGGCGTACGTCTCGATCTTGGAGGCGTGGCGAAAGGCTGGGCCGCCGACCGGGCGGTTGGGCGGTTGAAGAAGACCGGGCCGGTCATGGTCGATGCCAGCGGCGATATCGCCGTGAGCGGACCGAAATCGGGAGGCCAGCCTTGGGCGATCGCTGTGGCCGATCCTCGGAACCGCGATGGGCGGCTTGCCATGTTGAAGATCCAGCGCGGGGGCGTGGCGACCTCAGGGCGTGACTACCGACGCTAGAAAGTAAACGGAGATTGGCGTCACCACCTCATCGATCCGCGGACGGGGCTTCCGGCGAAGACGGACATCTTCAGCGTGACTGTCGTCGGTCCTACAGCTCTTGAAGCCGAGGTCGCCGCCAAAGTCGTGGCTATTCTCGGCAGCCAGGATGGCCTGACCTGGCTGAACCAGCGAACTTCGATGGCCGGCCTGCTCGTGCTCGAGTCTGAAGAAGTGCTGCAAAGCCAGCGGATGCAACCTTACTTCTGGAGTTGACATGACCGGGATCGCGAATGACCAGGAGTACGACGATCTCCCGTCGATGCCTCTCACGACCCTCAGTCTGATGCTCTTAGCTGCGGTCGGTGGGGCATTCGGAGCGGTTTTTGTTCTACCGGGGGTTGTCCCCGGATTGTCGAGCTCTCTCCTTGGGCCCGAACCCAAGGCGTATTGGTACCTGGCGCGATCGAGCGCCTTCGCCGCGTATGTTCTGCTCTGGGCGTCGATGGTCTTTGGCCTCATCATCACCAACAAAATGGCCAGGGTCTGGCCCGGGGGCCCAACCGCGTTCGATATCCATCAGCACGTCAGCCTGATCGGCCTGGCTTTCGCATTGTTCCACGGGCTGATCCTCGTCGGCGATCGGTTCATCGGCTACACGGTTGGTCAGGTGTTGATCCCTTTTGCCGGGGTCGCCTATCGGCCGGCCTGGGTCGGCATTGGCCAGCTCTCTTTCTATTTGTTGGCGCTGGTCGGGCTGAGTTTCTACGTCCGGAAGTTGCTCGGACACCGAACATGGCGCGTGATCCACTTCTTGAGCTTTGCCGTCTTCTTGATGGCGATGGCGCATGGTGTGATGAGCGGCACGGATACCAAGTCGTGGTGGGCCAGGGACCTTTACTGGACGACGGGAGGTTCGACGCTTTTCCTCACTATCTACCGAGTCCTCGTGAGCGCCTTCAAGCTCAAGCGCCAACCGGCTGGTTTGTCACGCAAGGCCGCTGATCGATCACCTCAGTCTCACCCTGATCCCATCGGTGGCTCGATTGACTCGCAGCCAAGCCGGCCGAGTGCTGGGTCCGCATCTGTCCCGGCAGAGGCCGTTCTGAGCCAAGCTGTGCAATGACGAGGGAGCCTGCCTGACGCGGCCAAGATCGTCCAAGTTGAGGCAGGACCCCTCTTGGCACGCTCCAGCCTTTGGTACAAGCCGGCCATGGCCGCATGTTGCGGCGGGTGGGGATAATGGGGGGAGGTGGACCCACACACTCCTCGACCTCCCCGCAGACCGCGCTCGGCTGCGCGCTCTCACAGCGCCGACATGGCCTGCAACAACTACTTCTCGCACACAGGTTCCGACGGTTCGGGTGTCGGAGATCGTGTATCGGCGGAAGGGTACGACTGGTCATGGGTCGGGGAGAACATCTTCGCCACGTGCTCATCTTCATCGAGCGCGCCGCAGCAAGCCTTCGACTGGTGGATGAAGAGCACCGGCCACAAAGCGAACATCCTCAACATCAACTTCACGGAGATCGGGATCGGCTACGGGTACAGCGCCGACAGCACGTACGGGAGCTACTTCACCGCCGTGTTTGCACGGCCGTGATTGAGGCAGGTTCCGCCGCCCCTCAAGAACCGGCAGACAGGGGATGGATTCAACCCGAATGACCCTCGGAGATCTCAGCCCGCCGGCCTGATTCACCGTCCAGGCTCCCGCCTGGCCTTCATGTGCCTGCGGCGACTCATGGGGTATCATCATGAGCGAGTTGCCCGGCACTCAATCCAGCCTTGGGCGCCTCCTGGGGCAAAGATCCGCTGTGCTTGGCCCAGCTGTGTGTTGTTCAACCTTTTCGAGGCCGCCGGGGCGATCTGTCTGGCGAGCATTCTGTGCTTGACTTGAATCCTGTGTTGATCCGAGTGTACGAGAGCGCAGCCCACAGGCTCGTTTAACGAAGTCCTTTCCCAGATGCGTAGGCCCCCTCCGCGAATGCAATCTTGATGACTGACCTTGGTTCCCTGATCAGCTTCTACTCCACACGGGAAGACTCTTCCGCCGCGATGCGCCAGCTTCAGCGAAGGGGGTTCGGCCGCGTTGCCATGATCCATAAATCTCGCCAGGGCCGCATTCGCATCTGGAACGTCTGGCCGCTTCAGAAGGCACTCTTGGGTTCTGGAGGTGGACTCTCGCTCGGTGCGCTCATCGGATTGCTGGCCGTGGCACTCACACCCATCACTTCCGGCGTGCCAGCTCAGCTGGTCGTCGGGGTGTCGATGGTCATCGGGGGGGTGGCAGGCTGGCTGCTCGCCCCTTGGATCCAGCTCGGGGTCGACACGCAAACGGTGGAGAAGCATGCCCGCTGGTTGGTACCTGACGAGACGGTGCTGATCTTGCAAGGTAAGGTCCCTTCGTTGAGCCTGGCCCTGGCTGTCCTTCGCCGGATCGGCGAGAACCAACCGTCCATTTACCCCTTTCATCCCAGGCGATCGTTCGTGGTTGATACCCTGGAAGCCATCCAGGATGAAACACTCACCGGTGTTCAGCTCGAGCAACATGCGCTCCTGCTCGCTTCCGAGCAGCGCATGGTGGTGGCGCATGAGGAAGGAGAGCCCCTGCTCGGGCTTGTCGACGAGTGCGAGAAGGCCATCAACGCCGTCCGTCAGGACCTTGAGGCGGCATCCAGGCTGGAACTCGGGATCACGCCTTCGGCGGAGTGGATTCTAGACAACGCCTACATCGTTCAGGGTCACATCGACAATGTTAGGCAGAATCTACCCAAGCACTTCTACCATGAGTTGCCGCTGCTTCCCGCAGCTGAAATGGCTGGCCCGGGGTCTTATGCTGGAGCCGAACCGCGTGCATTCAGGCTGGCGACAGAGATGGTCACTCACACGGATGGTCGCCTGGATCGCTCGAATATCGCCGAATTCCTCGAGACGTATCAATCGGTTGAGCAATTGACCATGGGTGAGCTGTGGGCGATGCCGCTGATGCTGCGGATCGCTTTGATCGATCGCGTGCGTGTCCTGGCCGGACAAGTGGTGCAACGTCTCCGTCAACGTGAGGCAGGCGACTTCTGGGCCAACCGGCTCGTTACCACCGTCCGACAGGACCCCAACCAGCTGTTCTCGATCTTGGCGGCCCTGGCGCAGGAGCAACCCGAGCCAACCCCCTATTTCGCCGTCCAGCTCACCGGCCAGCTGTACGACGAAGACGCTGCGCTGGTTCCCGCCCGCAGTTGGCTGGAGCGCCGGCTGGGCAGTCCACTGGCCGAGTTCGTTCCCCCGCAGCAGGCCCGGCAAGCGGCGGACCAGGTGTCGATGGGGAATGCGATTACGAGCTTGCGGCAGCTGGCGCTACTCGATTGGCGAGAGATCTTTGAACGTCTCAGCCGTGTGGAAGGTGTCTTGCGCGGTGATCCGTCCGGGGACTATCGCATGATGGACTTCGACACCCGGGACCGCTATCGGCACGCGGTTGAGGAGATCGCCCGCGGAGCAGACACCTCCGAGGAACACGTCGCCCGGACAGCCGTCAGACTGGCATCGACACAAGCGGGCGACCTTGCGGGTGATCCGCGTGTGAACCATGTCGGCAGCTATCTCATCGGGCCGACGCGCCGCGATTTGATTCGAGAGCTTGGCGGCCATGAGCGAGCTCGCTATCGGCGGCTTCAATGGGCCGGACGACATCCGGCGTTGCTCTATCTTGGGGGGATCGGGCTGGCGACCGCGGTATACGAGGCGGTTTTCATGATCGTGGCGAGCTGGTCCGGGGCAAGCTCGGCGCTCCTCCTCGTCGCAGCCGTCCTGGCGTTGCTGCCGGCGAGTCAGCTGGCGGTTGAAACCGTCAACTACTGGGTGACCCGGCTGATGCCGCCGCGGATACTCC
>Ga0154878_1090_pt7 | contig 8972 bp, 8 predicted proteins | sample Rifle2008BG19ft_FD_105850 | JGI IMG/M metagenome (GOLD analysis project Ga0154878, IMG submission 105850) | Chloroflexi bacterium RBG_19FT_COMBO_62_14
CCAGCAGCGAGAGAGCGACCGGCCCCGTCTTCGGCGTGAGCCGTTTGCGGCCGATCCACACCAGGGCAAAGACGATCGGCGTCATCAGCCCCCAGACATACGGATCCACGGCTTGTTTGGCGGTGTATGCCGCGATCTCACGTATGGCCGAGAGGTTAAATGCGCCTTCCAGCAACTTGCCCCCCGCCCGACCGACCAATCCAATGAAGAGGCTGCTGCTTGCGTATTCCCGGGCGAACGCCAGCCAAATCCCAGACAGGACGACCATGGGCAAGAGCCAGCCGGCCAGCCACAGCGTTGCCTTCCCAATCAGCCTGACCGTGACGGCCAATGCGATTACGGTCGTCAGGACGAGCAGGACCCCCTCCAGCCTGGTCCAGACACCCAGCCCGAGGAGCAGTCCACCCATCAGTTGTGATTCTCGCGATCCATTCAAGATTCCCGACGTGGCGTACAGGCAGCCAAGGACAAGGTAGCATGCTTCAGGCAGATTGGCGTAACCGAGCGTGGCGTGATCGTAGATGATGGGCACTGACGCCAGGATGAGGAGGCCAAGACTCGAGACGAGCCTGGTGACTCCCTGACCGCGCCAGAAGAGGTAGCACCCGAAGAGCAGGGAACCGTAGAACAACGGGAAAACGAGTTTGGATCCGGGGAGGACATCGCCGTCGAGCAGGGCAAAGAACGAGATGAGCAATGGGATGTTCAGAGGGTAACTGAGACCCAGTTCTCCCCAGTGCCGACCTGCCAGAATGGATCCCTCCAGCGCGATCCCGTACCCCTTGACGCTCCAGATCGCCATCGCATCCCAACCCGCCTGGGCGCGCCCGACTGTCAAGAACAGGGATAGCCCGAACAAGATGAGACTCCCCGCGAGGCCGGCGATGCTGAGCCCCGTAAGGGGCGCTTCCCTCGAGGCCGACGTGATGGACGCGCCGCGAATAGATGTCTTCCGGAGCTTGAGGAATGCCCCAACCGACAGGGTGGCGACGAGCCAGATCCCCAGCACGGTCGGCAATGAGACCGATAGCCCAGCAAGTGACGCAATGAAAACCAGCCATGTGAGCATCCCGGCCCCGAGGGGGAAGGACAACGCCAGGCAATCGACCCATGGCCGGTCGGGGAGAATTGCCCTGGCCAGGAGGAAGCCGAATCCCGAGAGACCGGCTAGGAGAAGCAGATCGACTGGCAGGGCGACGAGGGGGGACATGCGCGCGGAAGAACTACCGCGGTGAGGGGGCGTACACCCCCCACTTTGAATTGAAAGGTATGAGGGTCTTGGACTTCTCGGCTGCACTCGCCGGCGGAAATGACCCCGCAGCCAGGAAGTAGGTATCGGCTCCGGAGAGCTGCAAGACGCAGGCTTCCTGCTCCGCCGGTTCGCTCGATGGACAATTGATCAGCTCACGCGGGATCAGGAAATACTGCATCAGTCCGATGTTTCCCAGCGTCGAGTCTTGCGCGGCCCGAGGCAATACGAGCTTTCCATCGGCGGGAACGACATCGGCGGTGAAACGCATGAAGCCGGCAAAGTCAGATCCGAATGCCAGCGCTGCGCTCCTCTCCTTGGCCGTTAGCGTGCGGTGGTTCCACACTCGCAGGCTCAAAGGGATGACATTCGACCGGAAGAGAAAGAACAGCTGGATCGCCGCGGCCATGGCCATCCCGATCACGATGACTCGCGCGGGACGATCGGCCTGCGATTGCGTCATCTGCGCCTCGTCACAAACTGTTTCGCGATCCGCCCTGGCATCCTTCGACTCGTCACGCCCCGGTCGGGGGAACCCGTCCCTCAGGGTCCTTCCCGCAGCTGAGGCCGTGCATCCGCCGGCGTGCCTTGATCGCCCCTCCAACAGATCTGCCTCTGGCTTCTGCGCGAACTATGGTCGAAGTGACCCAACCCCACCTACACATTCAGCTCCCGCATATCCCCCGTTCGCAGGAACACTAATCGTTCAGCGATATTGGTCACGTGGTCAGCGATCCGCTCCAGACTGTGAGCACACCAGAGAAGGTATGTGGCCCGGGCCGCCGTCCCCGGCTTGCCGGCCATGATCTCCACCAACTCATCGAATACCGCCCGGTAAAGCTGGTCCATCTCATCGTCCCGGGCAGCGATCGCTTTCGCCGTGTCGATGTCCCTCTCCACGAAAGCGCGCAGGACTGCGCGCAGCATCTCTCGCGCCAACTGGGCCATCCGCGGGATGTCGATCAGCGGCTTGAGAAGCGGTTGGTCGCCCATGCGTATCACGGTCTTGGCGATGCCTGTGGCGTGATCCCCCATTCTCTCGACATCGACGACGATGTTCATCGCCGCGACAACTGCCCGCAAATCCCCGGCCGCCGGCTGCTGGGTGGCGATCAATGCCAAACAGGCCTCTTCGATATCGAAGCGGAGCTGGTTGATCGCTTGATCTTCGACGATTACTTGTTCGGCCATCGCCCTATCTCTTCGTTGGAGACAGTCGAGCGACTTGCCGATCGCTTGATCCACCATGTCACCTAAACGCAAGAGATCGTCCTGGACGGCCGAAAACTCCCTGTCGAAAGTCGCTCTCGGGCCCTGGGGCATCGTCAGCCTCCTCCCCGTACCTACGACAATTCGTTTCTGGTGCACAGCTACGGAAGCCTGGGAGCGGCGGCGCGAGTCGCCGCCTTATTGATCGCAATTCGCGATGTCCGATCCTATTGCGGCGGGTTAGATCCGGATTGTACACCGCCTGGCAAGCCAAATCCCACTGTGCCGTCCTGCGTCTGGCGCGCCTGCCTGCGCTTGAAGGAGCCTGACCGGCAGAATATAATCGCGGCGAGTATGCAGAAAAGATCGATCCAACCCTCGAGGCGTGAGAGATTCTTGACGCCAGGATCGGGACGACATACACTCAAGCCAACAGGCGCCCCCGTCGTCCTGCAGGCTTCCGCAGGCGGCGGGGTTTCCTTGTCCAGCGCTCGGCGCCCCTCGGCTTCCCTGGTCATTGTCGTGTTGTTGACCGGCTGCGCCAGCTTCAGCCTCCAGCCGACCGGCACAGCCCCGAAATCGACCCCCGTCTCATCGCCGACCGCGACCCCCGCTCCGTCCCGCCCGACCCAACCGGCCTCAACCCGGCGCGTGTCAACCCCGACCGAGCGACCTCTGCCGACACCTCCTCCATGCACTCGCCGGCCGGGGCGGATCGCAGAAACCGAGGTGGTCGATAAGCGCCTGCCGCGCAGCCTCCCGATTCGGGTGTACCTCCCGGCGTGCTACGACGCTCTCTTGTCACAGCGGTACCCGGCGATCTACCTGCTTCATGGGCTGACGTATACCGACAGCCAGTGGGACGACCTGGGCGTGGACGAAGCCATGGACGCCATGACCAAGGCCGGCAAATTGGCACCGGCAATCATCGTCATGCCCTGGGAGAGGACCGGCATCAATCTGGAACAGGCTATTCCTCAGATTCTTGTTCCTTATGTCGATACTCACTATCGGACTCTGCCCGCCCGACAGACGCGCGCCATCGGTGGCATTTCGCGCGGAGGCGGATGGGCACTGCGGATCGGGCTTCTCCACCCGGATCTCTTCGCTGCCGTCGGCCTCCACAGCCCGGGCGTGCTCTCACCCGATCTCTTTCGAATCCCGGATTGGGCCGAGACCCTCCGGCCGACACAGATGCCCCGGATCTGGATCGACATGGGTGATCGGGACACGTTGCGCTTCGATCTCGCCGATCTCCGGAAAACCCTGGACGAGTCGGCGATCCCCTACGAATGGCACACCTACCCCGGCGAGCATGCCGGCCCATACTGGTCGGCTCACCTGGAGACCTACTTGGAATGGTACGACTTGGGGTGGTAGGCTACTGGAGCGCCCAGGTCCGTCCTTCGATCCGGGGAGTGCCGATGCCGTCGAGCGATACCGGCAACGGGCTCCCTGCAGATCTAAGCTAGGGTCATACACATTCACGGGCCGGATGGCCCACGTCTCCTCGCCTTCGGACCATCACCTCTGCGCGAAACAGAACCGCGCAACCGGGATGGCTCATGTCTCGGTCGCGCGGAGAAGAGGAGGAGAATGCACCTTCCATTATGGGCAGATGCATGAACGGGTCATGAAACCAGGCTTAGAGCTGCTTAAGAACGATCCCCGGGCTCAGCCCAGTCCGAGAGTGGCCTTGATCTCGTCATAACTGATCGGGCCAGGGCGAAGCAAGCGCGGAGTCTTGCCTGTGCAGTCGATGACCGTCGACGGGCGGCCGCCGGGGACGGTTCCTCCGTCGAGCAATAGCTCGAAACGGCCACCGAGCCCCCTCAACACATCCTCAGCCGTAAGGGGACTCGCCTCGCCAGTACGATTGGCCGAAGTTGCCGCCAGCGGACCGGCAGCCCGCAACAGCTGCCGCGCGAACGGGTGATCCGGGACCCGGACTCCGATCGTCGCGTCCTGACTCAACGACTCGGGTAGCCCCGGTTGGCGGACTACTACAAGCGTCAGCGCCCCTGGCCAGAACCGCGTGGCCAGGGCCAGGGCCATCTCCGGTGGATCTTGTGCGACTCTCGAGAGGTCGGAGGCGTCCCCGAGAAGGATCGGGATCGCTTTCTCAGTCCCGCGCCCTTTCGTTTCGTAAAGTCGCCCAACGGCCATGTCATCATACGCCGCCGCACCCAGGCCGTAGACTGTGTCGGTCGGGAATCCTACGAGATTCCCCGCGTGCAATACTTCGAGCGCCCTCGGCAAAGCCCTGGGATCTGAAGTCTCAATCCGTTCCGTCATCCTATCAGGCATGCGCGCCGCAGCGAATTTCGATAACCCGGTCGTGTCCCGCCAGGTCCCGCGTGATCTGCACGTCTGCATCAGGCAGGGCAGCCTTGGCCGCCGATTGCACGGCCGTTCCCTGGTCGGCGCCGATCTCCAGAAACGCCGCGCCCGTCGGCGAGAGCTTTCCGGGAAGCGAGTGCAGGAGCCTCCCCGTCAACTCGAGCCCGTCCCGTCCTCCATCGAGCGCCAGCCCAGGTTCCCGCCGGCCTGCAGGCATGCCTCTGAGAGCGCTGGAGGGGACATAAGGTAGATTGGCCACAACCAGATCGAAGGGGCCTGCAAGAGGTTCGAGGAGATCAGCCTGGACAAAAGAGATCCGTCCATCAACCCCATACTCTCGGGCATTCCGCCGGGCAACATGCAAGGTCTCAAGTGAAACGTCGGTTACGGCCAGACGTATGTCCGGGACCTCGGCCGCCAGGGTCACACCAAGGCAGCCCGATCCAGTCCCGACGTCCACGATTTTTACTGGGGGCGGGGTGAGCTTGAGGCGCTCGAGCGCCTTCTCGACAAGAAGTTCGCTCTCTGGGCGAGGGATGAGCACCGATGGAGCCAAGCGGAACCGCCGCCCGTAGAACTCCCACCACCCAAGGACGTAGGGGAGCGGCTCACCGTTGGTGAGTCGTGCGAGGGCAACCCCGAAAGAGCGCTTGTCGGCCTCTCCGAGGATGAATTCCGGGTGGGCCAGGATCCATGCGCGCGGACGATCCAACAGGTCTGCCAGGATCAGTTGCGCCTGCTGGCCCGGCGAGTCGCTCATCCCTTTAAGGGCCTGGCGCGCCTGTTCCTGAGCCGCGCCGATCGTAAAAGCCGTGGCCACCATTCAAGCTTCCGCGGCACGCAAGCGCTCGGCCTGCTCCTTCGTGGCAAGCTCATCGACAAATGGATCCAGATTGCCGTCGAGCACGGCCGGGAGATTGTGGATCGAGATCCCAATGCGATGGTCGGTCACGCGCGATTGGGGGAAGTTGTAAGTGCGGATCTTCTCGGAGCGCTCGGCGCTCCCGACCTGCGATCTGCGAGTGGCGTCTTCCTCGGCCTGCTGTCTTTCGACCGCGATCTGGTACAGCCGGGCCCGCAGGATGCTCATCGCCCTTAGCCGATTCTGAAGCTGAGATCGCTCGTCCTGGCACTGGACCACGATCCCCGTCGGGATGTGGGTCAGACGGACAGCCGTGGCGTTTTTCTGGACGTTTTGCCCGCCGGCACCGGCGGAGCGGTACACGTCCATCCGGATGTCCTTCTCGGGAATGTTCACCTCGACCTCATCCGCCTCGGCCAACACCGCGACGGTCGCCGTCGAGGTGTGGATCCGGCCCTGCGACTCAGTGGCCGGGACGCGCTGCACCCGGTGCACACCGAACTCGTATTTCATTCGCGAATAGGCGCCCTTACCCTTCACTTCGAAAATGATCTCTTTGAAACCGCCGATCCCGGTGTCGTGCTGCGACAGGATCTCGACCTGCCACGAACGCGCTTCGGCGTAGCGGCTGTACATTCGAAACAAGTCGGCCGCGAAAAGGCCGGCCTCGTCGCCGCCGGTTCCCGCCCGGATCTCGACGATTACGCTCCGCTCGTCGCGGGGATCACGCGGCAGGAGCATGGCTCGGAGCCCTGCCTCGAGTTCCACGAGGGCCGGTTCGAGCCGCGCCACCTCAGCCCGGGCCAATTCGTGTATCCCCGGGTCGTCGCCCTCCAGGAGCGCCCGGGCTTGTTCGAGCTCATCCTTGAGAGACCGGTAATCGCGATAGGCGGTGACGATCGGCTCGAGCTCGGCCCGCTCCTGCGCCAATTGGGCGACGCGTTGATGGTCGCTGGCCGCACGGGCGAGGTCGTCTTCGATCTCCTGGAACTTGTCGTCGACCGCCGAAAGCCTCTCGAGCATCACATCCACACACAAATAGCTCCCACGGATTCGGTGGGAGGGCTGGGTGGATTATACCATGCGGCCCTTTCACCCTCTCCGCGCTCGGAGACAACTCGAGGATCCTACTTCCCTCACCCACGAACCGGGCAGCGCCCTTGAAGAACACAAGGACACCCTATGCTTCGCTACGGGTGCCCTGGAAAACCCCCAGGACAAGCAGGCAGGCCGGACGACCGGACGCCTCCGGGAACCTGCTCAAGCCCTGAAGCGTCTAGCCTATAAGACTGCTCGCCATGCCCCGTAGGAGGACCCATGCGCCGCCTGAAACCGCTCATACTCACCTTACTTCCCCTGCTGACCGCGGCCGTGACCGCCCTCCCCGCTGCCGCCGACGGCATCATCATCCCCGACCCTCCAATCTGCGAACTCGGACCTTGCCCGATCCCGCTGCCGATGCAGCAGTTGGCGATCCGCTACCATCGGGTCACGGTGACGATCGAGAACCAGGTCGCCACTACCCACGTCGACCAGGTCTTCCGGAACGACAACGACTGGACCGTCGAAGGGATGTACGTCTTCCCGTTGCCCATCGACGCCGCCGTAAGTAGCTTCACCTTGTGGATCGACGGCGAACCGGTCGAGGGCAAGGTCCTGACCCGCGAGGAGGCCCGCCGGACCTACGAGGAGATTGTACGGACGATGCGTGATCCGGCCCTCCTGGAGTATGTCGATCGGGGGGCCGTCCAGGCCTCGATCTTCCCCATCCCTCCTGACGGTGAACGCCGGATCGAGCTCGAATACTCCCAGGTGCTCCAGGCCGACGCCGGCCTCATCCGCTATCGCTATCCTCTGAACACAGAGAAGTTCTCATCGATGGCACTCGAGCAAGTCAGCGTCAGCGTCGAAGTCCGCTCCCTCGAGCCGATCGGCGCCGTGTACTCTCCATCTCACACCATAGAAATCGACCGCCAGGGTGCGACCCGCTTCACAGCGGGCTATGAAGACTCTGACGTCACACCCGACCGAGATTTCGAGCTGTACTACACGGTTCCGCAGGACGATATCGGGCTGAGCCTGCTGACCTACCGGGATCCTGATTCGGAAGACCCGGATGGGTACTTCCTTTTGCTGGCCGCTCCCGCGTTTGGATCGGAGGGAGGGCGATCGATCGAAAAGGACATCGTATTCGTCTTGGACCAGTCTGGCAGCATGGAAGGCGACAAATTCCGCCAGGCCCAGGCGGCGCTGGCCTACGCGCTCGACCACCTCAATCCGGAGGATCGTTTCAACGTCATCAGCTTCAGCTCCGGCACAAGGACCTATGCCTCTGGGCTGCGGTCGGCCGACGAGGCGGCTGAGGCTCGGCGGTGGCTCGAAGGCCTCTCGGCTCGCGGAGCGACGGACATCCATCGTGCGTTGTTGGAGGCAGCGAGCATGCTGAACGGCGAGCGCCCTTCGATCGTGATCTTCCTGACCGACGGATTGCCGACCGAGGGCGTGACCGATTCGGAGTCGATTTTAGACGGCATCGGGCGCGCCGCTCCCGACAACATGCGCCTGTTCGCCTTCGGCGTGGGCTACGACGTGGATACCTATTTGCTCGACTCCCTGGCGCAGGAGAACCACGGCACGACCTCCTATGTGACTCCGGATCAGTCGATCGACGAGATCGTGTCCGGTTTCTACGACAAAGTGAGCGAGCCGGTGTTGATGGACATCGAGCTCGACTTCGGCGAGGTATCCGCCTTCGATATGTTCCCCGACCCGCTCCCGGACCTGTTCGCCGGCGGCCAACTCGTCCTGGTAGGCCGGTATCGCCATGCGGACGGAGGCCCGATCGAGCTCAGCGGGACCGTCAACGATGAGATGCCGCGATTTGTCTACGACGACCAGCGATTCCGCGAGGCGGGAGGTCCGGAGTTCCTGCCGCGCCTGTGGGCGACGCGCAAGATCGGATACCTGCTCAATCAGATCCGTCTCGAGGGCGCCGACCAGGAGCTCGTCGAGCAGATCGTGAAGCTCAGCATTCGCTACGGGATCGTCACACCCTATACCTCGTTCCTGGTAACCGAGCCGCAAGCCCTCGGCTTCGACGCGCAGAATGACATCGCCGAAGAGGCCTACAAGCAGCTGGCCAGCACCCCGACCGAGGTCAGCGGCCAGGCCGCGGTCGAGCGCGCCGCCGCCGAGTCGGCTCTGGGCGGGGCCGACGTTCCTGTCGCCCCTCCTGCCGGATCGGCCGATATCGTGCGCGTGGCCGGGCCGAATACGTTCCGCCTGGTCGACGACGTGTGGATCGACACTCGC
>Ga0154878_1064_pt3 | contig 8706 bp, 10 predicted proteins | sample Rifle2008BG19ft_FD_105850 | JGI IMG/M metagenome (GOLD analysis project Ga0154878, IMG submission 105850) | Chloroflexi bacterium RBG_19FT_COMBO_62_14
CGGACCGCCGCCGTCGAGAATGTCACGGCAGAGGTCGACACACTCGTTGCAGATGAAGACGCCCTCCGGGCCTGCGATCAGACGTTGAATCTCGGACTCGCCGCGGTTGCAGAACGAACACCTTCGCGTTGTCGGCGTGTCCGGATCCTTCCCGGTCATGCGTCAACTGCCTTTCTTGGCCGGCTCCTTCTCAATCTCGCGACTCGGATACAAGACGTGGTCTACCAGTCCATAATCCTTGGCCGCTTCACCGTCCATATAGAAATCCCGCTCGGTGTCACGCTCGATGACCTCGAGCGGCTGTTCTGTGTGCTTAACCAGTATATTATTCAATTCTTGCCTCAGACGCAATATCTCTTTGGCCTGGATCTCAATATCCGTTGCCTGGCCCTGGACTCCTCCCAATGGCTGATGCAGGTGGATTGTGGCGTGGGGCAAGGAGTAGCGCAGGTCCTTCGTCCCGGCTGCCAGCAGGACTGTGCCGAACGAGGCCGTCACGCCCACCGCTACGGTAGAAATCGGTGCGGTGACCTGCTGCATCGTATCGTAGATCGCCAGGCCGGCATAAATCGCGCCCCCGGGGCAGTTGATATACATCTGGATCTGCCGCTCGGAATCCTCACGGTCCAAGAACAGCAGCTGGGCCACCATCAGGTTGGACACCTGATCCGTGATCGGTGTTCCCAGGAAGATGATCCTCTCTTTGAGCAGAAGCGAGTAGATATCATAGGCCCGCTCGCCTCGGCCGCTGCTTTCGATTACCATCGGGATCAAGGATTGGGGTTCGTGATCGGACATGGCTTCCTATTCACTCCTCATTCGATGGGTCGGCCTCGGAGGTTTCCGCCGGGAGACCATCGGATACCTCCTCGACCGCCTGCAGTACTTCGGTTTTCTCGACTTCCGCAGATGAGACGGGCCCGACAGGAGCCTGACCGCGGGCGATCTGTGTCAAGAGCTTCACTGCTTTATCCGTCAACAGATCGAGCGCGATCCGCCTGCGCCCGGCGGGCGAGTCGAGTGCCTTGCGAAGCTGGCCCGCTTGCTCCTTGAGCGGGGCAACCACACGGTCCAGCTCTTGGTCGATGTCAGGATCCTTCACCTCGAGGGCTTCGACCTCGACGACCTTCCCCAAGATGAGAGCCCGCCGCAAGCGCTTCTCCGCCTGAGGCTTCAACTCGTCTTCCAGCTCCTTTTCGGTCTTGTTCTCGATCTTCAGGTAGTCGGCCAACGTCAACCGCTGCCCCTGGAGACGGCGATCCATTTCGTGCAGCATTTCGTGTACTTCTTGTTCGAGCAGCGCCGGGGGAAAATGCACCGTCGCCCCACTGACGACTTCGTCCACGACTATCGTCGCGTATTCTTCCTCAGCCTGCCGTTGAGCCCTTTGCTCGAGCGTCTTTCGGACTTTGATGCGCAAATCGAGCAAATCCTGGAATTCACCCAGGTTGCGCGCCAGATCGTCGGACCAGGCGGGGACGAACCGTGATTTCACTTCCTGACAGGTGAGGCTGAACTTCGCCGATCGTCCAGCCAGGCTTTCGTTTGGATCATCGGCAGGGAATGTGTAGGTGAATTCCCTCTGGTCGCCCGCCTTCAGCTCGATCAACTGCTCGTGAATCTTCGGCACCGGCCAATCGGTCGTCTCGGCGACCAGGACCGACACACCCTTCTCATCCAGCAAGTCCGGCTTCTCTCCTTCGGGGGGATCGATCAGTTCACCATGGATGTCCAGGATGACGACATCTGTGAGTTTCGCCGGACGGTCGGCCGGCTCGATGAGCGCCTGCCCTTGACGGAGTTCTTCGAGCATCGTCTCGACGGCCTCGTCGGTTATGTTCGGTTCTTCAAAAGCCAACCGTACATCTCGGTAGCCAGCCAGGTCGACCTCGGGAGGCAATGGTACGGTGTACCGTAGGATCAGAGGCTGCCGGCTGACGACCTCGTTCAGCGTCCCGGGTGCGAAGGCTTCGATCTCGGCGCTCTCGAGCGCCTGCCGGTAGGTCTCTTGACCGAGGCTCTCGAGCGCTTCTTCAAAGACGGCCTCGTCTCCAAGTTTATTCACGACGATTTCGTAGGGGACTTTCCCGGGCCGGAAACCGGGTATGCGCGTCTTATTGCTCAAGCGGCGAGCCGCCGAGCGCATTGCCGCCTGGATTTCGTCATCGGCGACTTCGACCGTCAACTGCACCTGACGGTCCTCGAGCTCCTGTGTCTCTACCTTCAACGCTTGTGCCTCTCGATGCCGATTGGGTCGTGGTCTGCAGGCCGACGCGTACAGGTGATCCCGCATCCAACGTCGCTCTCCCCCGGTTTCGCCGGCCGGCTGTGGGGAAGGAGGGACTTGAACCCTCACGCCTCGCGGCACGTGATCCTAAGTCACGCCTGTCTGCCAGTTCCAGCACTTCCCCATGCGGTGGATTATAGCCTCCGCCTTGGCGCCGTGTAAAGCGAGCTCGCGTAAGAACTTCGTTTGAGTCTGGGAGGGGGCTTGGGGTGGGAATGAGCACGCTATTCGTCGCTTTCGAAGACTTCATCCTGAGCCGCCAGGCGGCGCTTTGCAGCCCCGAGACCATCGACTTCTATCGGCGGATGCTTGAGCCGTTCCTGGCCCTGGCGGATGGGGGCCGACCCTCAAACCGCCTGGTCCGAGAGTTTCTTTCGACCGTCGCACAGCGCGGCGTGTCGTCCGCCACTGTCCACGCCCTCACCAGAGCAGTCCGGGCCTTCCTGCGGTCTGCCCACGAAGAGGCCTGGATCGATGAGCCCGTCACTGCCCGGATGCCCCGGGTCGATCAGAGTCGGGTGGAGGTGCTCAGGCCTGAGGAGGCGAGAAGAGTGCCGGCCGTGTGCGGCTTCGAAGACCGAGCATGGGTGATGACCCAGGATGACAGCGCTCTCAGGCGGGGCGAGGCCTCAGCTCTGAATTGTGACGACGTGGGCTTTCACACGAGAAGGTCCATATATGGCGAGGAAGGGGGCGCAAATCCATTCAGGCGACCATGCTTCGCGGGGTGAATGAGTATAATCAGCCAGGCCCGGCTGAGCGGAGGTGGCGGGGCTTAGGCGGGCGCTGAAGCGGCCCCACGAACGAGGGCAAGCGAACTGATCCGAGGCTTGGAGGTGGCGACGTGAAGCGAGTAGGGTTGTTGCCCGCGCTGTTGAGCGCCGCGGCGCTCGCGTGCTCACTGGGTGGCTCAGCGAGCCCAGAACCGGTCGCGACGGAGGCTGGACCGTCAGGTGGAGTCGCTGTGTCCAAAGCCACCCCAACAACTCCGGAAGAGATCGTCCTGCCAACGGCGACCGAGGTGCCGCCCACTGCAACGCCAGAACCTACCAAGGAGAGCGCTCACCCCGGATTCTCTATCGCACCCGAGAATGAGGGGATGCCGATAGAGATCATTGACCTCAACTTCCTTCCCGGTGTGGGCGTTCCGCGGGTGTACGGGATCTTCCGGAACATCGGTGAATTCGAAGTAAGCACCGTTGAGATCGCCATTTTCTTCCATGATGCGAATGGGGAAGTGACCGGCATGGCCAGCGGTTTCTCCTACTTTCAGCGGACAGCCCCCGGAGAGGTCACACCTTTCGACATTCCGTTCCTCGAGGGGGTTCCGGAAGAGTTCGCCTCGGTCAGTTTCGGGGCGCGGTGGAACCCCGCCGAGGAGGACGACAATATCCGAAGGCAAGGCTTCGAGGTAGAGGTTCTCAAGGAAGATCAGGATTCGTTTGCCCATGAGATCGACATCAGCGTGACTAACAACAATGAGAGGACGGCGCGAACCGTTTTCTTCGGCACCCTCTTCTACAATGCCGGCGGGCGACTGATCGGCCTCGACCTCTCAAGTGTGGACGACCTCGAAGCCGGCGAAACCGACTTCCTCAAGCTCTCCTACCCGTTCGAGTTCTTGGCCGAACCCGAGTTCGACCACTACGAGATTCTGCTGGAAGGCTATTTGCCTTCTCCATGAGGCCTGACTTGGTACTCGGTCTCGGCGATACTTCCCGCATTCGAGCGACTGCGCCCGCTCCTTCCTAAGACAGGGGTACCCATTCGGCCCGGACCCTGGCCACTGCACGGGAGCCGGGAAGATGACCGGCGCCAACCCCGCGCTCGGCGCGCACATGCAGCCCTATGCCGGCATTCCAACCTTCATGCCTCGGCCCGCCACTCTAGACCTTGACGGAGTGGACTTGGCTGTCGTGGGCGCGCCCTTCGTCGGCTGAACCAGCCATCGAAGCGGCGCGCGATTTGGCCCGCGGAAGAAACGCGGAGCCTCACTCCTGCTCTGGGGGCACACCGCGGCTCTCGGGGTGTCGCCGCTCGACCGGTTGACCGTCGTGGACTACGGGGAGGTCGAGGTCGTGCCGGTGGACATCGGGGCCACGATGCGAGCCATCGAAAGCGAGGTTGGCGCGCTACTCTCGGCGGGCGTGATGTCGCTGCCTTGGGTGGTGACCGCTCGATTGCGCTTCCGCTCCTGCGTGCCCACTCCAAGAAATACGGGCCACTGGTCATCATCCAATTCGCCTCGCATCCGGACACCTGGAATCGCGAGTACCCCGAACACCCCTACAGCCACGGTACCCCTTTCCAACGCGCCTTGGAAGAGGGCCTGATTGACCGGGAAGCCTACGTGCAATTTGGAATTTGTAGCCCGGTCGGGCAGGCGGGTGACTTGGCAGAAGCCCAGCTGCCGGGCGCGCAGCACATTACGATCAACCGCGCCACGGAGATTGGCGTCCCCGCGCTGGTCGAGTTCATGCACGCCGCGGTCGGCGTGCGGCCGACCTACTTGTCACTCGACATTGATGCTGCCGACCCGGCCTTCGCCCCCGGCAAAGGCACGCCTGAAGTGGGAGGCTTAACCGGTTCCCAGAGGCTGGAGCTGGTTGGGGCCTGCGGGGGCAGCAGCTGGTCGGCTTCAAACATCGTCGAGGTCAACCCTTCCTACGACCTCGGAGGCATCCTGTGAGGGGGCGGCCCATCCTCGTGGTCAGGCCGGGTGATGCCCTCGAAGACCTGGCTGGACGGAGCGAGTTCGCGAGTCTGCCGCAGCGACTCTTGGAAGCACGCCTGGGCCGCCCGGAGGTGCGATCCTGCGTTCCACCCTTGCGACTACTCGTCCGCCAGAGCCCCGATCAATTCGCGACAGAAGTAGGGGATATCGGGCACGACGCGTCCCCACACGAGGTTTCCATCCCGGAAGGCAGCATCGTCGACCCACGTCGCACCGGCGTTGACCAGATCGTCTTTGATCCCCAGGGAACCGGTCGCCCGGTGACCCTTCACGATCCCGGCAGAGATGCCGACAAGCCCGGCATGACAGATCATGGCGACCACCTTGCCATGGCGGTACATGTCGCCGACGAGCCGGGTGATAGATCCGTCTCGTCGGAGCTTGTCGGGGGCCCAGCCGCCGGGGACGACGACCGCCGTGAGTTGCTCGACGGTCAAGTCGCTGGGCACAACCTGAATGACCGCCTCCAACCCCCCGGTCTTGCTCATGACCCGCTTGCCGGCCAGCGTGCCGACGACATGGGTCTTGACCCCCTCTTCTTGAAGACGCATCAGAGGTACCCAGAACTCCAGATCCTCGTAGCCCTCATCGACCAGAACGGCGACTTGCTTGCCTCTGAGGCTCATCGGGCATTCTCCTTCGTAAGCACACTCGGCGCATCCACATTCCCGACCTGTAGTGGTTGACCGCGCTCCGATTGGCCGACGGGCTCCTCAAGGACGACCATCGGAGGGGGTGGGACGCCAGAGAATGGGGTCAGTTTTTGGCGTTCGACAAGGCCCGGCGCAGCTGATCGAGATGGAGTACGTCATGATCGGCGGCGAAAGACACTAGCTCCGCCAGATTGGTCGGACCGAAGATCGCGTGCAAGGCAGGGCGGTTCCAGATTGTATCGCTCGTGGATTGGAGCAGCCGAACATTCTCCAGCCGCGCTCGGCAGAAATCGCCCAGGGCTCGATCTCCGTCTTGTCCAAGGTAGCCTCTTTCCGCCGCCCACCGGTCCGGGTCGGCAGCGGGAACGAAGGCGCCGCTCTCCGATAGGAGGGCGTGATAGAGCGGTCCGTTGACCTCGCGCTCGACATCACGCATGTGGCAGATGATCTCCACGGGCGCCCAGGAGGCCGGTCCGGGACGGGCCCGCCAGCCGGCATCGCTCAGGTTCCGGGCCAGCTCGGTCAGCGCGGCGAGGTGCGCTCGCATGCGCGCCAGGATCACTTCCGGAGGCTGGGGGGCAGGCGCGCCCTGAGGCTGGGGGTCGCTCTCAAGCCACTTCAGGGCCTGCCCGAGGTCCCCTCCCGCTGAGCCGTTCAGAGCGGGCGATCCGATGTGGAAGACCTGCATCCCCAACGCGCTGGCCGGCTCAAGATCGGCCTTCGGGTCGTTTCCTATCATTACGGCCTGTTCGGGTGTGCGCCCGAGGCGCCCCAGGACTTCTGCGAAATAGGCTACCTTTGGCTTGCTGAAGTGTATCCGCTCGTAACTGGTGATGAGGGCGAACGGGTAGTCTCGAACCGAGAGCCCCGCCCAATCGAGGCGTTGTTCAATCGCCGTCAATGGAAAGAGAGGGCTTGTGGCGATGACGATCTCGAGGCCCATGGCGAGGGTTTTCTCAACCAAAGGGCGGGCGCCATCGGCTGGCCGGGTGAGCGCCCGCAGGTCGGGGAACACATCCAGGTAGAAGATCTCAAGGCGCGCCTGCAGCTCGGACTCGGTGTGGCCCAGGTTGGGGTAGAAGTGTCCGGCGAAAACGTTGTGCAGCGTCAGCGTTGGGTCGTTGTTCTCGAGCATCGCCCGCGTTCCGGCCTGGAGCTCTTGAACGATCCGCTCGGGTGGGGCGATTTCCGAAAGGTGAGTTGCCAGGAGATTCAGGTAGGCCGGGACGAACGCATCCATGTTGTTCTCAAGAAGCGTCCCATCGAGATCGGTGAGAACAGTCGTGATCATACGACTTCCCAGTTTTCGCCCAGACGCCCGAGGTCTGCGTGACACAGGCTGCATCCTATTTCGGGCTCGGTCACCGTCTCCAGACTCTTCGTACATGAAGCTGTGATTTCCACCCGCCGGCCCAAACCGAGGATCCCGACGCGCACTCTGGGCTCAAGCATCAGATGAGGACAGGCATTGGCCATTACGAGGCGCGGCACCGGGCAGCGGGCGCACAGGTCCGGGGTCCAATGTCCCGCCCCGGGGGTGCGGTCGATCAGGCGGCACTCCTGTCGATGGCGAGCGCGCTGGAAGTCGGCATAAAAATGGGGGCACTCGCTGCCCGCAGGTGTTCTCATCCAGGTTTCAACACGTTCAGGAGGCGCTCAGACCCGCGTCACATACGAACCGGATCGGGTGTCGACGCGAACCGTGTCGCCGGTCTCGACAAAGAGAGGTACCTGAACCTTCAAGCCCGTCTCCGTCGTCACAGACTTCGTCGAACCAGTCGCGGTGTCGCCCCTCACGCCGACCTCGGCATGGACGACCTGTAGATCAACCGTTGTCGGGAGCTCCAGGTCGATCGGCTCTCCATCATACAGGGTGAGCTTGGCCTCCAGCCCTTCTTTCATGTAGTCCGCCGCACTCCCCAGGATGGCCGGGCTGAGCGCTGGCTGCTCGTAGGTTTCGGTGTCCATGAAGTAGAAGAGGTCAGTATCTCGGTAAAGGAATTGCACGACCCGGTGGTCCAGGCGCACGTTCTGGACCCGGTCGCCGGAGATAAAAGTCTTCTCCAATACGGTCCCCGTGCGCAGATCGCGAACTCGAGTGCGAATCGTGGCCTTGCCTCGCCCTGGCTTGTGGTGTGCGTACTCGATGACCTTATACAGGTTCCCGTCCAGTTCGAATGTGACACCATTCCGCAAGTCATTGACGTCGATCACGGCCCATCACCCTCAAATGGAAGTCTCGGAGCATTATATCGCCCGCCTCGCGCATGCGTCAATCAGAGATGCAGGCGGCGACTAGCGTATGTAGTCCCGCACGGGAGGTGGTGAGGAGCACGGAAGCTAGACGACAGACGATGGACGGTAGACGACAGGAGACCGAAGACCGGAGACCGGAGTGATGACGTGGGAGGGTCTTTGTCGGTCTCCCGTCCCCCGTCTCCGGTCTTGACCAACGTCCGCCGTCCTGCCTCATTCCCCCAGCCAGCGCGCGGCCGCCTTGGGAAGTTCAGCCAGCGGGCCGTTCTTCAGCGTGCAGCGTGGAAGTGAATCAATGAAGGCGCGGCCGTAGCGTTTGGACAACAAACGGCGGTCGAAGCTGACGACGACTCCCCGGTCTGAGCGAGATCGGATGAGGCGGCCGAAGCCTTGCCGGAACCGCAGGATCGCCTCGGGGACGGAGTACTCGTCGAAAGGGTATTCGAACATTTCAGAGCGCGCCGCAACGATGGGGTCGGAGGGAACGTCGAACGGCAGCCGGACGATCACCAGCACCGACAGTGCTTCACCGGCCACGTCGACGCCTTCCCAGAACGAGCGGGTGCCAAGTAGGACGGCCTGCTCGGTCGTACGAAACGACTCAAGGAGTGAGTGGCGCGAGGCGCCTTCACCCTGTTCAAAGACGATGATCCCGCTCGCTGCCAGCGGATCGGATATAGCCCGGGCGGTCCGCCGCAACTGTTCATAGGAGGTGAATAGGACGAGGGCCCGGCCGCGTGTCGCTCGGCATAACGGGATCAGACCGCGCTCGACGG
>Ga0154878_1051_pt7 | contig 8671 bp, 9 predicted proteins | sample Rifle2008BG19ft_FD_105850 | JGI IMG/M metagenome (GOLD analysis project Ga0154878, IMG submission 105850) | Chloroflexi bacterium RBG_19FT_COMBO_62_14
AGCTGGCTGGAAGAGGGTTCGCGGAGAGTTCGGGCCAGCTTCTGAAGAGCAAGCGCCAGGGGCGAAGACAAGTGGGAGGGCCATCGGACAAGGCGCCGCAGTCCGAGATACAGGATTAGTGATTCGCTACGGCTCAAGCGGACATTGGAAACGTAGTCCCCTGGTTCGATCAGGTAGTGGTTCCCCTCTTGTCGTACGGGGATTTCGCAGCTGAGTTCAGTCAAGTCACGCCAGACGGTCGTGCGGTGAACGCCGAGCTTCTCGGCCAGCTGGCGAACGGTATAGCCCTGGGAGGAATTGCCAAGGAGCGACTCGAGTCGCTGCAGGCGCGCGGCCCTGCTCATCCCCCGGCTCATACAGCTCTCCCTCCTTACGTAGGGGCAGCCTCTCAGGGCACTTTGAATCTAGCGCTTAGCCGTTGCAGGTAATGCAACCGGATGCGACGACCTCGTATCCCCATCGGGCGGACCGCCTCCAGTTGAAGCGGTCCTTACGGCTCGGACCCCAGGATGAGCGGCAACCTGCGAGGGCAACTTGGCGGACTCTCTCTCAGCGAGGGCGATGACGGGGGGCAACGCTAAGCAGGCAGGCCGCCATTGGGACCTTGAAGAGGTACACCGTAGCTGCGAGTTCATCAGGAACCCAACCGTCGGGCTGCCTGTCGGGACTAACCTCAGTATAGACCCAGATTGTGCCTCAAATCACAGACACGCCCCGGCCGATCGGCCGGGGCGTGGGCGCCGGAGACGAACTGAGTGACTTCCAGGCATTCAGCCGCAAACCCCTCGGCCGTGCTGTGGCTCGGTCAACGGGCCTGCAGTTGATCGCCGAGCCCATGAGGCACCAAGGCCATCCGGCCGATTGACCCCCGCCTCTCTTCCCGAAACCCCCATTCGTCCCTTCTGTCGCGGGGCGGTGAAACCGGAACGGGCGGCTTGGTGGAGGGGAAGTCGACTTTCGCAGATGGTGGTCTCAGAAAGGGCTGTGGTCTCGTCCCGTGCCGCCTTCGGACGGCCGCAAGGGGATCCACCTCGCGCCGCACAGCTCGAGTCCGACGACTATTGGATCTCCGCCGGCTCCAGCTGCATGAGATGTCATGATGATTCGGTGGACGTGCGATCATCCCTGTCCCCGCTGCTCCACTTCCCCCTCCCGATCCAATTCCCCCCGGGTGGAGGCGGTTGTCCCGAGATTTCGGGTGGGGCGGACACGGAAAGTGGGGGGACATAACAAAGCAGGCTTGTTGGGTCTGCCAGGTTAGCTCCTCGATCCCTCCCGTGTGAGCAGGAATGCGGCGGCGAGGGCGATCAAGCCGAGTGTGTCGAAGAAGACAAATCGTGCTGCGGTCGCGGCCAGGGTCTCGTGTCCGGGATCCAGGTTGGAAAGCAACCAGCTCTCGCCCGCGAGTCCGATCACCTGTTGGACGACCACCACGCCGAACAGGACTCGATACTTCGCCGGCTTGAAAATCACCGGTGGATACGTGGCGTTCCAAATCAGAAACAGGATCCCTATTGCCTGAACGAGATACAGCCCCACGGTTCCCGAAAGCTCGAAACCTGAGGTGTGGGCGCCCGGCCGCACGATGAAGGCCAGGGAGCTCTGGACGTTCATGATGAACACGGTAGTGACGAGGATCCGAGCGATCCATGGCCGAAAAGCACTTGAATGCATAGCTCCATCTTACTTGATCTGTATTCAGGACCGGGCAGAGTGCTTGGGAATTGGATGAGCCTGGCGAGGGGAAAGGGGAAAGCAAGTGGCGCCTGCAGGTAGGCGCCACATTGGAGCATCCTCGGAGTGGGCGGCGGGCGCTGAGCGTCCGCCGACTCACGTTGAGGGAGAGACCGTCGGTTTATCGTCTAGATGACGACGACCGAAGCAGCCTGAAGGCCCTTGGGGCCCTTCTCAACGGTGAACTCCACCTTCTGGCCCTCTTCGAGTGAGCGGTAACCGTCACCCTGAATGGCCGAGAAGTGGACGAACACGTCTTCGCCGCCCTCGCGAGCGATGAAGCCGTAGCCTTTCCCGCCGTTGAACCACTTAACCGTACCTTGTATCCGTTCAGACATTGTTTTTGCCTCCAAGGCAAAATAGGTTTTAGGAGCCTGTCTTGTTCTTAGGAGGTCGGGTTTTTCCGGCGGAACCGGCTGTCAACCAGAACGACCCGAGCACCTGCAGCTCGGGCCGTGGTCTTTCGACGTCCAGTCAGAACTTGCATGCTACCTATGACTTAAGAGTTTACCACTCTTCTTGGGATCTGTCTAGCAGGCAATTCTGCCAGCACCTGCAGTACTTGCGCCGGGAGGCCGGGGCACGTTTGGCCGGCCACGCCTGGAGCCGGGGCGGAGGGGGTTGCCGGCGAGGCTAGCTCACCTGGTCCAGAAGCTTCCCATGAGAGACCACGTGTCTCGGCGGCGCGTGCTCTCGCAGGGCTTCCAACACGTCAGGTGCTCCGAGGACAACGAGGTTGGCCGGGGCGCCGGCCTCGAGCCGGAATTTGGTCAGACCGATCGCCCGCGCCGGCTCAATCGTGATCATGTCGTAGAGCCGCTCCATGTCCGCCGTGGTCGTCATCCACAGAAGATGGGAGGCGAGGAAGGCCACCTCGAGCATGTTATTCCGGCCGAATGGGTAGTAGGCGTCGGAAATGTCATCCTGGCCCAGGCATACGCGCACGCCCGCCTCGAGGAGCTCGCTCACCCGGGCGTGGAGCGGACCGGTGTGTGGATCGGTGACAAGGCCCGTCCCGGCCCGCTTGAGGAGAGCGACAATCTTCTGGAAGTAGGGCATGGGGTACAACGCCATGGCCCGCGCGTGGTGCGCCAGGGATCGGCCCCGCCAACCGGACCGGATCGCCCGAACCGCCATCATCTCCAGCGTTCGCAGACCCGGATCGCCCGCATCGTCCACGAGCATCGAGACATCTTTGTCGAACTCCACGGCGAGGTCGAACATGGCGTCGACGTGCGCCTGGGCTTCGGCTTCGGTGTACTCGATCCAGGGGATCCCGCCGACGACGTCGGCGCCCAGCTCGAGCGCCTCGCGGATCAGATCCGTCGTGCCTGGCTCGCGCACGACTCCATCCTGGGGGAACGCCACCACCTGGATCTCGACCTGGCCGCGCCATTCCTCTCGTGCCTTGATCAGAGCCTTTATCCCTTCGAGCCTGGCCTTGTTATCCACGTCGCTGAAGGCCCGCATATGGGTGGTGCCGTACTTGGCCGCCAGGCCGATCGCCCGCCGAGCGTTCTCCAGAATCCAGCCCTCCTCGTATCCCTCCTTCACTCGGGCAGCCAGCTCTATCGCCGTCATCGCCTTGCCCATGTCCTGACCGTGGTAATCCCGCAATGCTTGCTCGTCCAGCATGGGAAGCGTGTAGACTTTGTCCAGGTGAAGATGCGGGTTAACAAACGATTCGGTGACCAGACTGCCACCGGCGTCGATTTCCACCTCCGCGCTCCGGCTGATCACTGGACTGATCTCGACGATTGTGCCCTCCTTGACGGCGATGTCCAGCAGCCCGTCGGACCGACGCAGATGTGCATGGCGGATGAGGATATCCAGGTCTTTGGCCAATTGAGTGCTCCCTTCACTGCGAGGTCAACACACGATTGATTATAGACGCCGGGCCGAGCCGCATCTGGGTGGAATGCGTGAGCCATCTAGCGCTGGCCCAGGAATGTCGGCCAGAGGAAAGGACCTCTCTCGGACGGCACGTCTGAACCCGGCCGTGGGCGCACTAATTGCCTATGGGTTCAATCGAGTTTAGGATGTATGCAGGCCCCGACCGTGGTCACTTGACCTATGATCGATGCCGCAGGGGCCCTACGGGCGACGTTCGGCGTTTCTCCTTTGCGAGTCAGAGGACAATTTGCGCATAACACTCTTCCCGCTCCACGATATTGACCGGCAGTCGAGGAGGCCATGCTCTCCTTCGACCTCACCCGTTCTATCGGCCTGGTGACATCCTCATGACTCGACGAGTCTTCATCGGTATCGACTGTGGAACCCAGTCAACCAAGGCGCTCGTCCTCGAGGCTGAGACCGGGGCGGTGCTCTCGGTCGGACGTTCCCCGCACACGATCATCGAGGCGACGGATGGGACGCGCGAGCAAGAGCCAGCATGGTGGATCAAGGCCCTGCTGGAGTCGGTAAGGGGCGCGCTCGACGCTGTGGGGGCTGTCGACGTCGCCGGAATGGCCGTCTCCGGCCAGCAACATGGCCTGGTCGTACTTGACTCAGCCCATCAGCCTTTGCGGCCGGCCAAGCTCTGGAATGACACCACAACCGTGCCTGACTGCGAAGCTCTGACCGAACGACTGGGTGGGGAGGCTGCGGTCCTCTCTCTCACCGGCAATCTCCTCCTACCCGGTTAGATGGCGCCAAAGGTCTCTTGATTGCGTCGTAAAGAGCCCGAACTCCATGCCCGGGCGCGCCACTTCTGCCTGCCCCACGACTATCTCAACCTGTGGCTGACGGGTGAATTCTCCTCCGGGCCGGGGGACGCCTCCGGGACGGCCTACTTCAATGTCCAGACCCGCAGCTACTCTGAGACGGTGCTGAGAACGCTCGACGCCGACCGGGATTGGGAGCACAGCCTGCCCGCAATCTCGCCTTCACTCTCGCTCATCGCAGGCCTCCGCAGAGAAGGGGCCGAGAGTCTCGGGACTCCCCGGAGGATCCCCGTCAGCGCTGGCGGCGGTGATAACATGTATGCTGCCATCGGAGCGGGCGCGGTCGTCCCAGGTCCTGTCATCGTGAGACTCGGCACCTCCGGCACGGTATTCTCCTTCACCACCGGGCCCGCGATAGATCCAACGGGCGAAGCCGCCGCCTTCTGCAGCTCGACCGACGGCTGACTTCCTCTGCCATGCACCCTTAACTGTACGAGCGCAACGGAATGGGTCATGGGACTGCTTGGCCTAGACCGCGGTGAATTCGAAACAAGGTTGAAGGCTTCCATGCCAGGCGCAGCCGGGCTCACCTTCAATCCGTACCTGAACGGCGAACGCACGCCGGACCGGCCGGACGGTGTCGGCATCCTATCGGGGCTGCGGTCGTTTCATACGGGCACCGAACTTGTACGCGCCGTCGTCGAGGGGGTCACGTTCGGCCTGGCACACGCCACGCGCGCTTTGAGTAGGGCAGGTATCGAGCCGGGAGCGGTCACGCTTGTCGGTGGCGGAGCGGCTTCGGAGGCGTGGTCCCAAATCGTGGCGGATGTATTCCGCCTGCCGGTCCAGCGACCAGCTCTCACCGAAGCGGCCGCTCTCGGTGCGGCCTTGCAGGTCAGACAGGTCGTGGGCGGTAATGTCCTGCCAACTCTGGCCCCTGGTGTTGAGCGCTGGGAGCCGCGCCCAACCCCGGAACTGATCGCCTCTGCCGCGCGCTTCGAAATGCTGCCAGAGAAATCAGGCCAGGCCTGGCCCCAAGCCTCGACCCCGTCATCAGCCCGGACGTAGCTCGTCGCTTGGTTCCCTTAGTCGACCCACCTACTGTATGTGCTGGTTCCGGCGACCTCCAAAGAGGGCCACTGGCACCGAGGTGCGGGCCATTTCAAGTGCTTGACTCGAGTCTAAGAACCGGGGGAAGGGTTCCCTTGACCCTGCGCCAAAGTCTGAAGTCGTCACAGGGCGAATTGCAGCTTGCGCCGAGTCAGCGACGAGCTCGCCCGGAGTACGAGGAGAGCCTAGAATGCATGCCATGACAAGTCAACACGGGCTCAGCAAGAGCACATTTCTGCGAGGGGTTCAGTGCGCCAAGTCACTCTACCTACACACGTTCCAGCGAGATCTGGCAACGCCTCTCGATGCGGATCAACATGCGCGAGTGACGATGGGCCAACAGGTCGGGGAGTTGGCCCGAGGTCTATTCCCCGAAGGAGTTCTGGTCAGCACTCCAAGAGGGTTCAGCAAGGCCGAGGCTCTGCAGCAGACGCAATCAGCCATGGAATCGGGGGGGACCACCCTGTTCGAGCCGGCGTTTCTTGCCGACGGTCTATTCCTGAGGGCCGATGTGCTGGTGCGTTCGGGCTCCGCGTGGGAACTCTACGAGGTCAAGAGCAGCACTTCGGTCAAAGACGAGTATCTCCTAGACGTTGCATTTCAGGTCTATGTGATGCGTAGGGCCGGATTGTCGATCAACGATGCCTGGCTAGTGCATATCGACTCGACGTACGTCCGCAGCGGGCCGCTCGATCTGGAGGCGTTGTTTGCTATGGACTCGGTCACGGATTCGGTCGAGTCGCTCCAGCCGACGATCCCTGGCCTGATCGAGGATCTGCAGAGCGCCCTGGCTCAAGGAGTCGTCCCCGAGATACCCATCGGACGGCAGTGCAACGACCCCTACCCGTGCGATTTCATCTCCCACTGCTGGGAGCATGTACCCTCGCCGTCTATTTTCGAAGTCTTTCGCCTGCCATGGTCGAAGAAGGAAGAGCTCTATAAGAAAGGTGTGATCTCTATCGAAGACATCCCGGATGATTTCCCGCTCCCGGCCCCTTCGCGCTTTCACGTCGTCGCTCACAAGTCCGGTCAGTCCATCGTCGAACGGGCGCCGTTGCGGAGATTCGTGGGCGGCCTGGCCTATCCGCTGGCATTCCTTGATTTCGAGACGGCGATGTCGGCGATCCCAGCCTATGATCAGTCCCGACCGTATCAGCAGATCCCCTTCCAGTTCTCGCTACACACCATCGCAGAAATAGGCGCTGAGCCGCAGCACGACGGCTTCCTGGCTGATCCGGTCGGCGATCCACGTCAAGCGTTGATGGAGCACTTGATGAGGCGGCTTCCTGAGGAAGGCGATATCCTGGTCTACCACCAACCTTTCGAAGAGGGCCGTCTTAAAGAGTTGGCGCGTGATTTCCCCGACCAGGCCGGCTGGCTGGAGGCCGTGGTAGCGCGCCTCAAGGACCTGATTGAGCCTTTCAAGCAGCGCTGGGTCTACGAACCCGGGATGAATGGGTCGAGCTCAATCAAGGCCGTCCTGCCGGCGCTCGTTCCGGAGTTGTCCTACGAGACGCTGGAGGTGGGGGATGGCGGCCAGGCGATGCTTGCGTGGAGCCGCCTGGTGGAAGGGACCGAGGCGGCCGAGGCCGAGCGGCTCCGTCAGGCGTTATGGGACTACTGCACGCTGGACACACTGGGAATGGTCAAGATCCTTGAGAAGCTTGAGGTGCTGGCTTCCGGTTAACCTTGGTCCTCGCTGCGATCCCCGTTCGACCCCATTTTTGAGGCCCACCTGGGAACGTCCCCGAGGGGTGGGGCCGTCTTCCACGTGGCTTCAAATGAGCTGAGCTTAGCGCCCCGGGCCGTGCCTATTGACATCAGAGGCAGGGCGACCTATAATTTCACTGCACGCAATGGCATTTCATAGAGTGAAATCTCCGGAAACGCCTTTGCCAACCCACTTTAACCACCAGACACCTAAATACCAGGTCCGCTCGGTGAAACGGGCATTGACCCTGTTGCGGACGTTCCTGGCACATGACGGCGAGTTGTCTGCCGCCGAGCTCAGCAAGGAGACCGATCTCGATCCGAGCACGGTCTTCCGCCTGTTGTTGACGCTTGAGGCCCAGGGGTTCGTCGAGGTGAACCACACCACGGGCAAGTATCGGCCAGGCGTCACCGTCCTGGAACTCGGATCGCGCTTCCTCAGGAATAACGACATCCGAACGCGGTCGATCGCCCACCTCGAGCGGCTCCGAGATGAGTTCGGTGAGACGGTCCACCTGACGATCCTGGATGGGAGCGAGGTCGTCTACCTGGAGAAGCTCGCCGGGCTGTACCCCATCGGCTTCATGTCGTCTCGCGTGGGGGATCGAAACCCGGCACATTGCACCGGGGTGGGCAAAGTGCTGTTGGCCTACCTTCCGGAGGAAGAGCTGGCGGCGCGCTATCCGGACGGTCAGCTTACTCGGTATACCGACCAGACGATCACGGACCTCGATCAACTCCGGCTTGAGCTCGCCAGGGTCCGCAAACGTGGGTATGCGATCGATCAGGAAGAGCACGAACCGGGGGTCAAGTGCGTTGCCGCGCCGACATTCGATCACAAAGGGATCGCCGCCGCCCTCAGCGTCTCCGGCCCGGTGAAGCGGGTCGACCATCACATTTCGAACAACGATCTCATCGACAAGCTGCAACAAGCGGCAGCCCAGATCTCCGAGCAGATGGGTTGGGGCCGCGGGGTCGATCAGCTAGGTGAAGTAGAAAAGCCGGCGCGGCCGAAGATGCGCGCCGTCCGCACGAGGTAGGAAAGCGAAGACGAGCGACTCAGGTGAAGTCCATCTCATCGCGCCGAAGGTCTCTGGGTGGTTGAGGCGCAAAGTCGGACCGAGGGTTGCCCATAGCCGTCTGAGGGGAGAAAGCGGGGGAGGTCTCGATGGAATACGTCATCGACGTCGAGTCCGTTGAAGCCGTCGCCAGGGAGCATTCCGATAACAAGCACATCATCCGTCGTGACAACTTGAAGATGGGGCTCGTCAGCGTTCGACCCCACGAGCATCTTCCCGTTCACACTCACGATCATGAAGAGCAGCTGTACTACGTGTTGGAAGGTGAAGGCAAGATCCACATGGGGGACCAGGAGTTCGCACTCTCGCCGGGGAAGGCAGTGCTGATCCCGCCGGGCATCGCCCACGGGGTCTCCAACCCGAACGCCGTCCCTC
>Ga0154878_1098_pt6 | contig 8632 bp, 8 predicted proteins | sample Rifle2008BG19ft_FD_105850 | JGI IMG/M metagenome (GOLD analysis project Ga0154878, IMG submission 105850) | Chloroflexi bacterium RBG_19FT_COMBO_62_14
GAGCCCTGTAGGAGGCTCTTGCCGGACTGGGTCCGTCGGGATCGGAGGAAATGCGCACGCGCCTCGGGTGGAAGCCGAGGCGCGTGCCCCTCAGTGATACTGCATACAGAGGATCAGAGCTCGGTGCAGAAAATCAGACCCACCGTGCCCGGACCGGCGTGGTTCCCGACGACCGGGCTGACGGGTGTCATCAACGATTCGATCGGGTGGCAGCGCTGTCCGGCCTGATCCAGGAGCCAGCGCGCGTCCTCTGCGGCCTGGGCATGCAAGGCGGCCAGCCGAACCGGCTGTCTCCCACCAACCCGTTCATCGATCAGATCAAGCAGTCGGGCAAAGGCCTTTGCCTTCGTACGAATCCTCTCAACAGTCTCGACCCGGCCGTCACGGATCTCGAGCAATGGCTTCATGTTGAGGGCGGTCCCTAAAAGGCGCGCCGCGCCGCCGATCCGGCCCCCGCGATGAAGGAACTCGAGCGTGTCGACGACGAACATCACCCCCGTATGCTCTTTGGCCCGGCGGGCGAGGGCCACGACCTCGTCGAACGACTTGCCTTCGGCGTCAGCCCGGGCAGCTGCCAGGACCTGAAAGCCCAAGGCCATCGCCGTCGTCTCTGAGTCCACGAGCTCAATCTTAGCTCCCGGGAACTCACCCTTCGCCTGCTCGGCCGACAACAGGGTTCCCGAGAGTTTGGCGCTGAGGACGATCGCCAGGATCGGGGTCCCCTCAGCCACGAGCGGCGTGAAGATCTCATGGAATGCGCGCACGGTGGCTTGCGAAGTCGTCGGCATGACGTCCGTGGTTCGCAAGCGCGTGTAAAACTCATCTGGGGTGATGTCGATCCCATCGAGCAGAGTCTCTCCCTTCCAAAGCAGAATCTGGGGGGCGACCTTGATATCATATTTCGTGAGAAGTTCTTGGGGGATGCAGGCCGTGCTGTCGGTGACGATCGCGATGCGAGCCACAATGCCTCCTCGCCCCAGTGGGGCGCTGGGGGGACGGCGTTCCATGTGAGAAAACACCACTTGGGAGTGGAGGTCGCGCGGAGTCCCTCAGCCGCGGCCGCCGAGCCAACCCATCAGGCGATCCACCGGCCAGGTGTTGACCACCGCCTCCGCCGGTGCCCACGCCCGCCGCGCCACACCGACACCATAAAGGCGGAAGCCGATGTGATCCGGATGATGGGCGTCGGTGTTGATCGCCAGCAAGCCCCCCAGCTCGATCAGCCTTCGGGCATGGGCGTCATTCAAATCCAAGCGTTCGGGGTTGGCGTTGATCTCGAGGGCGATGTCGTGATCGATCGCCGCCGCCAGGATCGCTTCCATATCCAGGTCGGCTGCTTCCCGGCCGCCGATCATCCGGCCCGTCGGATGCCCGACGATGTCCACGTGCGGGTTGCGGATGGCGTTCAAGAGCCGAGCCGTCACCTTCTCGCGCGGCTGACGGAGCGAAGTGTGGAGCGAGGCGACGACGAGGTCCAATTCGGCCAGGACCTCATCGGGGTAGTCAAGCCGGCCGTCCGCCAGGATCTCGACCTCAGCCCCCTGCAGCAGACGGACATCCCTGACGGCCTTCTGGGCTGCCGAGATGACCTTGCGCTGTTCACGCAGTCGTTCGATCGACAAACCGTTCGCCACCCCGAGGCTCCGCGAGTGATCGGAGATCACCAGGTATTGCAGGCCGAGCCCGGCGGCAGCCCGGGCCATGCCTTCAATCGAAGTGCTGCCGTCGCTCCAATCGCTGTGGGCATGCAATTCGCCTTTAAGGTCGGACAGCGCCACCGGGACCGGAAGGCGGCCCTCAAGCGCCGCCCTGACCTCGCCGCGATCTTCACGCATCTCCGGCGGGATCCAGGGCAGACCGAGAGTCCGGTATACCTCTTCCTCTTCGGCGCAGCGGATCTCCTTCCCCGTCTTGCGTTTGAAACCATGCTCGGAGAGGGACAGACCCTTGTCCAGGGCCAGCTCCCTGAGACGGACGTTGTGCGCCTGTGAACCAGTCGCATATTGGAGTGCCGTCCCAAAGTGCGCTTCCGGATGCACCCAGAGCTGGACACGCAACCCGTCATGGAGCACGACGCTCGCTTTCGTCTCTCCCTGGCCCCGGACGCGCTCGACTTCGGGGAACTCCAGGAATGCCTGCATCACCGGCCGCGGCGCATCGGAAGCGACGATCAGGTCCAAATCGCCAACCGTCTCCCGCATCCTGCGGAGCCTCCCGCCGGCTTCCGCCGCCGCCACCCCCGGTAAGTCCTTCAGACGTTCGAGGAACCCTTGGGCCGCCGGCCACGCCACACCAATTGAGATACGATCGCTCTCACGCCGCCCGAGCGCCTGGATGCTCTCCAGGATACGCGCCTCCGACTTCTCCCCCATTCCGGAGAGCCCGCGCAGACGACCAGCGCGCGCGGCGGCTTCCAGCTCGGCCAGCGTAGTGATCCCGAGCTCTCTCCAGAATCGCGCCGCCTTCTTCGGACCGACATCTCCAACCTTGAGGATTTCCACAAGTGTGGGAGGAATCTCGGCAGCCAGCTTCTCGTAGAATGAGATCTTGCCGGTCGTGAGCAGCTCGTCGATCTTGGAAGCGATCGCCTCCCCCACCCCGGGGATGTCGCGCAAGCGGCCGGTTCGCGCCGTCTCATTGATGTCTTCCCCCAGGCTCGAGAGGGATTCGGCCGCCTTCCGATAGGCCAGCACCCGATAGATCGCCTCCCCTTTGATCTCGAGCAGGTCGGCGGTATCACTGAAAACCTTGGCCACCTCGCGATTGTTCACGCCGTTCCATCCTTCATGGGGCCAGCTCAACAAAGACCTGAGTTACCTTCCACCATTCACCGTCACTGAGCAAACCCACGCCGGTTAGATGGAAATCGGCGTCCATGGCATTGGTGCGATGAGTCTCACTCAGAAGCCAGCCATTGATCGTCTCGTCGACGACATCCGCCAGCGGGGCCTGAGTGGCGAAGAGATTCTCCCCGAGCTTCCCCCGGTACCCGGCATCGGTCAGCAGCCCCAGAGCGAGGTTGCGGGAGCTCTGGGGGTCATCATGACTGAAATAGCCGCGAACGACCATGTCGGCCGAGCGAGCGAATGCGATGCGAGTCAGGCGGTCGTCGATCGCCAACGGCTCCCCGCCCATCGCGACGCGCAGCTTGTTGACCGATTCGGCGATCGCGCGCGCGATCGCAACCAGATCAGACGGCGGATCGACCTCCTGCGGGATCGGCACAGGGCTCGACAAAGCCAGGGTGGCTTGTGGGACGTAGGGTTGGATGGAGGCGCCTGCATTCGCCGAATTCTCAGGCTGGAACGCGCTCGCCGTTCGCAGGGCCGGCGATGAAGAGTCACTCGCGGGAAGCGGATATGTGCAGCCCGCCAGCAGGATTGCGGCGATGACGATCTCGCGCCGCCCGACATAGGAACTCGGCATACGTCCTCCGCGCTGGGCGGATTATACCCATCTCTTCCTGATTGAGGATCAGCGACGGCGAGCGCGCCGGTTCGGCCTCGGCCCACGTCCTGGTCGGGCTCACCTGCCTTCATGGGTCTTCTTCCGGGCGACGGTTTCGCCGGATCTATCCGATTGCTTGAGACAAACCGATGTGCTATCCTTCTGCCTGGGACGAGCCGCGCCCGGTACTGCGAATGGAACCGACAACTGCCCTTCCGCCGATCGTGGTCTATATCATCGAGCGCCATCCACTCGATTTACCCGAGACTGGACCGCTCTTCCGATGGCTTCACAGCGATAACGACATGCGCGTGCAGTTGGAGGGCTTGATCGGCCCTTACGATCCGGACGACTTGCGCGTGCTGCTCGATCAGGAACCCGCCGGTCCGGCGTGGAAGCAACTCCTGAACGGCGTCATTCAGGAAGAAGTCCGGACGGTCGTCACGCACCTGGCCCCTCTCAGTTCGGCCCAACGCCAGCAGTTGATTGGCGTTTGCGCCCACATGGGAGCGCGCTTGATCACCCCCGGCGACGCTGGACGCAACCGTCCCAAAGGCTCCTCTCCCCGGGCTCGTTGAGTCCAACGCGGCCGGCCTCCCTCCCCGGAGTTCACATTGATTCACGAGTACGCCGGCAATCTTCACCTGCATACAGTCTATTCTGACGGTCAGGCAACGCATGATGAGGTCGCCCTCGCTGCGATCCGGGCCGGGCTGGACTTTGTTGTCGCTACCGATCACAACATCTGGGTCGACGGAGTCGATGGCTACCGCTACCTGGGGGAGCGTCGCGTGCTGCTACTCACCGGGGAGGAGATTCACGATCCTCTGCTCCACCCGCAGCGAAACCACCTTCTGGTGTACGAAGCCCGCCGCGAACTGGCGACCCTGGCGTCCGACCCGCAAGCGCTCCTGGACGCAGTCGTTCAGGCAGGAGGCTTCGCCTTCATTGCACACCCCGTCGACCCCGCCGCACCGTTGTTCCTACAGCCGAGCCTCCCCTGGACTGAGTGGGATGTTTTCGGGTACGCCGGGCTCGAGATCTGGAACTTCATGACCGAATTCAAGGCGCGCTTGACATCGCTCCCTCGCGCGGTTTATTACGCCTATAGACCTGACGACATTGGCCGCGGGCCTTTCCCTGAGACCTCGGCCCGCTGGAATCAACTGCTCAACTCAGGCAGAAAGATCTTCGCTATCGGCGGCGCCGACGCCCACGCCATCCCCGCCAGGATGGGCCCGCTCAGCCGGACGCTCTTCCCGTATGAGTTCCTCTTCCGTTCGGTGAACACTCACGTTTTGGTCGAGGAGCCTCTGACCGGTGAGGTTGAACGCGATCGCCAGATACTCATGCACGGTTTGCGGGATGGCCAGGCATTCGTCGGCTTCGACCTTCCCGCTCCGACCCGCGGCTTTCGTTTCAGCGCCGACGGAGATGGCCAGGCAGCCGGGATGGGCGATGTCATCCGTTCACGCTTCGGCGTGACGCTCCGAGTGCACTTGCCCCGGCGCGCCGATATCCGACTGCTCCGAAATGGTGAAACCCTCCGGTCGTGGGAAGATGTCCAGGCGGTGATATTCACGACACCTGAGGTCGGGGTCTTCAAGGTCGAGGCCTCGATCTACTTCAAGGGGCGAACACGAACGTGGATATTGAGCAACCCGATCTTCGTCGAGCCATGGCGACGCTGAGCCGCGTTCACAGGCGGAGTCGCCGAGAGAGTCGCGGCCGGAAGCGAGGCGAGAGCGGCTCCGCCGCCGACAGTTCTCTGCGAATCACCGCCTTCCAACGAGATCTCACTCCCCCGCGAGGGTAGGGGCCCACAGCACTTCACTCAGGGAGATCCATCGCTCGTCCGTGTTATAATCCTCGCCCATTTGTTCGATAGGCCGCCAGCCTCATGACCGACTTCATCTTGCACTCCCCGTACCAGCCCACAGGTGACCAACCCGAGGCCATCGAGAAGCTCGTCGAAGGCCTATCGCGTGGGGACCGTCACCAGGTGCTCCTGGGTGCCACCGGAACGGGCAAAACGTTCGCCATCGCCAACGTCATCCATCGCGTCCAGCGCCCGACGCTCGTTCTGGCACACAATAAGACCTTGGCCGCTCAGCTGTACGCGGAGTTCAAGGACTTCTTCCCCGAGAACGCCGTCGAGTACTTCGTCTCGTACTACGACTACTACCAGCCTGAAGCCTACGTCCCGAAACACGATCTGTACATCGAGAAGGAAACCGAGATCAATGAAGAGATCGATCGCTTGCGCCTCTCGACGACGACCTCGGTCATCTCCCGCCGGGACGTGATCGTAGTCGCTTCGGTATCCTGTATCTACGGAATCGGCAGCCCGGAGGCCTACGGACGGGTCGTCATCAATCTTGAGTTGGGGAGTGCCTACCGGCGCGAAGCGTTGCTCCGCCAGCTTGTCGAGAGCCACTACGACCGGAACGACCTCGAGTTGCGAGCGGGTACGTTCCGGGTGCGGGGTGACACGCTGGAGGTTGTCCCGGCCTACGGGGACAACGGTCTGCGAATGAGCTTCTTCGGCGACGAGTTGGAGCGCATCGTCGAGTTCGATCCGCTGACGGGGGAGCTGCTGGTCGAGCGCCAGAGCGTGAGCATCTACCCCGCTAAACACTTTATTACCGAACAAGAGAAGCTGCAGGCGGCCGTGGCCGATATTCAGTCTGAGCTCGCCGAGAGGACTGCCTACCTCAAGTCCAAGGACAGGTTGCTCGAAGCGCAGCGCCTCGAGCAGCGCACCCTCTACGATCTGGAGATGCTGCGGGAAGTCGGATACTGCGCCGGGATTGAGAACTACTCGCGCCATCTCGATCAGCGCGCACAGGGGTCTCCCCCATGGACTCTGATCGATTACTTCCCGCCGGACTACTTGATGGTCGTCGACGAGAGCCACATGACCATCCCTCAGGTTCGCGGGATGTACGCCGGTGATCGCTCGCGCAAAGAGAACCTGGTCGAGTATGGGTTCCGGCTTCCGTCGGCCCTCGACAACCGTCCGCTCTCCTTCGAGGAGTACCAATCCCGGGTCGGTCAAGTGATCTACACCTCGGCCACACCCGGCCCGTACGAGCTCGAACGCGCCACACAGGTCGTCGATCAAATCATCCGCCCGACCGGCCTGGTCGATCCTCAGGTTGAAGTCCGCCCGGTCGAGGGACAGATCGACGATCTCGTCGGCGAGATACGCCGACGGGTGGAGGTAGGCGAGCGCGCACTGGTGACGACGCTGACCAAGCGCATGGCGGAAGACCTGGCCGACTACTTACTCGAGTTAGGGATCAAGGTCCACTACCTGCACTCCGAGATCGACACCCTCGAACGGGTGGGAATCCTGCGCGACCTTCGACTGGGCGTGTTCGACGTTGTGGTGGGGATCAACCTGTTGCGGGAGGGCCTCGACCTCCCCGAGGTCTCTCTGGTCGCCATCCTCGACGCCGACAAAGAGGGCTTCTTGCGCTCGGGCACGGCCCTGATCCAGACGATCGGGCGCGCCGCGCGCCACATCAACGGTCGGGTGATCATGTATGCCGACAAAGTGACCGACTCGATGCAGCGGGCGCTCGATGAGACCAACCGCCGGCGGGCCAAGCAGGTCGCCTTCAATCGCGAACACGATATCGAGCCGGTGAGCATAATCAAAGCCGTGCGCGATCTGACGGATCAGATGGCCGCGCGTGCCGTGGCCGAGCCCGAAGGCACTTACCAGGCGTTTACGCCGGTTCAGCTTCCCAAAGACGAACTGGCAAGGCTCATCCGTGAGCTGGAGAAGCAAATGCGGTCCGCGGCCGAGGCGCTCGAGTTTGAGAAGGCGGCTGCCCTGCGTGATCAAGTCTTCGAGCTGCGCGGGGCACTGGCCGAGAAAGAAGACTTGCCGCCCTGGCGCAGGGCGCGCATGTTGGCGGGCGATCCCCTCGCCTGAGCGGATGGAACCGCATCCCCCCAACCCCCGGTAAGATCATCCGGGGCGAACGGCCCCTTCACCTAAGTGGCGATGAATCGATTGAATCCGCTGCCCTGCTTCGGGCAGCTCTCTGAGAATCGGCTCATAACCGATCGGGGTTTTGGCCTCAACCCGCTAAAATCATCCGGGGGTGGGGGCAGGCTGCCCGGTCCGCCTCTCGGGCATTCGACGTTCGCCAAGCGGATCGTGTGGCGCGAGAGATTCATTCACACATTCTAAGGGGAAGGGGGAAGAAAGACGTGAAACGGGGCTCGAGCCAAGAACCCACCATCCCCGGATTGACGATTCCTTCGAGCCGACGGCAGACGGCTTACACACAGCGAAGTTGCGTACCGCCACCGGATGCAGGGCGAGGGGATGGAGGAATTCGAGTATTGAACCGGAGCGCCAACGCGGCTACACAGCCGGTAGTTCAACCCTGAACTCTGCGCCGCCGCCGTCACGATTGGCGGCGGAGATGCTCCCCCCATGGGCCTCGACCAGTTGTCGAGCGATGGCCAGTCCGAGCCCGCTCCCGCCGCGACTGCGGTCGCGTCCCCGATCTGCGCGATAGAAACGTTCGAAGATGTTGGGGAGCGCCTCGGGTGGTATCCCCTCGCCGCGATCGGCAACCTCGATGATCGCGGCTCGATCGAAGCCGACGGGCTGCAGTCGGAGTCGGATCTCGCTCCCGGGCGGCGAGTGACGAATGGCATTCCCTAACAGGTTGCCGAGCACCTGCTCGATCCTCCCCGGATCGACCTTCGCTGTGATCTCGTCGTCAGGGACTTCCAGCTTGAGCCGCACCCCGGCCTTCTCGGCCTGGGCGCGATAATTGTCTGTGCTCTGGACCAGGCTGTGACGCAGGTCGACCCGCACGCGCTCGAGCGTGAGTTGGCCTGCATCGGCCAGCGCCAGAGTCCTCAGATCCTCAACCAGCCGGTTGAGCAGCGTGCTCTGCTCGAGGACCGGCCCGAGAGACCCAGGTTCCGTCGGGTACAAGCCATCGATGATGGCCTCTAGCTGGGCCTGCATCACCGCCAGCGGGTTTCGCAACTCGTGGGCGATGTCGGCGGTCATCTCGCGCCGCAGCGAATCGGCGCGTTCAAGGTTTTCCGCCATGCGGTTGAAGGCCGCGGAAAGCTCACCGATCTCGTCCTTACTCCGCACGGGCACACGACGGCTCAAGTCGCCCAGGGCCAAGGCTCGCGAGGCGGCTGT